>RRZU012261638.1_pt1 | contig 15114 bp, 10 predicted proteins | sample 2165561 | NCBI WGS metagenome assembly RRZU01 (sample SAMN10456909, study PRJNA506462) | wastewater metagenome | isolation source: wastewater sludge | place: USA: Moscow, Idaho
CGTGTGTTCCGCTTGTTGAATTAATTCATGTAAATTCATACGCTTGCCTCTTGCAAAATTTGATCTGCCGTTGTCAATGCGGTCACCACCGCCACGCCTGAACCGCAACCTTGATGAATCGCATCATAACCGCCGACAACCGCACCGATGGCATAACAATTTTCAATCGTTTTACCCTGCTTTTGGCTCTGGCAACGGGCATTGATTTTTACCCCAAATTGTTGGTAAGGCTGGGCTTCGGCAAAGCGGGAATGTGTCCAACGACTACGTTGTAAAGCGGACGGCATATTCTGTTCGGACTCTATTGTCGGAAGTAGCAAATCCAAGCCGAAAACCGGCTCGATAATTTTATCAAAATCGGCGATTAGTCCGTTGCTGAAAAAGCTACCGGTTGCCAACACATAATGATCTGCGGTCAATGCCACTTCTTCGTTTAAACGGGTATAAAGTGCGGTCACCCGATTTTCCGTCATCTCGGCGCGCAACACGTTGTCGCCTTTCATCATGATACCGCCCGCCTGTTCAAAGGCTTGTCGCAATAAATGATGTTGGCGAATGCCCAACAATGACGGCGGTAGGGTTGGCAATTCGAACAATTTAATGCCGCACGCCTGTTGTAATTGTTGTAAAAAATCATCATTATCCAGTCCGAAACAGGCGGGCAGGAAAGCGATGTTCGCACCGGCAGCGGATTTCTTCAACTCGGCAACCAATTGTTGGAAGTTCAGCTTATGTTCCAATGCTTGTGAAATATTGATACTGCGGAATTCCCGAGCGTCACTGCGCAGATGATCCAATTCCGGGATATGTAAATAGCTAAAATGAATTTGCCATTGGGCAAAGTGCGGTAGCTGTTTCATATTTTCGCATAACAATTCGGGTTGGAAATCGTTAAATCCTTCAATGCCGAGCACGGCAATCTTTTGTGGTGAAAGGGTTTTCTCATTTTGCTCAAACGTCGGCACACTGGCAGGAGAAAGCCAAGTCGGACGCAGCGATCCCAATGGGGTCAAGCGTAAATGGTTATATTGACCGCCCTGTTTTAAATTCAGCTGTAACGTTTGGGCAAGCTGTTCGAATTCGGTCGCTTTCGCCAATACTTTGTCTGCGCCCAATAAGCTATACGGATGTTGCGGTTGTTGAACGCTCAACTCGGTTAAACCTTGTGCCAAATTGCTAACGATTTCGCCATTCGGCAATTGGTTTAACAAATCCATCGAACCGGAAGAAAAATCCAGCGCACTTTGACCGCCACTGACAATCGCACAACGCTGTCCGTTTTGTTGCAGACGAATGCCACAGGTCAGCCCTGCCAGTCCGCCGCCGATAATTAACGTATCAAACTTCATTGTTGTCCGTTCCTTGTAATTGTTGTTGCGAGAGTGACGGAACATCGTTCAATCCCAACAAGCCGTAATAAACCCATGAGGTAAATTCCGCCTCCCGTAGCGCATCGCCCCAAGCGATCGGCTCGATTCCACGCCAACGTTCTTCCATAAACGAGGCCAATTGAGCGGTTGATTGCTGCGGATTGGCAACTTTAAACCGTGCCATTAATCCAGCAGCACGACAAGCGCACAGCTCTCCTTGGCAAGTTCCCATACCGACTCGGGTGCGCCGACGTAAATCTACCAAATTATTCACTTTTAATTCGTCCACCGCATAGCGCACTTCGCCAGCGGTCACCGCTTCACATTCGCAAATCAGGCTGCGATCCAAGCGTTCTTTTTCTAATAATGCCGTTGCTCTGGAGCCGTGGCGATAAACTGCCGAAACACGCAGCGGCGTCGGTAAGGAAAAGATTTTTTGGTGGGTTTCGACCGCACTTTCGTTCGAACCGGGCAATGGTGTGTCGGCAGTGGTGCAAAGTGCGGTACGGTTTAATTTTTTGCAAACCAAATCCGTCGCCCATTCCGCCATTAAACGATAAGTGATCAATTTCCCACCGGTAATGGTGATAAAGCCGTCCAAACCATCACGCTCGGCATGATCCAACAATACGATGCCACGGCTGACATTGCGTCCCGACGGATCGTCGTCCGTCGCCACCAACGGTCGGACGCCGGCATACGCACGCAATACGCGGGTGTGGCGTAAACGCGGTGCCAGTTTTTCGCCTTCTCGCATCAGAATATCCACCTCTTCCGGCGTGACGACCATATTGTCGATTTGATCGTAAGGCACTCGGCTGGACGTGGTGCCGATCACGCTAATGGTATCGCCCGGCACCAAAATATCAGCATCGGCAGGTTTGCGACAGCGGTTGATCACCATGTTATTCAGGCGGTGTCCCATAATCAGCAGCGCGCCTTTTGCCGGGAACATTTTGATTTTCAAATCGGCGTATTCGGCGATACCTTGTCCCCAAATACCGGCGGCATTGATCACCACCGGCGCAAAGAATTCCCGCTGGATTTTATTTTTATGATCATAGGCTTGTACTCCGATCACGCGATTACCTTCGCGAATCAGTTGCTGCACTTCGCAGTAGGTGAACACCTGTGTGCCACGCTCTTTGGCATCTAACATATTAGCGGAGGTTAAACGGAACGGATCGATACTGCCATCGGGCACGACTACCGCACCGATTAAATTGGGGTTGACCGACGGCTCTAAGCGACGCGCTAAAGCAGGTTCGATTTGCAACGCATCGATGCCGGCACGTTGGCAAGCTGCTAAAAACGGCTGTTGGAACGCCAAATCATCTTCCGGCAGGGTGATAAACAACCCTTTGCAATCATCAATACAATGTTTGGCGATTCGTTTTAGAATATTATTTTCGTCAATACACTCTTTGGCGGACTCGGCATCATTCACCGCATAACGCGCACCGCTGTGCAGCAGTCCGTGATTACGCCCGGTTGCGCCGGTGGCAATATCACGCCGTTCGAGCAAAACCGCACTTAAACCGCGCATGCTGCAATCTCGGGCGATACCTGCTCCGGTAGCACCACCGCCGATAATAATTACATCTGTGTGCAGACGAGAAGGCTGATGAGAAAAAAGTGGCGATGTCATTAACCGATCCTCAGTTGCTGAATAAAAAGTAAAATTCGAATACGAAATTTGTTATCCGGAATTTTACGCCACGATCGTTTGTTTTACTATAAAATGTTCGAAAACAAACATGAAAGTATGGAGTTGATCACAGTTTAATGAGTTGCAGAGGAAATAAAGAGAGAACGGCGGTGGTGTTTGCTGGATATAACCAAGTGCGGTTAGAACAGAAAAGATATGTAGTTTCAGTTTAATACTTTTAGTTCAATACTTTTAATGTAATGTAGTGGGACGGACAGCTGATTTTACACTCGCCGCAGCCGTGGCAACGTTGTTCGTCGAGTCGCATTTTTTTGCTACTCGCATCAAAACTGATCGCTTGCGGAGTACAAGCGGTTTCACAAAAGGTGCAATGTCGCCCTTGCTGTCGGATACACAAGTGGCTGAAGTGCGGTCTCAATTCGGTATCTGACCGCACTTGGCGGCTTAATGCACCGGTTTGGCAAATATCGGTACATTTTCCACAGTGATCACAAGCGCAGAAATCAATCTCCAACATCGCTTTTTGCCCTTGGATTAGAATCAACCCGTAAGGACAGACGCTGACACAATCACCGCAACCGGTACAATTTTTTAAAAATAACGGCTCGGCAACGGCTTGCGGCGGACGTGGCGCTTGGCGCTGATAAATTTCATTGCTGATTTGTTGCTGTGTTTTCTGACCGGCATTAAAAATTCCCCGCAACAAGCCGCGACGTGAAATTTGATTATGCTGCATAAACGCTTGGTAATAGCGCTCGTTTTTTTTGGTCATAAAACACTTCTTCCTATGTTAACAATACAACTATTAACAAATGCAACTATTAATAAATAAAGCGGTTAACGATATAAACGCACTTCCGCTACTTCAAGCTGTAATTCCTGTTGCCAATGAGCAAGTAACTTTTGGCTTAATAACGCTAAATTGCAATAAAAAGTGCGGTTTTGTTCGGCACTCAGCAATTCTAGAAAACGTCCGCTCCACGGTAATAAATGCTGTTGTAAGAATTCGGCTAACGGTTGCGGATTATTATTAGCCGATTGATCTTCTGCCAACCAAGCCGCCATCATCATCAAGCCGAAATGGTCTTCCGGTTCTTTTTGTGCCAGTTGCAAACTGATACCGTGCTGGCGCATAAAGTTGCGCAACTCCAATAACGAACTACCGAAAATCACCGCTTCCTTATCCAGATAAACCGATCCCCAAGGCGGCGCAGGCAGCGCATTCGGCCCGATAAACAGCGCTTGATAATCATCATTTAATTTCTCCATTCCTTGTTTAATGCTATCGGTGAAATCGCTTTGTAGCTGTTGCAACAGCGCTTGCGGTAGGAAATCACAACTGCTCTGCCATTGTTCCCCAGCAAACAACGCCAGCAACGGCTGATTTTGTGCCTGATCAGGAGAGTAATAAAACAGCGAACCTAAAATTCGCCCGAATTGGGAAATAGAAGTTAATACAGGGTTCATAATCACTTTTTTGCTAGATGAATTTGCGATTACTTTAGCATAAGCAAGGAAAAAACGATTATTTTTAGTCAAAAACAACAGAGTTTTTAATTAAAATTTAGAATAGTTCTCATTATTTCAGATTGATTCTAATCAACTTTGTTTAACTTTATTGTTTATAAAGTATTTCGATTGATGTTAGTCACATTCTGAAGGTAGTTTTTTTGATGTAATGGCTCGGCATATATCTGTGGGAGAAAAGATGATGGAAAATATCGTTATGAATAGAAGGGAATTATTAAAGGATATTGGGATTGCTACTGCTGCGGCGGGAGTCACGTTGCCTTTTTCGATAAAGGCTGAAGATAAAGGAGCTCCCGTTACAACGGCAAAGAGTGATAGTGAGAAAGTAGTCTGGAGTGCTTGCACCGTAAACTGCGGTAGCCGATGTCCATTGAGAATGCATGTGGTCGATGGAAATATTACTTATGTTGAAACGGACAATACGGGCACCGATACTTATGATGTAGATAATCAGATTCGCGCTTGCCTTAGAGGCCGTTCCATGCGGCAACGGGTGTACAATCCCGACAGACTGAAATATCCGATGAAACGGGTTGGAAAGCGCGGAGAAGGAAAATTTAAGAAAATCAGTTGGGATGAGGCGTTAAATGAAATTGCCGGCTCATTAAAGCGGATTATTCAGGATTATGGCAACGAAGCGGTTTATTTAAATTACGGCACCGGAACACTTGGCGGCACGATGACAAAATCATGGCCTCCCGGTGGAACATTGATCGCGCGTTTGATGAATTGCTGCGGTGGATATCTGAATCATTATGGCGATTACAGTACCGCACAAATTGCAGTCGGTTTGAATTATACCTATGGCGGTTGGGCTGACGGTAATGATACGGCAGATATTGCCAATAGTAAGTTGGTGGTTCTATTTGGGAATAATCCTGCGGAAACCAGAATGAGCGGTGGCGGAATTACTTATCATCTGGAACAAGCCAGGGAGCGGTCGAATGCCAAATTAATTATTATCGATCCGCGTTATACCGATACCGGCGCCGGCCGAGAAGATGAGTGGATTCCGATCCGTCCGGGTACCGATGCGGCGTTGGTTTCTGCGATTGCTTATGTTTTGATCACCGAAAATCTGGTTGACCAACCGTTTTTGGATAAATATTGCGTTGGTTATGATCAGAAAACATTGCCGGCGGGAGCGCCTGAAAACGGGCATTATAAAGCTTATATTTTAGGTCAGGGTGATGATGGACTTGCCAAAACTCCGGAATGGGCAGCGCAAATTACCGGAATTCCTGCAGATAAAATTATCAAACTGGCAAGAGAAATAGGCAGTGTTAAACCTTGTTATATCAGCCAAGGTTGGGGGCCGCAGCGCCGTAGTAACGGAGAGTTAATTTCCCGTTCCATTGCTATGTTACCGATCCTTACCGGCAATGTCGGTATTAATGGGGGCAATAGTGGTGCCAGAGAAGGCGGATATAGAATACCGTTTGTCCGAATTCCGACGTTGACTAATCCGGTGCAAGCCAGTATTCCGATGTTTTTATGGACGGATGCGATAGTTCATGGGCCGGAGATGACTGCCGTTAAAGACGGGATTCGCGGTGTGGAAAAACTCAATGTTCCGATTAAATTTATTTGGAATTACGCTAGTAATTGTTTAATTAATCAACACTCCGAAATTAACCGTACTCATGATATTTTACAAGACGAAAGCCAGTGCGAAATGATTGTGGTCATTGATAACCATATGACTTCTACCGCCCAATATGCCGATATTTTATTGCCGGATTGCACCGCATCGGAACAGATGGATTTTTGTATGGACGCTTCGGCCGCAAATCTGAATTATGTTATTTTTGCCGACCAAGTGATTCAACCGCAATTCGAATGCCGTAATATCTACGATATGCTAAGTGATTTGGCTAAACGGATGGATGTTGGACAACAGTTTACCGAAGGGCGAAGCCAGGAAGAATGGTTGCGCCATATCTATCAACAATCGAAAGAAAACCTACCTGAACTCCCGACTTTCGAAGAGTTTCGCCACATGGGGATCTATAAAAAACATGATCCGGAAGGATATCATGTCGCTTATAAAAAATTCAGACAGGATCCGATTAACAATCCGTTAAGCACGCCTTCAGGAAAAATCGAGATTTATTCCGAGCAATTAGCGGATATTGCTAAAACCTGGATTCTTAAAAAAGACGAGGTGATCGATCCTCTGCCGGTGCATACTGACAGCTTTGAGCAGTACGGCGATCCGTTAATGCAGAAATTTCCTCTGCAGATGACCGGTTTCCATTATAAAGCAAGAACGCACTCTACTTACGGCAATGTCGAGCTGATAAAAGCCGCTTGTCCGCAAGAAATCTGGATCAACCCGTTAGATGCCAACCCACGTAATATCAGTAATGGCGATGTGGTGCGAATTTTTAATGAACGGGGTGAAGTGCGGATCAATGCCAAAGTGACACCACGGATTATTCCCGGGGTCGTCGCATTGAGCGAAGGGGCTTGGTATATGCCGGATAGCAATAAAATCGATCATAACGGCAGCATCAACGTCCTGACGACACAACGTCCGTCGCCTTTGGCAAAAGGCAATCCGCAGCATTCCAATTTAGTCCAGATCGAAAAAGTGTAAGGAGTCGATTATGAGTGAACAATATGGTTTTTACATTGATTCGGATCGCTGTACCGGTTGCAAAACCTGTGAATTGGCGTGTAAGGATTACAAAGATCTGCCGGTCGATGTGAACTACCGACGGATTTACGAATATGCCGGCGGTGATTGGCAACCAAGCGGTAATAGCTGGCAACATAATGTGTTTTCGTATTATTTGTCTATTTCCTGTAACCACTGTGAAGATCCGGCTTGTGTCAAAGTCTGCCCGAGCGGCGCGATGCATAAAAACGAAGACGGTTTTGTAATGGTGAATGAAGATATCTGTATCGGCTGTCGTTATTGCCATATGGCTTGCCCGTATGACGCCCCGCAATACAGTGTGACTAAAGGGCATATGACAAAATGCGACGGTTGTTATTCGCGGGTTAAAGCCGGTCAAAAACCGATTTGCGTGGAATCGTGTCCGTTACGGGCATTGGATTTTGCCCCGATTGCCGAATTGCGTCAAAAACATGGCGAACTGGCGGCGGTGGCACCGTTGCCGGCTAAAAGTTATACCACGCCGAATTTGGTGATTAAACCGAATAAAAATGCACGCCCAAGCGGCGATACCAGCGGGTTCCTTGCTAACCCGAGAGAGGTGTAAAATGAATGCGGGATTACATGAACTACCATTGGTTTTCTTTACGGTGTTGGCACAAAGTGCGGTCGGAGCGCTTATTTTAATGGCAGTATATTTACTGTTTGGCGGTCAAGATGCGGAGCGGCGACGTAAAATCATCAATCTCTTTTTGGTGGCGCTGGTTTTGTTGGGAATAGGCTTTACCGCCTCGACGCTACATCTGGGTTCGCCGTGGCGGGCATTCAACTCGTTGAATCGAATCGGCGCATCGGCATTGAGTAATGAGATTGCATCGGGTGCCCTATTTTTCGCATTAGCGGGACTGTATTGGCTGTTGCATGTGCTGAACAAAATCCCGGCGGGGCTGGATAAACCCGGGTTAGTCGTGATTATTCTCAGCGGCTGTATTTTTATGTACATCATGAGCTCGGTTTATCTCATCAACACTGTACCGACGTGGAATAATCCGTATACGCCGGCGTCTTTTATTCTGACGGCGATTCTAGCGGGATTTACCTTGGCGTATGTGTTGTTATATTTTGCCGGGCTGGAATTCACCCGCTTGCGCGTCATCCCGTGGATACTGGTATCGGCGTTGTTGGTTACGGTATTGCTGGTAGTTTCACAGGCCTTCGCCTTATCCGATATCCAGACATCGGTACAAAAAGCTACGGCATTGGTTCCGGATTACAGCAGCATGATGATGGTTCGAATCGTCTTGTTGTTTGCAGGAATCGGCTTATTGTTTTATCGCGCGGTGTCTTATACCGCTTCGGGTAGCCGTACCGCAGTGAAGTTATCGTTATGTTGCAGTGTTATTTTGGTTATCTTGGCGGAGTTTATCGGGCGAACTGTGTTTTACGGATTGCATATGACCGTCGGCACGGCAATTGCAGGTTAGTTGGCAAGCTATTTCAAGTTATTTTTAGAAAAGCAATTTACTGTTTGTCTGTTTGATTAGGATGGCGGTAAGTTGCTTTTTTTTATTCTTTTTATAATTTGTGCTGCTCACCCACTTCAAAAATAGTGTTAATATTGTTTGCAAACCACTCTTGTTTTGCCGTGGAGGGAGAATATTGTGTATCAACTGAAACGCGTTTACGATTTTGATGAAAAAGATCTTCCTGCGGTATTGGCGGACAGGCTTTGGCCGCGTGGTATTGCCAAAGTGCGGTTGAAAGGTGTGTTATGGCTAAAAGAAGTGGCTCCGTCGACAGTATTGAGACAATGGTTTCATCAGGATCCGGAGCAACGTTATCCGGAATTCTGCCAACGTTATCGAATCGAATTGCGCGCGCCGGAATTACAGACTGATTTGCAACAATTGCGTCAGTTATATGCACAAAATAATCGTCTTACGTTACTGCCCGCCGCGAAAGAGATTGACCGCTGCCATCTGCCAGTGTTGGAAAGCGTGTTGCGAAGCGTCATTGATAATCCGCAACAGAACAATTTATAGCAGAACAAATAAGGAAACCTCCGAGTGCTACCGCTACAATTTCGATTAAATACTTTATGGCAGCAACCCCAAATACTGGCTCAAAAATATCCGCTGGAAACATTATTCATCGTAATTTTTTCATTGCCGTTTTTGTTACTCAACAAAGCGCTACTCGAACCGCTGGCAATATATTGGCTGTTTGTGCCGATGTTTTTTATCCTAACGTATCTATGTCGTCGGTATAAAATTGCGTATTGGCTATCAGCCGCCATTCCGCCGCTAGTGTTGTTTTGGCAAGCGAGTAGTCATTTGACCACGGCTGATTATTTGACTGATCGCCGTTTTTGGGCGTTAGCCCTGACCATGTTTATCTGTTTATTAGCAAACGGTTGGCACAAAAATAACCGCACTTTTGTTGCTCGACTGTTGAAAATGGTGGTCAATTTGGCATGGTCTTTGCTGATAACCGGAATTAGCATTGCGCTATTGCTTTCGATTATTTTCAGTGTTGATTATCTGTTTAAGCTCAATTTTCGCATGGAAGAAATCGCCTTGCGAGTTTATTTCTTTTCCTTATTTGCATTAATCCCGCTATTTTTCTTGGTTTTTGAGGAGAAAGATTTTGAACGTGAAGCCGGACTGACCGGCTTCAGCGAGGTGATTCTCAATCTGATATTATCGCCGACATTGATGATCTACAGTGTAATTATCTATCTGTATGCACTGCGGATTCTGATTCTGGGCGAATTACCGCAAGGGCAAATCACCTTTATTGTACTGCCCTATCTGTTATTCGGTTTGAGTTGCAGTGCCTTGCGATTGTTGTTAACACAACCCAAATGGCAACGTTTTTACCGCACTTTTGCGTGGATCGCATTGTTGCCGTTAGTGCTGTTATGGTTTGGCGTTTATACTCGATTAAGCAGTTACGGCTTAACAGAAACCAGAATTTATTTATTGGTTGTAACCACCTTGACCACACTATTTGTCGGTTTATCACTCTTTAAAACTACGACCCAATACCGTATTTTTATCGCATCTATTTTGACGGCAATAGTGCTGTTTGGCTTTGTTTTTAACCCACAGCAAATTGCACTGGAATCACAGCAAGCCCGTTTTGAACAACAGCTACAGGCACTTAATTTGCTGGATCAGCAGGGTAAATTAAAACCTCTACCGCAAGAGCAGGAATGGAAAACGGTGAGTGAACAGCAGCTGCAACAATATGTAGAATTATCCGAAACGCTTCGTTACCTTGCCTATCATCATGATAGAGAAGCGTTGGAACAGCGGTATGGTAGTGAAAATGTCTCAAATTGGATGTATTTACCGGCTTATGAGACTTCTCGTGGCGAGGTGACGGAGGATATTTCTGCCAGTAGTTACATCAGATTCTTCGAATCGGGGGAAAACGAATTATTTGATGCTACTCAATATACTAAAGTGTTGATCACCTCCCAATATATTTCAACGCCGGAGAATGTTTCAGGCAAATCGGTTATATTGGATTTGAGTGCCGAGGGGATAACTTTTCAATTCGACTTGCAGGCTGAATTAGAAACACAACTGCAACAAGCCGGCTTTGAGCTAGGGAAGCAATATGACGAACAAATATTACAATCTTTAGCGGAACGGATTTTACGAATGGAAAATGAACAAGGCACACTGATATTTTCCTCTTTCTCAATCCATTACCAACCGTCAGTAGGCTACGTTTTTAACAATGCTTACCTGAAAGCAGCATTACAAAAATAATCTGAAAACCGCACTTTGTTGGCTAAAGCAGCAAAGTGCGGTTTGGTTATAAGCTCGCTAATATATGTTGTAATTCAGTTTGTTTAAATGGTTTTTTCAGAATCGGGTAGTGGCAGCTGCTTTGTTGTGAAAAATCATGATAACCGGTCATTAATAGCACTTTTGGCGCCGGATTCAGTATTACAGCCCGATCAGCAACATCAATCCCAGTGATGTTCCCGGACAGAACGATATCGGATAAGACATAGTGGAATCGATGATTTGGATCTTGTAGGTAATTGATTGCTTCTTCCCCCGAGCTGCAGGCAGTTGGAATATATCCCAGCAGGGTGAGTTGTTCTATCAGTGTTTGTTGTAACGGTTTTTGATCTTCGACCAGCAGAATGGTTTGTTTACTATTAGGTGTAGTGGATAAAGAGAGTGGAGGCGGTTCGATTTTGTTTTCATTATTCCAAATAGGTAATTGCAAAAAGAAAGTTGTGCCGATATTTAATGTTGATTCAACGAGAATTCTTCCGCCGGATTGGCGAATAAAACCGTAAACCATTGATAAACCTAAGCCGCTGCCTTTACCATTTTGTTTTGTAGTAAAAAAGGGTTCAAAAATTTTGTTTAGAATATCGGGTGACATTCCTTTGCCGTCATCGCTAATCGTAATTTGCAGCATTTTCTCTAGTTTATTGGTTCTTTTCACGGAAAGAACATGTGTTTTCAAGGTGATATTTCCGACACCTTCAATGGCATCTTTTGCATTGACGATTAAATTCATCAAAGCAGTTTCCAGTTGATTTTTATCGATATAAGTCAGAGGTAGGTTCTTTTCCGGTTTAAAATGAATGGTTATTGTACTTGGTACGGAGTGTTTTATCAGATCAATAAAATCAACCAAGAGTTGGTTAATATCTATCGGTTTAGGATGCAAGGGTTGTTTGCGTGAATAAGCTAATAATCGCTGGGTTAATAACGCACTGTTTTCTGCAGCCTTTAATGCCCGTTGCACTCTTTTCGCTTGACGTTCGGTAAGTGATTCCGGGTCGATTAAATCTAAATTACCGATAATAATAGTTAAAAGATTATTAAAGTCATGTGCAATGCCGCCGGTCAAATGGCTGATTGCACGAGTTTTCTGAGTATGAGCCAAATCAATTTCAAGTTTTTTATGTTTTGTTCTGTCAATTAATAAAATAATAATGCCGGAGCTGGAAAGACGGCTGACACGCCATTCTAAAATACTGCTTTTATATTCCAATTCCAGCGGCTCCAGTTTATCGCTAATCTCTTGCAATTGTTTAAGCGTGATGGGTTGTGAGGAGTTGTAAATCGTTGCTTTCGATTCGGTCAGATGGTTCTTGATTGCCTCCAATGAATAAGGTGACTGTAATGAATTGTCGGCAATATCCAATAATCGAATAAATTGTTGATTATAAGAAATCAGGTTATTCTCATTATTAAAAATAGCAAATCCATCTCTCATAGCAAAGAAAATACTTTCTAAAAATTCATTTTTTTCTTTTAACTGTGCATCAGCATAATCCAATTTAATCATATTTTGGTGGAAAATATGAAATGCCCTAGCTAAATCACCGATTTCATCATGATTTTGTCTTTGTGGAACATCAATAGATTTATTTCCGTTGGCAAGTTTTTTCAGTGCGCTAGTTATGGACGATAGTCTTTTACCTAATATTGAATAGATATAAAACCCAAATATCAATGTGAGTAAAATAACACCAAGGCTTAGTATTATAATATAAGTGCTTTGTTTCGAAATGGTTTCACTGGTTTGTTGGGATTGATTTTTAGTATCTAGAATAATCTGAGATGTTAAATTTCGGTAGTCCTGCTCAATTAATCTGATATAAGACTCAGTTTGATAAATAAGTGACTTTATCTCTAAATTGATCTCTGATAGGTTTTTGGCTTGATGAATACTGTCATCAAATAGTAATGTTAATTGTATTATTTCAGTGCGATAAATTTCATTTTCACTTAGCAACGAAACAAAAGATTTAATATTATCCAATACTTTTTCAGAGTAATTATACTCAATAGCGGTAGCTTCTATTAGCTTCTCTATTTTATCTAAAACATCAAAAAACTGACTGTTTTTAATATAGTGATATTTATTATCTAATCTTCTAATTTGAACTATCGTTAATATAATTTGGTGTAGTTTAGTGGTGATATCGGTATTGATTAAATGACGCTGGTGCGCTTTGATCAGCAAAACTTCTACTTTCTTCTCTAAAATCGTAATGTTGGCAGCCATATTTTTGAAATCATTGTGCTGCTGCATCACATTTCCCATCTCGCTCAATAGTATCTGTAATTTCTCGGCTTCTTGTTTTAATGAAGCGGACTCTGCTTGATATTGTAGCGCGTGGTTGGTTTGGGTAAGTCGAGTAGCATAGGTTGAAATCTGTGCAGTTTTTATCCCTAACGACATTGCTAAAAAAATTTGATTTAGTGAGCTACCTCTCAATTTTGATAACGAATCATTGGTTTTATTTAACCCGATAATGGCTGTTGTGCAGATCAAGATAACCAGTAGAACCACTAAAAGTAAGAAGATAGATAACTTTGATTTCACACTGTAACTCGTTGATATTTTGTATAGAAATCCCATTTTATTACCCTTTTCTACTGTGTTGATGGTTCTGATTTTTTCTTATTCTACTGCGTTTCTTATGCTGTTTTATGACAATTATGAATGAGTGAAGAAATTTTGTATTCATAGAGTTATGTTTCAATAACGCTATATTCTTAGTTGTTCAGGAGAAATCGAGAATGCAAGAGCATACTCCACAGAAATATCCGATTTTGAAAATGCAAAAAATTGCTAAACGGTTCGGGGATTTTTATGCTTTACAAAGTGTTGATCTGGATATTTACTCCGGTGAGATTCATGCGTTAATGGGAGAAAATGGCGCCGGTAAAAGTACATTGATGAAAATTCTCTCTGGAGCTTATACCGCAACTTCAGGCGATATTGTGATTGATGATCAAGCGTTTGTGATCTCCTCTCCCAAAGATGCGATAAAAGCAGGTATTTCATTGATTTATCAAGAAATTCAGCTCTCTCCGAATTTAACTGTTGCAGAAAATATTTTCTTAGGTCGAGAAATCACAGATTTCTTCGGCGTTGACAGAAAAACGATGGCAAAAGAGTCACAAATAATACTTGATCGATTAGGGGCAAATTTTAATGCGACACAAAAGGTGTCAGCATTGTCGATTGCTGAACAACAGCAAGTTGAGATTGCCCGTGCTTTGCATCGTAATAGTCGAGTTTTAGTTATGGATGAGCCGACAGCGGCGTTGTCGTCACGCGAAACGCTGCGGCTTTTTCAATTAATTAAGAAATTACGTGATGAAGGAATGGCAATTATCTACATCAGTCATCGTATGGAAGAAATTTATGAATTGGCAGATCGGGTAAGTGTGTTACGGGACGGGCAGTATGTCGGTTCGATTAGCCGTGAAAATTTAGATTCTAGCACGTTAATTCAAATGATGGTCGGTCGTCCTTTAACCGATTTATTCAATAAGGAACAAATAAAGTGCGGTGAGGAAGTGTTGCGTATTGAGCAATTATCCGATGGTAAGAAAGTCAAACAGGTTTCATTGGTTATCCACGCGGGTGAGATTGTCGGATTATCGGGACTTGTTGGCTCTGGGCGTTCGGAGTTAGCTCATTTGATTTTCGGCACACACAAACCTATCGCAGGAAAAATCTATTTCAACCAAAAGCAGGTTGAATTTAAATCTCCACGAGAGGCGATTCAAAATAAAATTGCGCTGCTACCTGAAAATCGAAAAGAAGAGGGGCTTTTTCTCGATATGAGTGTGTCAGGCAATATTACCATGGCAACCTTAGAAGATGATTCTCATTTTTTAGTTATTGATAAAGACAAAGGTAAAAACCGAACGGATCATGCTGTTGATAAATTAAAAATTCGGGTTCCACATACGCAAGTTGATGTCGGTGGATTATCCGGAGGTAACCAACAAAAAGTCTTACTTTCTCGTTGGGTTGAAATCAATCCGAAATTATTGATTATGGACGAGCCGACACGCGGTGTTGATGTGGGCGCTAAAAGTGAAATTTACCGTATGATGACTGAGATGGCGAAAAAAGGTGTGGCA
>RRZU011993438.1_pt1 | contig 15111 bp, 13 predicted proteins | sample 2165561 | NCBI WGS metagenome assembly RRZU01 (sample SAMN10456909, study PRJNA506462) | wastewater metagenome | isolation source: wastewater sludge | place: USA: Moscow, Idaho
CGCCGGGGGTGATCACGCTGCTGAGGACGCCGACCAGCGCGCAGGCGGCGACCAGCCCCATCGCCAGGCGGCCGGGCCCACGGTCGCCGCGTCCGTCGACGGGCAGCAGCATCCAGAGAGCGAGGTAGGCGAACAGCCCGAGACCGGTGGTGACCAGCGTCGAAATCACGAACGCGAGGCGCACCAGGAGGGGGTCGATGTTCCACACTCGGGCCAGACCAGCGCACACGCCCGCGACCACGCCGTGGGCGGGCTCGCGGCGCAGGACCGGTGTGGTGCTCATGGGCCCATCCTGTCCCAGGGCCCGACGTTGGACCATCGGGGTTCACCCCAGCCCGTACCCCAGCCCGTCTGGGGGCGCGGCGTCGGTGCGGCATAGGCTGTCGGGCGTGACTCTGGACGCCGCGTCGACGGCCCGCCTGCCCCGGCGCATCGTGCGTCCGGTGCGGCGCGGCTGGATCGGCGGTGTCTGCCTCGGCGTCGCGGAGCATCTGAACGTGCCGCCGCTGGTGGTGCGGCTGGCGTTCGTGGTCGCAGCCGGGTGGCGGCTGGTCGGCGTGCCGGTGTACTTCCTGCTCTGGCTGGTGCTCCCCCGCGCCACCGAGCTGCGCAGCGCCCCCGGCCTGGAGGCCGCGAGCCGCACGGGAATGCGGACCACGGCGTCCGAGGGCGCGCAGCCAGGCATCGAGTGGGGCAACGCGCTCGGGGTGGGGCTGGTCGGCGTCGGGGAGCTGTGGCTCGTGCAGGGGCTCGGCTGGGGGCTGCCGGGGCCGCTGCTGCTCGCCGGGATGCTGGCGGCGTCCGGGTTCGGGCTGGTGTGGTGGCACGCCGATCACGCGTCCGGCAAGGACATCGAGGCGTCCCGGGGCCGGTGGCGCTTCCTCGCGCCGATGATGGCCCACTGGACCGTCGTGGCCGGGCTGCTGCTCGGCGTCGCGTTCGTGATCGCGGCGATCGTGCTGGTCGTCGCGACCCTGACGACCGGGGACGCGGTGCGCACTTTCGTGGCGATCGGCCTGTCGGTGGTGGCGTTGGCGCTGCTCGCGGCGCCGTGGGTGCAGCGGATGCGCCAGGCGCTGTCGGTGGCCCGCGACGCCCAGGTGATGGCCGACGCGCGGGCCGACGTCGCCGCCCACCTGCACGACTCGGTGCTGCAGACGCTGGCGCTGATCCAGCGGCAGGCGGGGGATCCGCGGGCGGTGGTGCGGCTGGCGCGGCGCCAGGAACGCGAGCTGCGGGCCTGGCTGTACGGCGACGAGGTGCCGGACGAGACGCTGAAGGCGGCGCTGGCCGGGGCGGCGCAGGAGATTGAGGACACGTTCCCGGTGTCGGTCGAATGCGTGGTGGTCGGCGACGTCGAACTGGACGCCCGGCTGGGCGAGCTGGTGAAGGCCGCCCGCGAGGCGATGCTCAACGCGGCGAAGCACTCCGGCGCGGACGTCATCGACGTCTACGCTGAGGTGATGGGAGCGACGATCGAGGTGTTCGTGCGTGACCGCGGGAGGGGTTTCGACCCCGACCACGTGCCGGCCGACAGGCTTGGCGTCCGCGGGAGCATCACCGAGCGCATGGCTCGGCACCAGGGACGCGCCACCATCAGGTCGACCCCCGACCGTGGAACCGAAGTGACACTGGAGATGACGACATGACCGACACGAACACGCCCGTCGACGACCAGGGCTCGCGCCCGACGCAGCGCCGCGTGGTGGTGGTCGACGACCATGCGGTGTCCCGCAGCGGCGGCCGACATGACATCGGCCCGTTCGTCACCAGCGTGGGCGAGGGCGAAGACGTGCCCACCGCCGTCGCCGCGATCGTGCGCACCCAGCCCGAGGTGGTGCTGCTCGACGTGCACCTGCCCGGGGGTGGCGGCATCGAGGTGATCAAGCAGGTGCTCGCGACGCATCCGGAGGTGAAGTTCCTGGCCGTGTCGGTGTCGGACGCCGCCGAGGATGTGATCGGCGTGATCCGGGCCGGGGCCAGGGGCTATGTGACGAAGTCGATCCAGGGGTCCGAGCTCGTGGACGCCATCGGTCGCGTCGCCGACGGCGACGCCGTGTTCTCGCCGCGACTCGCCGGGTTCGTGCTGGACGCGTTCTCGGGAGCCATCGACGTGGCGTCCATCGACGAGGACCTGGACCGGCTCAGCCAGCGTGAGCGCGAAGTGCTGCGCTTGATCGCGCGCGGCTACGCGTACAAGGAGATCGCCCGCGAGCTGTTCATCTCGATCAAGACCGGCGAGACCCACGTGTCGAGCGTGCTGCGCAAACTGCAGCTGTCGAACCGCCATCAGCTGACCCGGTGGGCCACCGACCGCCAGCTGGTGTAGGGGGTCCGGACGCCGCGTCACGGTTGGTGTGGACGCCGTGGTCCCGCCTCGGACCGTCCGGAGCGTCCGGGCGGTGCGGACATGGCGCACTCCGTCCTGACGTGGCGCACCGCGGTCGGACGTGGCGCACCGAACCGGCGCACGTGGCGCACCGAACCGCCGCACGTGGCGCATTCTGTTCCCACGTGGCGCACTGGGATCGGACGTGGCGCACCGAACCGCCGCACGTGGCACTCTCTGTTCCCACGTGGCGCACTGAACCCGACGTGGCGGGCGATCCACCGCTCGCCACGTCGGGTTCGATGCGCCAGGACGATTCTCGGTGCGCCACGTCGGCAAGGTCCGCCCGCAAAGTCGGGTTCGATGCGCCACGTGAGTGCCAGTGTGCGCTGGCGCGGTCGACGTCACCACCGATGTCGACGGCGGTCGCAGTTGCGTCGAGGATCCCTGACCCTGTCGTGGGATGGGCGTTCCGTCGGCGTCCAGGGCCTTGTTGCTGCCGGTCGTGTTCGTGGCTGGCTCTATAGGACCGGCGTTGAGAGCGAGCGGCAGCGGGAACTCGCGATCGGCAGCGGGAACTCGCGAGGGGCGTCGGGAACGCGTGGACGTGGGCGTGATCCCTTCCGCGGAGCACATGGCGCACTGAGCTCGCTGACATGGCGCACTGAGATATGACGTGGCGCACTGATGTCGACGTGGCGGGCGATCCACCGCTCGCCACGTCGGGTTCGATGCGCCAGGACGATTCTTGGTGCGCCACGTCGGTCAGGTCCGCTCGCCACGTCGGGTTTGATGCGCCAAGACGATGCTCGTTGCGCCACGTCGGCCAGGTCCGCCCGCCACGTCGGCTTCGATGCGCCACGCCAGTGCGCTCGCCCGCGTCGGCGTGCCCACCGATGTCGGCGGTGGGGGCGCAGGTGCGTCGGGGACCCCGGACCATGGGATGGGGTTTCCGTCGGCGTCCAGGGCCTTGTTGCTGCCGGTCGTTCTCGACGCTGAACCTCTAGGACCGGCGGCGAGAAGGAGCGGCAGCGGGAAGTCAGGAGCTGCAGCGGGAAGTCAGGAGCTGCAGCGGGAAGTCAGGAGCTGCAGCGGGAAGTCAGGAGCTGCAGCGGGAAGTCAGGAGCGGCAGCGGGAACCCGCCGGCGTCCAAGGGCGCTCAAACGGCGACGGACCCGACCAACAGGTCGGGTCCGTCGTGGTGTAGGCGAAGGTGATGGAGGACTACCGTGCCTTGTTCTTCTGGAGGAAGCCCCAGATGACGAGCACGAGGAGTGCGCCGATGATGGAGGTCAACAGGCCCTGGAACGAGAAGACGTCGGTGTACTTGACGCCGAACAGCATGCCGCCGAGGAACCCACCGAGGAGGGCGCCGACGATTCCGAGGACGATGGTGACGCCCCAGCCGCCACCCTGAGCGCCGGGCATGATGGCCTTGGCGATCGCGCCGCCGAGCAGACCGATGACGATGTAGCTGATGATTGTTCCCATACGCCACAAATTAGCTAGTCACTTGCGGGTTGACCAGAGGCGCGCCGGTGAATTCAGGGGACTCTCGGGACTGTTTCAGGGACAGCACGGGGTCGACAGGGAGGCCTGGCCGGGCCAAGCGGGCTCTCGCCGGGGCACCGTTGACGACTGGTCGGCGTGTCCGGCAGGAACCCGCCGGCGGCTACAGACCCCCCATCCGGGCCAGGGCCGCGGCCACTCCGCCCACCAGGACCACCACCAGATACGGCGCCCGGAACCACAGCGCGAACGCCGCCGCCAACAGGGCCACGGCGCGGGCGTCCAACTGCAGGGTCACCCCCGTGACAAGAGTGTTCGTGACGACCAGAGCGGTGAGCAGACCGACCGTCATGCCGTTGCTCAGCGTCTGCACCCACGGTCGGTCGAGCCAGTGGTCGGGCAGCAGGTAGCCCGCCATCTTGGTCGCGTACGCGATCGCGCACGCTCCGAGGATCCACCACCACAGCGTCAAGGCCGCCTCCGATGCTGAACGGCCCACACTGCCGCCGACACGGCGGCCGCGACGATGATCGGGACGCCGGGCGGCACGAAAGGCACTGCCACCACGGTGGCCAGGGCGGCCGCGGCGGCCATCGCGAAGGCGTCCCGGCCCTTCAGCCGCGGCCACAGAAGGCCCAGAAATGCGGCGACGGCCGCCCCGTCGAGACCCCACGCCTGCGGGTCGCCGATCCGGCTGCCGAGCAGGGCGCCGACCAGCGTGAACAGGTTCCACAGCAGCCAGACGCCCACGCCGGCCGTCCAGAAGCCGCGACGCTGCTCGTCGGCGTCCGTCTGGGCGGACGCCGTCGCCATCGACTCGTCGATGGTGAGGTGCGCCTGGAGCGGACGCCACCAGCCCTGCGGGCGCAGGAGTGCGCTCAACTGGACGCCGTAGATCGCGTTGCGGATGCCCAACAGGGACGCCGCTGCCGTCGCCGCGGGCAGGCCGCCGCCCCCGCCAAGGACGCCGATGAACGCGAACTGCGAACCGCCGGTGAACATCAGCGCACTGAGCGCGCACGCCTGCCACACCGAGAGACCCGCCGCCACAGCGAGTGCTCCGAAGGAGATGCCGTACAACCCGACGGCGATCGCGATGGACAGGCCCATCCGGATCGCGGGCGTCAGACGCAGCGTCTCGGACGCCGTCACAGCAGGGGACGCAACGGTGTCAGCACCCACTCGCTCACCTTGGCGGTCAGCGGACGGGACTCCCACTCCTGCTCGGTCAGCTCGTCGCAGTTGGCGGCGTCCATCAGGAAGATGTCCTCCATCACCTTCGCGACGTCCGGATCGATGATCTCGCTGTTCAGCTCGAAGTTGCCCATCAGGCTGAGGCGGTCGATGTTGGCGGTTCCGATGGTCGTCCACTGCCCGTCGGCCGTGGCGGTCTTCGCGTGCACCATGGCGTCCTTGTAGAGGAACAGCCGGACGCCGTGCCGCAGCAGCGTCCGGTACGAACCGCGCGCGAGCCAGTCGGCCACGATGTGGTTGGACCGCTCGGGCAGGATCACGCGCACGTCGACGCCGCAGTCGGCGGCCTCGATCATCGCTGCGGTCAGGTCGTCGTCGGGAATGAAGTAGGCGTGCGTCATCCAGACGTGGTGCTCGGCGCGGTCGAGGGCCTCGAGGTACATGTAGCGGATCGGGAAGATGCCCATGCTTGGCACGTTGCGGGTGACGCGGATGCGGCCGTGCCAGTCGCGTCCGGTCGGGTTCGTCAGCACCGGCAGGCCGCGCGAACGGGACGCGTTCCAGTAGTCGACGAACGCGTTCTCCAGCTCCGCGGCGGCGTCGCCGGTGAACCGTGCGTGCGTGTCGCGCCAGGTGGTCGCGTAGGCGTCGCCGATGTTGTAGCCGCCGAGGAAGGCGATCTCGTGGTCGACGATCAGCATCTTGCGATGGTTCAGGCCGGGGCTGCGAAGGCTCATGGCGCGCTTGATGCCGGTGAACGGCCAGTGGCGCAGTACGTGGACGCCGGGGGCGAACCGGTAGAACGAGCGGGGGACCACGAGGTTCCCGACGACGTCGTACACGACGTGGACCGCGACGCCGCGGGCGGCGGCGGCCTCCAAAGCGTCCTTGAACCGCTGCCCGACCTCGTCGGCCTTCCAGATGTAGGTCTCGAACAGGATGCTCGTGGTGGCGGCGTCGATGGCGGCCATCATGTCGTCGTACAGGTCGACGCCCTTGGTGTAGACCGTCACCGTCGAGGGCCCGGCCTGAAGCTCGCGAGCCGGGGCGCTCGGAAAGTCGACGTGGTCGCGGCGCTTGCGGCGGCGGTCGAGCAGCACCAGCCCGGCGACGGTGACCGCCTGGGCGCCGGCCATGCCGAGGCCGGCCCACGTGATGATGGACGAGACCGGGACAGAACGCAGGGCGCGGAGGTGATTCATGCCGAGTGCCATGGGCCCATCCAACCAGACGCCTCAACCGGGGTTTCGAGATGCCCACCGCGAGCCCATTAGGCTGGTCCGACGATGACCGACTCCCTGTTTCCCGACCTGTTCGCCGTGCCGCAGCCCGCGGGGTCCGCCGTGCCGGCACCCCCTGCGGTGGCGAGCGAGGCCGGTGAGCGGCGTCCCGAGCGCCGCAAGCGCCCCTCACCGGAGGAACTGCTGCAGGGCCTCAACCCGCCGCAGCGGTCAGCCGTCGTCCACGAGGGTGGACCCGTGCTGGTGGTGGCCGGGGCCGGGTCGGGCAAGACCCGCGTCCTGACCCGGCGCATCGCCTACCTGCTCGCGGAGCGCAACGTGCACCCCGGTTCGGTGCTGGCGATCACGTTCACCAACAAGGCCGCGGCTGAGATGCGCCACCGCGTCGAAGAACTGGTCGGCAACAGGGCGCGCCTGATGTGGGTGTCGACGTTCCACTCCGCATGCGTGCGGATGCTGCGCAGCGACATCGACAAGTTCGGCATCAAGAAGAACTTCTCGATCTACGACGACACCGACTCCAAGCGGCTGATGACGCTGGTGTGCCGCGACCTCGAGCTCGACCCCAAGCGCTACCCGGTACGAGCGGTGATGACCTGGATGTCGAACATGAAGAACGAACTCGTCGACCACGAGACGGCGGCGACCCGGGTCGGCGGCACCAATGAGGAGCCGTACGCCGAGGCCTACGCCGAGTACCAACGCCGGCTGCGCGTGGCCAACGCGCTCGACTTCGACGACCTGATCATGACGACGGTGCACCTGCTGCAGGCTTTCCCGGTGGTCCGCGAGCACTACAGGCGGCGGTTCCGGCACGTGCTTGTCGACGAGTACCAGGACACCAACCACGCCCAGTACGCGCTCGTGCGCGAACTGTGCGGCACGCACCCGCTGGCGGGCGGCGTCCCGGCGTCGGAGGCGCCCGAGCTGATGGTAGTCGGCGACTCCGACCAGTCGATCTACGCGTTCCGCGGCGCGACGATCCGCAACATCCTCGACTTCGAGTCCGACTTTCCGGGGGCTAGCACCATCCTGCTGGAGCAGAACTACCGGTCGACCCAGACCATCCTGACGGCGGCCAACAGCGTCATCACCCGCAACCCGAACCGCCCCGAGAAACGGCCCTGGTCAGACGGGGGCGACGGTGGACGCATCGTCGGCTACGTGGCCGCCACGGCGCACGAGGAGGCGCAGTACATAGCCACCGAGATCGACCGCCTCACCGACGCCGGCGTGGCCAAGCCCGGCGACGTGGCCGTCTTCTACCGCACCAACGCCCAGTCGCGGGCGTTCGAGGATGTCTTCATCCGCGTCGGCATGCCGTACAAGGTGGTCGGCGGCGTCCGGTTCTACGAGCGACGCGAGATCCGCGACGCCATCGCCTACCTGCGGGCCATCGCCAACCCGGCCGACGACATGTCGGTGCGGCGCATCCTGAACGTGCCGAAGCGCGGCATCGGCGACCGGGCCGAAGCAGCGGTCGAGGCTGTGGCGTCCAGAGACCGCATCCCGTTCACGGAGGCGATCGGCCGCATCGAGGCCGAGGGCACGCTGGCGCCGCGCTCGGTGCGGCTGCTGACCGGCTTCAGCGAGCTGATGGACCGGCACCGCGAGATGGTCGATCTGGGCCTCAGCGCGGACGCCGTGCTCACCTCGATCCTCAACGAGTCGGGCTACCTCAAGGAACTGGCCGAGTCGACCGACCCGCAGGACCAGACCCGTCTGGAGAACCTCATCGAGTTCATCTCGGTGGCCGCCGAGTTCGTCGCCGCCGCCCACACCGAGGACGTCTCCGACCTGGGGGAGGAGGCGGCCGGGCTCGCAGAGGCGTCCCCCGAACCGGACGACTCGTTGGGGGCGTTCCTCGAACGCATTGCGCTGGTCGCCGATTCCGACCAGATCCCGGACGCCGACGTGGCCGGCGGGGCGGTCACGCTGATGACGTTGCACACGGCGAAGGGGCTGGAGTTCCCGGTGGTGTTCCTCACCGGCTTCGAGGACGGGATCTTCCCCCACATGCGGGCCCTGACCGACCCCAAGGAACTCGAGGAGGAGCGTCGCCTCGCCTACGTCGGCATCACCCGCGCGCGCGAGCGCCTCTACCTCACGCGGGCGACGGTTCGGGTGATGTGGGGCAAGCCGCAGTACAACCCGCCGTCGCGCTTCATCGAGGAGGTGCCGGCCCACCTGTTCGACTGGAGGCGCCTCGGCGCTGCGACCGGAGGCTGGATGGCGGCGTCCACGCGGCGCACCGAGCAGTCGTGGGGCAGCGCGTTCGCCGGACGTGCCACGCCGCCGAAGACGCCGACCGTGGCGTCACTCAAGACGGGAGACCGCGTCCTGCACACCACGTTCGGCATGGGCACGGTGGTCGAGACGAGCGGCGAGGGCGACTCGCTCAAGGCGATCGTCGACTTCGGCTCCTCGGGCATGAAAAAACTCTCGGTGCGCCACGCCCCCATGGAGAAGCTGTAGCGCGCCGAGAGTTCCCGTGGGCTGAAAGTGCCTACTTCTTGAGGTAGGCCATCGGGTCGGAGTTGACGCCGTTGACGTACACCGAGAAGTGCAGGTGCGGCGCGGTCGACAGGCCGGTGTTGCCGACGTAGCCGATCAGCTGACCGCGCTTGACCTGCTGCCCGGCGGTCACGACGAAGCTGTTCATGTGCAGGTACGACGACTCGAGCTGGTTGCCGCGGATCGTGCCGTGGCTGATGCGGACGTTGTTGCCCGACCCGCTGTTGTGGCCCGATGCGGCCTTGCTGACGGTGCCGTCGAGAACGGCGTAGATCGGTGCACCGATCGCACCGCCGATGTCGACGCCGCCGTGCAGGCGGGTGTAGTGCAGGATCGGGTGGAAGCGCATGCCCCACGGCGAGCTGACACCGCCGGCGGTCGGCCAGTAGAACTGGCCCTCGGCCTGGAGGCGGGCCTCTTCGGCCCTCTTGGCGGCCGCCGCGGCTGCCTTCTTCTGCTCTTCGGCCTTGAGGCGCTGCACCTCGGTCTGCAGGGTGCGGCTGTTCGCCGTCAGGGCCTGGGTGCGGGCGGTGAGTGCTGCGTCGACCTTCGCGCCGCCGACCTCGGCGAGCTGGGACGCGGTGCGCGACTCGCTGCGCGAGACCGACTCGGTGCGGGTCACGGTCGCGGTGGCCGGGGATGCGTTCTGCTCGGCGACGGCGGGGTTGATCGAGACCACGGCACCCACGGCGCACACAGCGGCGGCTGCGATTCCGGCGCGCAGAAGGCCGACCGAGGCGCCAGCCTCACGGGCCAGGCCGCGGGTTCCGGTCACGTCGCCCTTGGCGGGGCGGGAGGCGAGGGCCCGACGGGGGGTGGCCGTGCGTTGACCGTGCGTCACTGTGTTACTCCTCGTGGAAGGTGGGGGGCTGGTTCTGGGGACCCCCAGTTACCGAACCGTAAGTAAACCTTAGCGATTCTTCAACTTTTCTCAGAATCTGTTGCCAGTTGATTGCCACGCTCTGACCCCGCCCTGTGCCCGGGCCTTCGCGGGGGATGCTCAAGGCTGCCGGGCCGGTTGCCACGGGTGACGTCGGTCTGTTGGCTGAGGTGATCGCCACCTGATTCTCAGGTTTCCCCGGGTGGCGTCCTGCCGTTACTCTCGTGGGCAGGCGCAGCCAGCGAAGGCGGCGTCCTTCGACAGAGAGAGATGTGTGGGCATGGACCTCTACGAATACCAGGCGCGAGACCTGTTCGAGGCGAACGGGGTGCCGGTGCTCCGCGGCATCGTGACCGCGACACCCCAGGGGGCGCGCGAAGCAGCCGAGAAACTGGGGACCGACGTCGTGGTGGTCAAGGCCCAGGTGAAGACCGGCGGGCGCGGCAAGGCCGGTGGCGTGAAGCTGGCGAAGAGCCCCGACGAGGCACAGGAGCGGGCATCCGACATCCTGGGGCTGAACATCAACGGGCACACGGTGCGCAAGGTGATGGTCACCGAAGGCGCAGACATCGCCGAGGAGTACTACTTCGGCCTGCTGCTCGACCGCTCGAACCGCAGCTACCTGGCCATGTGCAGCCGCGAGGGCGGTATGGACATCGAGCAGTTGGCCGTCGAGCGTCCCGAAGCCCTCACCCGGGTGCAGATCGATCCGCGCGTCGGTCTGGACGCCGCCACTGCCGACCGGATCGTCGAAGAGGCAGGCTTCGATGAGGAGATCCGCGACGAGGTGGCCCGCGTGCTCACCCTGCTCGGCAAGATCTACGCCGAGAACGATGCGACGCTCGTCGAGGTCAACCCACTGATCAAGACCGGCGACGGGCGCATCCTCGCCCTCGACGGCAAGGTCAGCCTCGACGAGAACGCGTCCTTCCGGCATCCGGAGTGGGAGGCACTTCGCGACGACGAGGACACCGATCCGCTCGAGCGTCGTGCCCACGAGCGCGACCTGAACTACGTGAAGCTCGACGGCCAGGTGGGCATCATCGGCAACGGTGCCGGCCTGGTCATGAGCACCCTCGACGTGGTGGCGAAGGCGGGCACCGACCTGCCCGGCAAGCCCCACCCGGCGAACTTCCTCGACATCGGCGGCGGCGCTTCGGCGCAGGTGATGGCCGACGGTCTCGACATCATCCTGTCCGACCAGCAGGTCGAGGTCGTGTTCGTGAACGTGTTCGGCGGCATCACCGCCTGTTCCGAGGTGGCCAAGGGCATCCGTGAGGCGCTCCGGGTGCTCGGCCACAAGGCGTCCAAGCCCATCGTGGTGCGACTCGACGGCAACGCCGTCGAGATCGGTCTGGCCATGCTCGAGGAGTACAACCACCCGCTGGTGACGGTGGAGAAGACGATGGATGGAGCCGCACGCAAGGCGGCAGAACTGGCCAGTGCGGCCATGGGAGGGAAGTAGTCCGATGGCCATCTGGCTCGATCATCGTTCCAAGGTCATGGTGCAGGGCATGACCGGCTCCGAGGGGCGCAAGCACACCCAGCGCATGGTGATGTTCGGCACCCGTGTCGTCGCCGGCGTCACGCCCGGCAAGGGCGGCCAGAGCGTCCGGTTCGAGGAGGACCCGATTCCGGTGTTCAACTCGGTCGCCGAGGCCAAGCACGCGACCGGCGCCACCGTCTCGGTGGTGTTCGTGCCGCCCAAGTTCACCCGCGACGCCGTGCTGCAGGCCATCGACGCGGGCATGGAACTCGTCGTGATCATCACCGAGGGCGTCCCGGTGAAGGACACCGCCGAGTTCTATGCGGCGGCGCAGGAGAAGGGCGTGCGGCTCATCGGGCCCAACTGCCCGGGCCTGATCTCTCCCGGACGGTCCAATGTCGGCATCATCCCGCCCGGCATCGCCCGCGCCGGCCACATCGGCCTGGTGTCGAAGTCGGGCACGCTGACCTACCAGATGATGTTCGAGCTGGGCGACATCGGCTTCTCGACCGCGGTCGGCATCGGTGGCGACCCCATCATCGGCACCACCCACATCGACTGCCTCCAGGCATTCGAGGACGACCCCGAAACCGACTGCATCGTGATGATCGGCGAGATCGGCGGCGACGCCGAGGAGCGGGCTGCGGCCTACATCGCCGAGCACATCACCAAGCCGGTCATCGGCTACGTGGCGGGCTTCACCGCGCCCGAGGGCAAGACCATGGGCCACGCCGGCGCCATCGTGTCAGGCTCGGCCGGCACGGCCGCTGCGAAGAAGGCCGCGTTGGAGAAGGTCGGCGTCAAGGTCGGCGAGACGCCGTCGGAGACCGCCGAACTGGTCCGCGAGGCGATGCGCAAGCAGCACCGCTGAGGCTCTGGCCCGAGCGGCGCGCTCGGGCTCAGGCCTGCGTCAGGCGGACGCCGGCGCGGCTCGCCACACCGCTCCACTGGGCGGCGGTGAACTCGTAGCCGGCTGACGGCGTTGCCAGCAGGTAGGTCAGCGTCGTTCCTCGCGACAGGAGGGCCACCTGGTAGGTGAGCGATGCGGTGGGGCTCACCTTGTGCGTGACAGTCCAGGCTGCCCCGGGTGCCCCTCCGGTCACCGCGCCGAGCTTCTTCACCGTTGCCGTCGGCGTCCGGGTGGCGCAGGAGTCGAGGTTCTTCGAGATCGTCGCGACCGTGGTCGCGACCTCTTGGGGCGTCTTGAACGTGATCGTCACCTGATCGACGCCGAACGTCTTGGGTGCGGACGGGTCATCGGCCACCAGGTAGGTGCGCTGCCCGGTCGACACCGAGCCGCCCAGCTTCGTCATGTCAAAGCCCTCGCACGCCGAGGTGGAGACCGCAGGGGTCGCGATGTCGGTGCCGGTCCAGGCGCCGACACCAGGCTTGATGCGGGGCAGGTCGACGACGCTCAGCCAGCCGGCAGGCTCGGCCGGCAAGACCGGGGTCGCGGTGACGTGGACGTTCTCGCCGCACCAGCCGCCGTCGGCGGTGCAGGCGCGGGCGTAGGCGCGACCGAGCGCCTGGGACGCCGGCGTCGCTGCGATCGCCGTGCCGGGCCTGCTGAGGTCGACGATGTTGACCGTGTCGGCGTCGCGGCTGACCACGAACGTGTGGCTGACGGCAGGGGAGTCGTCCTCCACGAACGTGGCGGCGACGGCCGACTGCCCGAGGTTGGTCACGGTCGCGGCGTCCACCGCCCGGGCCGTGGTGCTGCGGCAGGAGCCGAGTTGCGCGACACGCGCAGTGAAGGCTGCAGCGGCGTCCTCGGGGGAGGCGTACCGGTCGATCTCGTGGATGGCGCTCAGGTCGCCGGGGGCGGCCAGGGCGCGGACCGCGCTGGACGACGCGACCGGTTCGGTGCCTTCCGCTGTGGCGAGGCAGGCGGGCTGGGCGGTGTCGGGCGTGACGGCCCGCTCGGTCGACTTCTCGGTCCACGTGGCCTGTCCGGCGGTTCCGGCCAGGTCGGCCGGGGTGAGGAGGGTGGCGGCGATCAGGTCGACGGCGGGGGTGCGTGGGGCCACGGGGCGGTTGCCGAACACGACCACGGCCGCCACGACGCCACCGATGAGCGCGATCACGGAGACGATCGACAAGGCGATGCGCCACGGGCCGGGAGGGCCCGCCGGGCGTGCCCGGCGCGGGGCCGCGTCGGTGCTCCCGTGGTCGGTGCGTTGGTGGCCAGTCGGGTCGAGCTGAGCCTGCTCGTCGGCGGGCTCCCGAGCCTCAGTCATGCGCCCTCCTCGGTGTGTCTCGTGTGGGTGCAGCCCTGAACCTTACCAAGTGTGGCGTGTCCGCCCGGGGTGCGTGGGCGCCGTACGTGAGCATGGACACACCATGCCGAAGACCTCCGAGCGCCGCCCCGCACCGGTTGCCCTGTCCGTCAGCTCGCCCAGTGAACTGCCGGAGCAGCAGCCCGTCCTGGCCCGCGTGCCGTACCTGCCCTGGCTGGTGGCCGCGATCGTCGGCTCCGTCGGGGTGGTCCTGCTCGGCTGGGTGGCGGTCGCGCTCCCGGTGTCGGTCTCCTGGCTCACCGCCACGTGGGTGCCGCTGCCGAACGCCGTCGACGTGGTGAACCACGGCTGGCTGGCACTGCACGGCGTCCGGGTCGAACTCGGCGATGTCACCGTCGGCATCGCGCCGCTGGGACTCACCCTGTTGGTCGCAGCGGCCGTCGCGGTGACGGCGCACTACGCCGCCGGCCAGATGGACGCCCCTGCCGGTGAGTCCCTGCGCCACGCGATGGGGCGTCTCGGACGCCTCGTCGCGGCCACCACCGCGTCCTACACCGTCGCCGCGCTGATCTTCGCCACGCTGATCGGCGGGCCGGGACAGGCGCTGCGCGCCGGGCTTGGTGCCGCGGCGCTCGCCCTGGTGTCGTCGCTCTTCGGGGGCGCCCGCGGCGTCCTGCCCGGACGCCTCGGCGGCATCCCGGGTTGGGTGCGGTCCGGCACCCGCGGGGCCCTGGTGGCAGTCGGGCTGCTCGCGCTGGCGTCCGTCGTCACGGCCGCGGTCGCGCTCATCGTGCACTACGGGCGTGTCAAGGCGCTCGCTGCCGGGCTCGACACCGACGGCCTGAACGGCGTCGGCCTCTGGTTGCTGCAGGCCTCGTACACCCCGAATCTCTTGCTGTGGGCCGGCAGCTATGCCCTCGGTGGTGGCTTCACCCTCGGGGTCGGCACGGTGGTCAGCCCCGGCGCGGTCGTGCTGGGCCTCGTGCCGGCGATTCCCGCGTTCGGGGCCTTCCCGACCCAGGCGGTCGCCTTCCCGTGGGCGTTCCACCTGATTCCCGTCGCGGTCGGAGGCCTGAGTGGCTGGGTCACGTGCCGGGCGCTCCGCCGTCGCGAGGGCGTCCTGTCGTGGGCGTGGTGGCCTGCGACGGCCGCCGGCGGCGCGCTGGTCGCGACGCTCGTCTGGCTGGCGGCGTCCGCACTGTCGCGCGGCGACCTCGGCACCGTGCGCCTCGTCGGGCTCGGGCCGAAGATGGTCGACCTCGCGCTGCTCACGGTCACGCCGGTCGTGCTGTCGGCAGCCATGGTCGGAGCGGTGTACTGGCTGACAGCCCTGCGTCCCTTGCGGGAGGATGAGCCGGTGACCCCGACCGAAACCGAGCCCGCCCCGGACGCCGAGAGCCCGACGCCGTGACCGGGGGCACCGCGGCCCCGCGCGCGGTCGTGCTGCTGCCCAACAGCATCGACATCGATGCGCGCGCCCAACGCAACGCGCTCACCCTGGCCTCTGCGGGCTTCGACGTGACCATGCTCGGCTGGGGCGACGCAGGCCCGCGCGCCGGTGCGCTGGTCGGGCTCCCGTTCATCAGGAAGGGCGCCAAGGCCTCCGGTTCTGCCCGCCCGTCGTTCGGCTACCGGGTGGTGCGCAAGCTGTCCCGCATGGCCGGCCGGTCGACGCCGCCGCAGCTCGTGGTGCGCGGCGTCGCGTTCATCGACAAGCTCCC
>RRZU010240211.1_pt1 | contig 15110 bp, 10 predicted proteins | sample 2165561 | NCBI WGS metagenome assembly RRZU01 (sample SAMN10456909, study PRJNA506462) | wastewater metagenome | isolation source: wastewater sludge | place: USA: Moscow, Idaho
AAAGACACAGATGAATGTGTATGGGGGCTTATCCGGGCGGCACAGTCCTCAGTAGCAGAAGTGTGCGTAGTACCTTTGCAGGATTATCTCTGTCTTGGAAATGAAGCGAGAATGAATACGCCGTCTACTTTGGGAGACAACTGGAAATGGCGTCTTACAAGAGGTCAGCTTACGGATGAGATTATTCATAGAATTAACGCCATGACCAGATTATATGGACGAATCCAGGAGAATAAGAAGTAAGATGAAGAGATTGCTTAGATTTTTGAAGGGCTACGAGAAAGAAAGCTTTCTGGCTCCTTTGTTCAAAATGCTGGAGGCCACCTTTGAGCTGATCGTGCCTCTGGTTGTTGCCAGAATCATGGATATCGGCATTAAGAATCAGGACAATGTCTATATCTGGCACCAGTGTGTGATCATGGTACTGCTTGGAGTGATCGGCCTTGCATGTTCTCTGACTGCACAGTATTTTTCTGCAAAGGCAGCCATGGGATTCAGCACTGCCCTTCGCAAGGAGCTTTTTTCCCATATCAGCAGGCTTTCTTACAGAGAACTGGATATGCTTGGAACTCCTACCCTTGTGACAAGGATCACCAATGATGTGAATCAGGCACAGACTGGTGTGAACATGGTACTTCGTCTGTTCCTTCGTTCTCCTTTTATTGTTGTGGGTGCAGTGATCATGTCCTTTACCATTGATGTGAAGATTGGCCTGATCTTCCTGATTGCGGTTCCGGTGATCTCCATTGTAATTTACGGAATTATGCGCACAACAGTGCCAATTTACAAAAAGGCTCAGTCATTCCTGGACAGGATTTCCCTGATCACCAGAGAGAATCATGTGGGTGCCAGAGTAGTAAGGGCTTTTGGAAGACAGCAGGAAGAATATAAAGAATTTTCAGAAGTAAACGACGATTACACCAAGGTGCAGGTAAGAGCGGGAAAAATTTCCGCACTTCTGAATCCTGCCACTACGGTTATCATGAACTTTGCCATTATCGGAATCCTCTGGTATGGAAGCAAGGAAGTGTCTGTGGGTATTCTTACACAGGGGGAAGTGGTTGCCCTTGTAAACTATATGAACCAGATCCTGATCGCACTGATCGCTCTTGCAAACCTGATCGTGGCAGTGACAAAGGCTATGGCTTCCGGTGTGCGTCTGAATGAGGTGCTGGATACACAGCCGTCTCTCACGGATCAGGGCAATAGTGTTCAGAAAGAAAATGCAGGCGCTGCAAGAGTTGTCTTTGAAGATGTGAGCTTTACCTATGCAGGCAGCAAGGAGCCGGCGCTTTCCCATATTTCCTTTACGGCAAAACCAGGTGAGACCATCGGTATCATTGGTGGTACCGGATGTGGTAAATCCACTCTGGTCAATCTGATCCCACGCTTCTATGACGTAACTTCCGGTAATGTGGTAATTGATGGAAATAATGTAAAAGAATATCCATTTTCACAGCTTCGTAAAAAGGTGGGGATGGTACCACAACAGGCAGTTCTGTTTAAGGGAACCATCCGTGACAATATGAAATGGGGCAAAGAGGACGCTTCCGAAGAAGAAATCCAACGGGCTCTTTCCATTGCGCAGGCAAGTGGTTTTGTAAAAAGTAAGCCGGAGGGCTTAAATACCATGGTAAGTCAGGGCGGCGCCAATCTTTCCGGCGGACAGCGCCAGCGTCTTACCATAGCAAGAGCACTGGTGGGAGATCCGGAGATCCTGATCATGGATGACAGTGCTTCTGCCCTTGACTTTGCCACAGATGCGGCTCTTCGTCATGCCATTCATGAGCAGACAAAGGGAATGACTGTGTTTATCGTTTCCCAGAGAGCAACCTCCATCAAGCAGGCAGACAAGATTCTGGTCCTGGATGATGGTGAGCTGGCTGGTGTGGGAACACACAAAGAGCTTATGGAATCCTGTGAGGTCTACAGAGAAATCTGCCTGTCACAGCTTTCCGAACAGGAGGTGAACCGCTGATGGGAAGGAATAAAGAGACTATGAAGAGGGTACTGAAATTTATCAGCCCTTACAAAGCAAAAATTATCATTATGCTTCTGACAGCGCTTGTCACCGTTGGATTTACCCTGTATACACCCATTCTGATTGGTAATGGTGTAGATAATATCGTAGGTCCGGGAAATGTAAATACAGCCGGACTTTTGAAGGTACTTGGAGCTCTGGCTGTGATCGTTGTGGGAAATGCAGTTTCCCAGTGGGTGATGAACCTTCTTACCAATCAGGTTACCTACAGCGTGGTGCAGGATGTGCGAAGCCAGGCGTTTGCCCATCTTCAGGAGGTGCCGGTATCTTATATAGATGCCAATCAGCCAGGAGATATTTTAAGCCGTATTGTTTCTGATGTCAGTCAGTTTTCAGATGGTCTCCTTATGGGCTTTACCCAGCTGTTTACCGGTGTGCTGACCATCTTTGGAACCATTGGATTTATGCTTTCCATCAGTGTGAAGATCACAGTGATCGTTATTTTGCTCACTCCGATTTCCCTGTTCGTGGCAAGCTTTATCGCAGGCAGAACCTTCCGCATGTTTCAGGAGCAGTCCGAGAAGAGAGCGGAGATGACTTCTATTGTGGAAGAGCTTGTTGGAAATCAGAAGATCGTGCAGGCTTTTTCCTATGAGGAGAGAGCTAATGAAAGGTTTGGAAAAGTAAATGAAGAGCTTCGCGTCTGCGGAATCAAAGCGATTTTCTTTTCCTCTATTACAAACCCATCCACACGCTTTGTAAATGGTCTTGTTTACACAGCAGTTGGAATTTTTGGTGCATTTACAGTAATTAAGGGCGGTATGACTGTGGGACAGCTGACCAGCTTCCTGAACTATGCAAATCAGTATACCAAGCCGTTTAATGAGATTTCCGGCGTTATCACAGAGCTGGAGAATGCGTTGGCATGTGCAAAACGTCTCTTTGACTTTATTGATACACCAGCACAGGAGCCAGATGCGCCAGATGCTTCGGAGCTGGAGAAAGCAGATGGCCGTGTAAGCGTGGAGAATGTTTCCTTTTCTTACAGAAAAGAAGTTCCGCTTCTTACTGATATTTCCATTGACGTAAAACCTGGACAGAGGATCGCCATCGTCGGACCTACCGGATGCGGTAAGACCACTATGATCAACCTTCTTATGAGATTCTATGATGTAGATAAGGGACAGATTAAGGTAAGCGGTTATCCGGTAAGAGAGCTGACAAGAGACAGCCTGAGACGAAACTTTGGTATGGTGCTTCAGGAGACCTGGCTGAAGGCAGGAACCATCCGCGAGAACATTGCCTATGGAAAGCCGGATGCGACTTTGGAAGAGGTTATGGAGGCAGCTAAGCATGCACATGCCCACAGTTTTATCAAGCGTATGCCAAATGGCTATGACACCGTGATTTCAGAGGGCGGTGGAAATATTTCCCAGGGACAGAAGCAGCTTCTTTGCATTGCAAGGGTTATGCTGATGCACCCGGCTATGTTGATCCTGGATGAGGCCACTTCTTCCATTGATACCCGTACTGAGGTGAAGGTGCAGAAGGCTTTTGCAGAGTTGATGGAAGGAAGAACCAGCTTTATTGTAGCACATCGTCTTTCCACTATCCAGGAGGCAGATCTGATCCTGGTCATGAAGGATGGAAATATTATTGAACAGGGCAGACATGAGGAATTGCTGGCGAAGAAGGGCTTTTATGCGAACTTGTATGAGAGTCAGTTTGCTATTTCATAAGGGGGATGAATATGGAAAATAAGAATCTGGAAGAGACTGATGTAAATGAGAAGCAGGAAGTCGGAAATGGGAAGTCTGCTATGCCTATGAGAACCTGCCTGGTTATGATTCTGGCAGGGGTTTATGTGGCTTATCTGGGTGTTTCTCTTTGCCAGAATGTAATAAATGGTGCTGAGGGCAGCAGTCCTGGCTTTATGGTTGCGGGAGTGATTTTTATTGTGCTTGGCGTGGCTTTCGTGATCAATGGAATCCGCGGCAGCATAAAGGCTGGCAAGATTCAGAAGGAGTCGAATGCAGAAAGTGAAGCACAGGCTTCTGAGACAGAAATTTCAAGGACAGTTGAATCTAAAATGGAAAGTACTTCATCCTTGAATAAGAAAATGTCTATTGCTGACCGCGCTAATCTGGTTAGCCAGTTAGGGGATGCGACAGAGGATGAAGAATAGAGAGTATTGTTTTTTGAAAAGAAATTGATATATTAGATAGTGTTAATATATGTATGAAAAATGAGTGGTGTAGTTATTTCGAGAACGATGTACTAGTTTGCAGACCGGGCGGTTACTTTTGCGTTTTATGATTATAACAGCACGAAATTACGAATACAATACTAAATATAAAAAAATAAACAGACTTCCGAATGAGTGATAATCAATCAGAAGTCTGTTTTTTTGTTGAAATACACGCTCTAGCGCCGTTTCCTGCGCCTGCGTTTCCCGCTTGGGTTATGTAGAGTGGACCAGCAGAATGCCTGCACCAACAGGATTCCCGCTGTGACTCCGATGCTGTCGATTCCCACATCACGTACAGAAGGTCCGCGGTCTGCCACAAAGGACTGGTGGTATTCATCAAAGCCTGCGAAGCCTACGCATATGGCGCCTGCCAGCAGGATCAGCCAGATACCTCTTACTCCGTAAACATAAAGTGGGAAAGAAATGGCAATGGCAAGCAGACAGTACTCTGTCATGTGAGCGGCTTTTCGCACATAAAATTCGATGGAGCTGGCAGAATAGGCGAGCTCGTCATAAGTTTTGTTTTCGTTGAGAACTTCATTCTTGGTTTCCACAATCTGGTAGCTGACTTCATAGCTTAGGGCTCCGGACACCTCCCCTGTCTGGGCTGAAAATGAATAGATCAGATACATCATCAGAATTGCAGGAAGAAAAGAAAGAGGTTTCAGTAAATGGATTAAAATTTTCTTCATGGGGTTTACTATAACATGGGAAAATAAGATTGTAAAGAAAAAGGTGATTTGACAAGGCTTTGAAAAAACAATAAAACCAGAGCAAGCAGAAGGGAGACAGGAGGGCAAAGAACTTGTTATTTACAGGAATCTATGCTAAAATTGTTGAAGTATGAAAAGCAGCGAGATACTTGGTGTGGAGAGACTCTGGCAGCCAGGTATCGTGTTGCTATAAAGAACGCACAATGGAGACCAGGAGGAAAAAGACAGGTATGAGTTTAGCTGATCATATTTTTATAGATATGTGTAAAGACGTAATTGAGAACGGAACCAGTACAGAAGGGGAGAAGGTCCGGCCAGTGTGGGAGGATGGCACTTCTGCTTATACGATCAAACGTTTTGGTGTTGTGAACCGTTATGATCTGAGAAAAGAATTTCCAGCGCTGACCCTTCGCAAGACCGCATTAAAGAGCGCTATGGATGAGATCCTCTGGATCTGGCAGAAGAAATCAAACAACATTCATGACCTTCACAGCCATATCTGGGATAGCTGGGCTGACGAGAATGGCTCCATTGGAAAAGCGTATGGTTATCAGCTGGGTGTGAAGCATCAGTACAAAGAAGGCATGATGGATCAGGTAGACCGTGTTCTTTATGATCTGAAGAATAATCCATACAGCCGCCGTATTATGACCAATATTTATGTGCATGAAGATCTTCATGAGATGAATCTTTACCCATGTGCTTACTCTATGACCTTCAATGTAACAAAGGAGCCTGGAAAGGACAAGCTGACTTTAAATGCCATTTTGAACCAGCGCTCCCAGGATATCCTGGCTGCAAATAACTGGAATGTATGCCAGTACTCACTTCTTCTTATGATGATCGCACAATGCTGTGACATGGAAGCCGGTGAGCTGGTACATGTGATCGCGGATTGTCATATTTATGACAGACATGTTCCGGTTATCAAGGAGCTGATTTCCAGGACACCTTATCCGGCACCGACTGTGAAACTGAATCCGAATGTGAAGAATTTCTATGATTTTACCACGGATGATCTGATCGTGGAGAATTATCAGACCTGGCCTCAGATTAAAAATATTCCGATTGCCATTTAAACATGGAGTAAATGGGAAAGGGTTCCAATGCCGCATGCGTTTCAGATATGGTGAGGCTGCTGTAGCGGGCTACGGCAACCGAATTTGGGCAAAATCTCCCGCAAAGTGGGGCGTGCAGATTGCGGGAATGATTTTTAGACATGCTCTAGGAGTTCGTATAAAGGAGATTATAAGAAATGAAAATAATAGTAGCTGCTGACAAAAACTGGGGAATTGGAAAAGACAATAAGCTTCTTGTAAGCATTCCGGCGGATATGAAAATGTTTCGTCAGGAGACCACTGGCAAGGTTTGTGTTATGGGAAGAAAGACCCTGGAGAGTTTCCCAGGAGGGCTTCCTCTTAAAAACCGCATAAACATCGTTCTTACCAGAAATGAGAATTACAAGGTGAAAGATGCCATAATCGTTCATTCTATTGAAGAGCTTATGGAAGAATTGAAAAAGTATCCGGCAGAAGATGTATACTGCATCGGCGGCGACACTATCTATAAGCAGCTTCTTCCTTATTGCGATGCTGCTCAAGTGACCAAGATCGATTTCGCCTATATTGCAGACAGTTATTTTCCGAATCTGGATGAAGATCCACAGTGGCATGTGGCAGCAGAGAGCGAAGAGCAGACATATTTTGATCTGGAATATAAGTTTGTGAGATATGAGAGAAATAAATAAGCGGGAAAATATAATGTGTTTTTAAAAAAATCAGTTCTGCCATCACGACAGAACTGATTTTTGTTATGTGCTGTGTAGAGTGTGTTTGAAAAAATACGAAAAATGGGAAGCTTAAGAAATTACTCAATAACCTTCAGCCATCCCTCTGGAGCCTGGATGCGTCCCATCTGGATTCCGGTAAGGGTTTCATACAGCTTCTTGGTGATCGGTCCCATCTCGTTCATGCCGCTTGGGAAGCAAATCTCTTTGCCGTGGTCCACGATCTTTCCAACAGGAGAGATAACAGCAGCAGTACCGCAAAGACCGCACTCTGCGAAATTCTTCACTTCGTCGAAGTATACTTCTCTTTCCTCAGCCTCAAGTCCAAGGTACTCTTTCGCAACGTAGATCAGAGAACGACGTGTGATGGATGGAAGGATACTGTCAGACTTCGGAGTAACAACCTTGCCGTCTTTTGTTACGAATAAGAAGTTTGCTCCGCCTGTCTCCTCAACCTTGGTACGAGTTTTGGAATCAAGATACATGTTCTCATCGAATCCGTTCTTATGAGCGTCAACGATCGCATGAAGGCTCATTGCGTAGTTAAGACCAGCTTTGATATGACCGGTACCATTTGGTGCAGCACGGTCAAAGTCGCTGACACGGATTGTGATCGGCTTAGCGCCGCCTTTGAAGTATGGTCCGACAGGTGTGGTGAATACACGGAACTGATACTCGCTGGCAGGTTTTACACCGATAACAGCATCGCTTCCGAACATGTACGGACGTACATATAAAGTAGCACCAGAACCATATGGCGGAACATATGCTGCATTTGCTTTAATTGTCTGAACAACTGCGTCAACAAAACGGTCTTTCGGGAATACAGGCATTTCCAGTCTTGCGGCGGAATGCTCCATACGCTCACCGTTCAGGTCAGGACGGAAAGTAACGATATGTCCGTCTTCTGTAGTATATGCTTTCATACCCTCAAAAACAGTCTGTGCATACTGAAGGACACCTGCACACTCACTGATGGTAACCATATCATCTGTGGTAAGGCCTCCCTCATCCCACTTGCCGTCTTTATAATTGGATACATAACGGTAGTCTGTTTTTACATAACCAAAGCCCAGGTTTCCCCAGTCAATGTTCTTTTTTTCCATAACAATTTCCTCCTAGCGTGGTTTCTTGGGGGAGATTCTTATTGTGAATCCCCAATGTTTTTACTATTGTAAAACTTTTACGTGTGAAATTCAATGGGAAAAGCAGATTTTTTAAGTGATTTTCCTGTGAAAAAGGTTACAAAAAGTATAATGTGTTTATATTTTATGGTGTCTTGTTTTTTGAGGGGGATTTTTGTATAATGATAAAACAAGCGTTGTGAAATAAAATATCCGGAGGAAAAGATGGGATATAACGAATTTGATGAACTTGGAGATAAGATCCAGAGCATCATTGACAGTGCAGTAAATGAAAAAAATTACCAGAAACTGAGCCAGAGTATTAATCAGGCGCTGAATAAGGCTATTGATAATGGGAGTGATGCCCTTCGGGATGCGCTTAATAATACTGTGGGCAGTGGGAAATATACCAATTACCGCAGCGGCAGTTCTTATGATTACAGAGAGAATCGGTCCTGGGATTTTCAGAAGGATGGAAAGAAAAACCGGAGTACCGGGGATGGTCATGGAACGGGTTACCAAGGATATGCTGGTGCGAAAGGGAATGATTCGCGTAATGGAAATTTCCAGAGAAATGGTACAGGCAGGCAGGATACCAATCACCAGAATTCGGATCTGGCATTGTATTTACCGACGAATGGAATCAAGGTCGGGGGAATTCTGAAGACAGTGTTTGGTGGGATTCTTACTGGAGTATTTGGAATTGCTACAATGGTAGTTGGTGGAATTGGAGCTGGCTTTAGCAGCAGTGTAATGCTTGGAATTTCGGCAGTGCTGGCGGCATTTACGGTCGGCGGAGGTATTCTTCTTGGACAGGGCTGCAGCAGTCTTACCAGTTTAAGCCGCCGAAACAAGTATATCAAGGCTCTTGGCACTCACACCTACTGCAATTTCCAGCAGCTGGCACAGGCAGTCGGCAAGCCGGTGAAATTTGTAAAAAAAGATATCAAACGTATGATAAGCAAAGGCTGGTTCCTTCAGGGACATGTTGATAAACAGGAAACTTGTCTGATCACAAGTAATGAGACTTACGACCAATATGTAAGCACTCAGAAGCGGCTGGAAGAAAGAAATCATCAGCAGGATGAAGAGCGTGCACGCCAGGAGGCAGCGCTTCGTCAGCAGGCAGAGGAAAAAGAAAGGCAGAAATTTAACCAGCATGAACAGGCAGATGCCCGGGCGTGTGTGGAAGCAGAACGGGATGCTGCGGAAAGAATCAGACTTTCCCCGGAAGTCCGGCAGGTTCTGGATAAGGGAAATGACTTTCTTGATAAAATCCACCGCAGCAATGATGCCATTCCAGGAGAAGAGATTTCCAGAAAAATCTCCCGTATGGAGCTGATCATAGCGAAGATTTTCGAACGCGCCAAGGCTCATCCGGAGATTATTCCGGATTTGAACCGCCTTATGGATTATTATCTTCCTATGACTGTGAAGCTTTTGAATGCATATGAAGAAATGGACAGCCAGCCGGTTCAGGGAGAGAATATTACTTCTTCCAAGAAAGAAATCGAAGAGACTATTGATACGCTGAATGTGGCTTTTGAGAAGCTTCTGGATTCCATATTTGAAGACACGGCTATGGATGTATCCAGTGATATTTCTGTTCTGAACACAGTTTTGGCACAGGAAGGGCTGACTGAGGACGAGCTTACCCGTATGAGAAAAGAGGCTGAAAAAAACAGGCTCTAGCAGTGTGCGGAATGTTAAGTATATGAAAAGATAAGATTTGCAGCGGGGCTAGAGCCTGTTATAAAAATAACGAAAATGCCAAACTGAAGTCTGCTGATAAATATGGGCAGACCTATACACAAGGAGGATGCTATGGGAAACGAATTTACAGGTTTTGAAGATAACGCACCTACACTTACATTAGAACCGGATTTGGGAGAGTCAAAGGCAGAGATTGCAGCAGAGCCGGAAGCCGAAGCTGTGAAAAAGGAAATGGAACAGACCGTTCTCTCCCCGGAAGAACAGCAGATGGTAGACAGCTTTGCTAAGAAAATTGACATTGAGAATACTAACCAGATCCTCCAGTACGGTGCCGGAACCCAGAAGAAAATGGCTGATTTTTCCGATGCAGCTCTTGAAAATGTACGGACACAGGATCTGGGTGAGGTTGGAGAGCTGATCACCCAGGTGGTAGGCGAGCTTCGCGATTTTGATGCTGCTGAGGAGGAGAAAGGCTTTCTTGGCTTTTTCAAGAAACAGGGCAGCAAGATTGAAAATATGAAGAACCGCTACGCCAAGGCTGAGGTAAATGTGCAGAAGATCACTACCTCCCTTCAGGATCACCAGATGCGTCTCATGAAGGATTCCGCAGTTCTGGAAAAAATGTATGCTCAGAACCTGAACTATTATAAAGAACTGACCATGTACATCCTTGCAGGAAAACAGAAGCTGCAGGAAGTACGGGAGGGAAAATTAAAAGATCTGGAGGCAAAAGCAGCAGTCAGCGGACTTCCGGAGGATGCGCAGGAAGCCAAGGATCTGGACAGCAAGTGCAATCGTTTCGAGAAGAAGCTGCATGATCTGGAACTGACCAGAACCATTTCCCTGCAGACAGCACCGCAGATTCGTCTGGTGCAGAACAATGACACCCTTATGGTAGAAAAAATCCAGACAACCATTGTAAATACCATTCCACTTTGGAAGAGCCAGATGGTACTGGCACTTGGAATCGCCCATTCCACAGAAGCAGCCCAGGCCCAGCGCCAGGTAACAGACCTGACAAATGAGCTTTTGAAGAAAAATGCGGAGGCACTTCACCTTGCATCCACAGAGACTGCCAGGGAATCTGAGCGCGGAATCGTGGATATTGAGACTCTGAAGCAGACCAATCAGGAGCTGATCGCTACTTTGGATGATGTCATGAATATTCAGAAAGAGGGCCGCGCCAAGAGAGCCCAGGCAGAACTGGAAATGCGCAAGATGGAAGAAGACTTGAAGAATAAATTGTTGGAAATCCAGCATTAAATTGCAAAGAAAACAGGCTCTGGAGCCTGTTTGAAAATACTTGCAGAATGCTGTGAAAATAACTGTACAGCAGGGGTGTCAGAGACATCCCTTTTGTGCCTTTTTGCATAGAAACGTTTGATAAGCGCCTGCGGTGTAAAAGTGAACCGCAAAGAATGCTATCAGTGAACAGTAATCAAAGAATACCATGTTCATAATATATGGAGGAATTTCGTATGTACAGAGACCATACCAAAGTAATTCAGATAGGAAATAAGAAGATTGGAGGCGGAAATCCCATCCTGATCCAGTCTATGACCAATACAAAAACAGAGGATGTGCAGGCAACCGTAGAGCAGATCCTTGCCCTGGAGGCTGCTGGCTGCGACATTATCCGCTGTGCAGTGCCGACCATGGAAGCGGCAAAGGCTCTGAAAGAGATCAAAAAACAAATTCACATTCCGCTGGTAGCAGATATTCATTTTGATTATCGTCTTGCGATTGCGGCCATGGAGAACGGTGCCGACAAGATCCGTATCAATCCCGGAAATATTGGAAGCACAGAGCGTATCAAGGCAGTTGTAGATGTGGCGAAGGAGCGGAATATTCCCATCCGTGTTGGGGTAAACAGCGGTTCTCTTGAGAAAGAACTGGTGGAGAAATATCACGGTGTTACCGCAGAAGGTCTGGTAGAAAGCGCCCTTGACAAGGTGCACATTATTGAAGAGCTTGGCTACGACAATCTGGTGATCAGCATCAAATCTTCTGATGTTATGATGTGCGCCAGGGCTCACGAACTGATTGCGGAACAGACCAGTTATCCTCTCCATGTGGGAATTACAGAGGCAGGAACCCTTTATTCTGGAAATATCAAATCTGCCATAGGGCTTGGTATTATTTTATACCAGGGAATCGGTGACACGATCCGCGTCTCCCTGACTGGTGCCCCTCTGGAAGAGATAAAATCTGCCAGACGTATCCTAAAAACCCTTGGACTTCGCAAAGGCGGCGTGGAAGTAGTATCCTGTCCAACCTGCGGGCGCACCCAGATCGATCTGATCGGTCTTGCAAATAAAGTAGAAACTATGGTGCAGGATATCCCTCTTGACATTAAAGTAGCTGTTATGGGCTGTGTGGTAAACGGCCCGGGAGAGGCGAAAGAAGCCGATATCGGAATTGCAGGCGGCGTAGGTGTAGGTCTTCTGATCAAAGGTGGTGAGATTGTAAAGAAAGTGCCGGAAGACCAGCTGTTGGATACCTTGAGAGAAGAATTGATGAACTGGGATAGCAATAAGACACAGAAATGACAGAAGGTGTATATTCTATAAATGGAAAAAGAATTTTTTGACGTATTTCCAAACTTAAAATTAAAACAGGAATTAAGTGAACTTCTGGAAGAGGTGATCGTCACCAAGGTTGCCTGCAACTCTGCCAAAACCTGTGTCCGGGTTTACCTGAAAAGCGACCGCTGGATCCACAAAAAGCATATTTTCAGCCTGGAAGAGCAGATTCAGAGACAGTGCTTTCCTGGTCTTGAAGTGAGTGTGAAGGTAATCGAGAAGTTCCATCTGTCCAGACAGTACACGCCAAAGAATTTCCTGGATACCTATCGCTCCAGCATGGAACTGGAGCTTCGCAATTACAACATGCTGGAATACAATCTGTTCAAGCAGGCACAGATCACATTTCCAGAAGATGACTGCCTGAATATGGTACTTCCGGATTCTGTGATTTCCAGACAGAAAAGTGAGATACTTATTGAATATCTTCACAAAGTATTCTGCGAGCGTTGCGGAATGGACCTGAAAGTTTCTCTGGATTATGTGCAGACGGAGGAGAGCAGGTACCGCAAAAATGCAGCTATCCAGATCCGTCAGGAAGTAGCTAATGTGCTGAAGCATGCCAGACTTTCCACAGAAGAAGAGAGCGCAGCACCAGCTCCTGCAGCTGAGGAAAAAACAGGAAAAGAGGCCGCAGCCGGCAAGACATCCGCTGCCAGGTCGGAGAAGAAAGCAGAGGCAGCCAGTGAAAAGAAGCCTTTCGAGAAAAAGCCATTCGAAAAGAAAGGCAAATGGGGCGATTTCCGTGGTGGCTTCCGCAAGGATCCAAATCCGGACGTTATTTATGGAAGGGATTTCGAGGACGAGCCTATTCCATTGGAAAATATTGTGCAGGAAATGGGAGAGGTTATCATCCGCTGTCAGGTTATGGATGTGGAAACGAGAGAGATTCGAAATGAGAAGACCATACTGATTTTCCCGGTTACGGACTTCACAGATTCCATCACAGTAAAAATGTTCCTGCGAAACGAGCAGGTGCCGGAGATCAAAGAGCATGTGAAAAAAGGTGCCTTCCTGAAAATTAAAGGCGTTACTTCTATTGACCGTTTCGATGGTGAGCTTACCATAGGCTCCATCTCCGGAATTAAGAAAATCTCCGATTTCCGCAGTTACAGAGTGGACACCAGCCCTCAGAAGCGTGTTGAGCTTCACTGTCATACGAAAATGAGCGATATGGATGGTGTAACCGAGGCAAAAGCGCTGGTAAAACGTGCCTACGAGTGGGGGCATCCTGCCATTGCCATCACAGATCATGGTGTGGTGCAGGCTTTCCCGGAGGCAAACCATTGCTTTGATGCGTGGGGAGGCTGCGTGCCAAAGGATTCTGATTTTAAGGTGCTTTACGGTATGGAGGCCTATCTGGTAGACGACTTAAAGGGTATGGTCACCAACCCGAAAAAACAGTCCCTGGACGGCAGATTCGTGGTTTTCGACATTGAGACCACAGGATTTTCCCCCCTTACCTGTAAGATCATTGAAATTGGTGCTGTATTGGTGGAAAATGGAAAGATCACAGATCGTTTTTCCACATTTGTTAATCCTCAGGTTCCAATTCCATTTCGAATTGAGCAGCTGACCAGTATTAATGACAGCATGGTTATGGATGCCCGTCCAATTGAAGAAATTTTACCGGAATTCCTGAAATTTTGTGAAGGAGCTACAATGGTAGCCCACAACGCAGATTTCGATATGAGTTTTATTATAGAGAATTGTAACCGCATGGGCATCCCAAATGATTTCACCTATGTGGATACGGTAGGTATGGCACGATTCCTGCTGCCTGCGCTGAACCGTTTTAAGCTGGATACCGTTGCCAAGGCAGTTGGCGTTTCCCTGGATCATCACCATCGTGCGGTTGATGATGCAGAGTGTACGGCACGTATTTTCGAGAAATTCGTGGGAATGTGCAGGGAAAGAGATATTACGGATGTAGACAAGCTGAATGAGCAGGGAAAAGTTTCCCCGGACACCATTAAGAAACTGCCCACTTACCATGCCGTTATTTTCATGCGGAATGAGACCGGCCGTATCAATCTGTACAAGCTGGTAAGCCAGTCCCATATCAAGTACTTTAACCACAGACCCCGTGTGCCAAAGAGCGTGTTTGAGGCACATCGGGAGGGACTTCTTATTGGAAGTGCCTGCGAGGCTGGTGAGCTTTACCAGGCTCTTTTGCGCAATGCACCGGAGCAGGAAATCGCAAGGCTGGTAAGCTTTTATGATTATCTGGAAATCCAGCCCCTTGGGAACAATATGTTCATGGTGGAGGATGAAAAGAATGATACGATTCATTCGAAAGAGGATCTGATTGAGATCAACAAAAAAATTGTAAAGCTTGGTGAACAGTTTAACAAGCCGGTTGTTGCTACCTGTGACGTTCACTTTATGGATCCCCAGGATGAAATCTACCGTCGTATTATCATGGCTGGAAGCGGCTTCAAGGATGCCGACAATCAGGCACCTCTTTATCTTCGCACTACTGAGGAAATGCTGGAGGAGTTTTCCTATCTGGGAAGCGAGAAGGCAGAGGAAGTGGTAATTACAAATACAGTGAAGATTGCGGATATGATAGAGAAAATGTCACCGATCCATCCGGATAAATATCCGCCGGTTATTGAGAATTCTGACCAGGACTTAAAGGATATGTGTTTCCAGAAAGCCCATGAAATGTATGGTGAAGTGCTTCCCAAGATCGTAGAAGACCGTCTGGACAAAGAGCTGAATTCCATTATTTCCAATGGATATGCGGTGATGTATATTATTGCCCAGAAGCTGGTGTGGAAGTCCAATGCAGATGGTTATCTGGTGGGCTCCAGAGGGTCTGTAGGTTCTTCCTTAGCGGCTACCATGTCTGGTATTACAGAGGTAAATCCTCTGCCACCCCATTATCTGTGCCCAAATCCGGAGTGTAAGTACAGTGACTTTGATTCTCCGGAGATCAAGGCTTTTTCCGGTATGGCGGG
>RRZU011354730.1_pt1 | contig 15109 bp, 14 predicted proteins | sample 2165561 | NCBI WGS metagenome assembly RRZU01 (sample SAMN10456909, study PRJNA506462) | wastewater metagenome | isolation source: wastewater sludge | place: USA: Moscow, Idaho
AGGCGGTGCCCGGCGGCGAGCACCCAGCCGTCGAAGGGCGTCGTCCACTCGGCTTGCACCAGACCACCCGGCATGGCCGCCCAGCGGTCCCGGCTGGAGAAGTCCCGGATGGCGCCGGACTCGTCGAGCCAGACGCGAGCGCGGACGGTGTGGGAGCCATGGGTCAGCGCCACGTCGAAGGTGTCGTCGTCGACCTCGTGCCACACCACCTGCTGGGAAAGGAGCATCGACGGAGCCAGCACCAGGGCGTCGTTCAGCCACGTGGTCAGCTCGCCGACGTCGTACTCCGGGCCGGTGCCGTTGGCCACCGGCACCACCCCGAGGAGGCGGCCGACCATGCGGCCCTCCCCGTCCAGCAGGGTGTCCCGTCCGACCATGGGCACGACGCCCGCCATGTCCAGGCGCATGTGGAAGATGCGGGCGACCGGGTGGGCGCAGTTGTACTGCCACGCCTCCGCCGGCATCCAGCCGCGACCCTGGAGGTTGAAGCGCCCCTGGAAGCGGGCGGCGAACGACCACACCCGCGGGGCGCCGACCACGCGCATGAACCCGAGGTAGCGCTGTACCGCGGCTGGGAGCGCGTCGATCTCGTCGGCCCGCACCACCGACACGTCCGGGCTGCCGTGAGGCAACCCGGCGCTTGCGGCCTGGGCGAGGGCCGTCGCGCGCAGGTCGCGGCCCAGCAGCTCGAGCACCGGCCGCACGGCCGGCCGTATCATCGAGAACGTCACGACTGGATCATCGCGGGCGCGGTGCCCGTCCGAAAGGGCCGATCGTCACGGGCGACCCGCGAGGCGCCCCGCCGGAGGATGCCGCTCAGGCGACGTCGCGGACGGCGGCTTCTTCGGGTAGCTGCGGCGGCGTGAACAGGCCGGGCTTCATGCCGTGCTTGTCGGCGTAGAACGCGCGGATCTGGTTCATGTCGGCGACGACGTCGTCGGTCATGCGCATGCTGGGCCCGTAGCCACCAGTTCGGGTGGGGCCATCGAGGAAGCTCAGTACCACCGGCACGTCCGCCCCCAGGGCGATGCGGCGGAAGCCCGACTTCCAGTGAGAGGACTTGGCCCGCGTCCCCTCCGGCGGGATGAGGATGGCCACCGGCGAGCCGTCGCCGGCGCGGGTCACCAGCGAGTCGACGAGACCCGCAGGGTTCTCGCGGTCGACGGCCACGCCGCCGAGCCGGCGGAACAGCCAGCCGGCCGGACCGGCGAACATCTCCTTCTTGCCGAGCCACATCGGGCGCACCCCGGTGGCCCAGGCCATGGCCAACATGAGGATGAAGTCCCAGTTGGAGGTGTGGGGGGCCGCGACCATCACGCAGACCGGGTCGTGGGGCGGATCGCCGACGATGCGGTAGCGGAAGAGCCGAACGACGATCTTGCCGAGAGCACGTTTGATGGCCTCCACCCTAGGGGCAACGGGCGCCCTCCCGGGACCGGGCCGTGACCGTGGGGGTCCAACCGCCGCCGCGAGAGGGACCTTCTGCTCTTGCCCCGAGGCCCCCGACGGCGTTGCCTGGAGGCCATGACCGAGAACGCCAACCTGCTGGAGGCCATCGGCGGCGCCGCGGCGCTCGACGAGATCGTCGAGGCCTTCTATGCCCGCCTCGTGGCCGACCCCGACCTCGGCCCGGTCTTCGCCGGCGTCGACGTGGAGCGGCTCGTGCGCATGCAGGAGGAGTTCCTCGGGGTGGCCTTCGGCAGCCCCGACCACGTGGCCGACGCCGACCTGCGCGCCGCCCACGCCCGCCGCCACATCAGCGGCCGCCAGTTCTCCCGGTTCGTGGAGCTCTTCGCCGACACCCTCGCCGAGCGCGACCTGCCCCGCGCCACGCTGGACCGGGTGTCGGACCGGCTGGCCCTCTACGTGGACGACGTCGTCGGCCAGTACGGCGACGCCGGCTGACCCACGACGCCGTGCCATGCCCACGACGCTGGCGAACGATCGTTCGCTGACCACGGGACGACCCTGGGATTGCCACGGGTCGCGCGGCGACAGGCGCCAGCGAGAAGCCAAGCCAACGGGTTAGAGTCGGCGGCGCGGGGCGGCGCACGTCCGATGGCGCATCGCCGACGACGCGCCTGGGAGGAACATGGCCTCACCGTCCCCGGCAGTTACCGCGTGAGATGACCCCGAGCGACGGCGGGGAGCCACCGAGTCCGCACGTCGGCCCGCGCAGCCTGCGCGGGCTGCTCGACGCCGTCCTCACGGTCGGGTCCGACCTCGACCTCGCTGCCACCCTGCACCGCATCACCGAGGCGGCGGTGGCGCTGGTCGACGCCCGGTACGGCGCCCTCGGGGTGGTCGACGAGTCCGGGACCAGGCTGGCCGAGTTCATCACCGTGGGCGTCGACGACGACACCCACCGGGCCATCGGCGCCCTCCCCAAAGGGCTCGGCCTCCTCGGCGCCATCATCACCGACGCCACCAGCCGCCGGATCGCCGACCTCCACGAAGATCCCGAGAGCGCCGGCTTCCCCCCGAACCACCCGCCGATGACATCGTTCCTCGGCGTACCGATCCGCATCCGCGACCGCGTCTTCGGCAACCTCTACCTCACCGACAAGACGACGGCCGAGGCCTTCACCGACATCGACCAGGAGCTCGTGCAGGCGCTTTCCGCCGCCGCCGCCGTCGCCATCGACAACGCCCGCCTCCACGCCGAGACCGAGCGCCGCCAGGCCACCCTGGCGGCCTTCCAGCAGGTCGCGCAGGCACTGCTGGACGGCGCGGGTCGCGACGACATCCTCGGCGAGATCGCAGCGAGCGCCCTGGCGTTGGCGGACGCCGACCTCGCCGCCATCGCCCTGCCCGTGCCGGGCGGCGAGCGCCTCCGCATCGACATCGCCGTCGGCGAGGGGGCGGAGCGCCTCCACCACACCACCTTCAGCCGGAACGCGAGCATCAGCGGACAGGTGCTCAGCACCGGCGAGCCGGTACTGCTCGAGGACGTGTCCAACGACCCCCGATCGGGACCGTTCCAACACCTGGGTGATCTGGGCCCCGCCCTCTTCGTTCCCCTGCAGGCCGGCCACGGGCCCTTCGGCACCCTTGTGGTCGCCCGCCGCGCGAACACCCGACTCTTCGACAGCTTCGCCCAGGAGATCGTCGGCTCGTTCGCCGGCCAGGCCAGCCTGGTCGTGCACCACGAGCACCAGCGGGCACGCCTCCAGGACGTCGCCCTGCTCGAGGACCGCGACCGCATCGCCCGCGACCTGCACGACACGGTCGTCCAGGGCGTCTTCGCGACCGGGCTCACCCTGCAGGGAGCGGCGCGCCTCATCGACGAACCCAGGGCGCATGACCGCGTCGCCGCCGCCGTCGACCAACTGGACGACATCGCCCGCCACATCCGCACGGTCATCTTCGGCCTCGAGACCCAGCGGGCCTCGACCGACAACGTCCGCCGCCGAGCCCTGGCCGTGGTCGAGGAAGTCGGTCGGGCCATCGGCCACGAGCCGCGCCTCACCTTCGACGGACCGGTCGACACCCTCGTCGGCGGCGTGCTCGCCGACGACGTCATCTCCGTGCTCCGGGAGTCCCTGTCGAACATCGCCCGCCACGCCCGCGCCTCGACGGTCGACGTGCGCATCGCCGTGACCGACGTCGTGACCGTCACCATCGCCGACGACGGGGTGGGCGTCGACCCCGATGCGCCCCGTGGCAACGGACTGCGCAACCTCCGCGAACGGGCGGCCGCGCACGGCGGTGGGGCCGACCTCGAACCTGGGCCCGCGGGCGGGACGGTCGTGATCTGGCAGGTGCCCCTCCCAAGCTGATCCCGCTCAGCCCAGCCGCACGCGGGCGCTGCGCAGCCCGTGGGGGCCCACCGTGACGGCCACACGAGCGCCGCGGACATCGACGTCGACGACCCCGCCGTCGGGGGTCTCGTCGAGGCGCACCGACTCGGCCGCCCCGACGGGCACGCCGAAAGCGATGATCGCGGTGACCTCGCCCGAGCCCGGGTTGGCCAGTCGGACCACGAGGCCGTCACCATCGTCGGCGGGCTTCAGGGCCGAGAGCAGCACCCCAGTCGGCTCGACCGCCACGAGGCTGTGGCCCGGCTCGAGCAGGGGGTCGTCGCCGGCGGGGACGGCGCGCAATCCGAGCTCGTCGCTCGCGGTGGTCGCGGCGAGGTGGGACGCACCGGCGTCCCCGCGCACCACCCGGAGGCTCAGGTGGGCCGTGATCCCGTCGGGGCACTGCGCCTCCGGCGTGGCCAGCCCCGGCCCGGCTGGGACGGGACGGGTCGTCGGGTCGAGGCGGGCCAACCAGCCGACCGATCGGAGCAGCGTCACCTTGATCACGCCGTCGGCGGTCACCTCGGCCTCGGGGAGGCCCGGCGCGCCGACGACCAGCCCGTGGGCCTCGATCCAGCCCTGGTGGGCGAAGGTGGCGGGGGCCGGGTGCTCCCACCCCTCGTCGTCGACCGGGTCGGTGGAGCGCTCGGCGACGTCGAAGGTGGTGGCGGCCCGGTAGCTCGTCACCGCCTCCCCGGTCGGGAAGCAGAGCCGCAGGCGGTGGTCCTCGGCGGGGTTCACCACCTGGACCTGGAGGTCCACCCGGTCGACCCCCGGCGCGACCCGGGCCTCGACCGTGACCGTGACCGGCACCGTGTCGTCGCGCCGGGCGTCCCGGGCCTCGGTCAGGCCGGCGGGGACGGACAGGGTGCGCACGACCACGAGGCGCTGCAACCCGGACGGGTGCCGGTGGCGGGTGACGACCACCGACGATGGGGACGCGCCGGCGTCCGCATCGCCGGGCACCGGATCGAAGTCGTACGTGTCGCCCCGGTCGCCCCGGTCCTCCAGCGCCCCGAGGCCGGCGAAGGTCCGCCCGCCGGCCACCACCGTGAGCGTGCCGTCGTCGGCCGCGGTCACCGTGAGGTCCCCGGAAGCGACGGCGCGACCGTCGTCCAGCTCGTCGGGGTGGGGCTCGCTCGGCGCGAGGTGCACCCGACGCCAGCCGAAGGCGGGCACGTCGGCCACGACGAGCTCGAGGTCGACGCCGGGCATCCCCTCCCACATGCGCATGCGGGCCGGGTCGACCGCGGGGACGACCCGGGCCGGCGCCCCGTCGACCTCGTAGCCCATGGCGGTGCCGTCGAGGAGGGTCAGCGGGTGGATGTCGCCCCCCATGTCCGACAGGCGGTAGACGGGGTGACCGTCGAGGGCGATCCGCACCACGTCGGTGCGCGACACCGGCGAGGGGTTGAACACGGCGAGGTCCAGCTCGGTGGACCACGGCGTGGCCCGCTCGGGGCCGAGGCCGGCGAGCCGCTCGAGCACCCGGGCGGTGGTCTGGTCGGCGAGTTCGGTGGCGGTCGCGTACCGCCCCTGCATCTGGCGGTGCACCTCGTCCTGGGAACACCCGCAGATGGAATCGTGGGCCTGGTTGGGCAGCAGCGCCCGCCACGCGGCGCGCAGCGAGGGGCGTTCGTCGGGCGTGCCCAGCAGGGGGCCGAGAGCAGACCACGGCTCGGCCCACCCCACCAGCGCTCGTTCCGCCCGGCGGTCCGCGAGCTTGAGGCCGAGGCGGGTCGACCAGACCCCCGGCAGGAGGTTGGCGATGCGAGCGCCCACCAGCGCCCCGCGGAACGACGACCGGTCGGACTCGTCGACACTGCCCCGTAGATCGTCGAGGAGACCACGGGTGACCGGTCGCCCGAGGCGGGCCTCCAGGGCAACGGCCACGGCGCCCGTGTGGGCGTCGGGGAGGCAGTGGTCGATGCCGTTCATCAGCACCACCGGCGCCCGCTCGATGGGACCGAGTCGTTCGAGCACGCCCAACAGGCCGTCGACGGCCTCATCGGGATCCCGGGGGAGGTAGGCGGCCGCGAAGTAGCCCCGACCGAGGTGGTAGGCGGTCACGGCGTCGCCACTCGGTGCCGCCCAGCGGTAGACGGGGCCGAGCTCGTCGATCTCGTTGCCGTTGCCCCGCCAGTACACGAAGGGACCGAGGCCGAACCCGGCGAAGATCGCCGGCAGCTGGGCGGGATGGCCGAACGAGTCGGGCGTGTAGGCGACCTCGGAGCAGGCACCGGCGGCGCGGGCCACCCGGCGCCCTTCCAGGAGGTTGCGCACATGGGACTCGCCGCTGGGCAGCAGCGAGTCGGGCTGGACGTACCACGGGCCAACCCCCAGCCGGCCGGTCGCGACGGCGGTCTCCAGCTCGGCGCGCCGCCCGGGGCGCACCGCGAGGTAGTCCTCGACGACGATGGCCTGACCGTCGAGCAGGAACTTCCAGCCGGGGTCGACGGCGAGGAGGTCGAGCACCCGGTCGACGGTGTCGACGAGGCGGGCCCGGAAGGCCTCGAAGGTCCGGTACCACTCCCGGTCCCAGTGGGTGTGCGACACCATCAGCACGTCGGTCATCGGCCCAGCAGACCACGACCGGTCACACTGGTGCACGTGTTGGCCATCGACGTGACCAGCCACGACTTCCTGGTCGACCTGATCACCATTCCCCTGTTCACCGGGGCGATCGGCTACATCACCAACTGGTCCGGCGTCGTGATGCTCTTCCAGCCGCTGCGCTTCCACGGGTTCCGCCTGCCGGGGCTGAAGCTGCTGTACCCCCTGCTCCCCCGCCGGGTGCAGGTGATCCCTGCCATCTCCGACGACGGCCGACTGGGCTGGCAGGGCATCGTGCCGTCCCGGGTCGACAAGATGGCCAGCATCTCGGTCGACAAGGCGCTGGCCAAGGTCGGCAGCATCTCGGACTTCTACCACCAGCTCGAACCGGACAAGGTGGCCGATCACCTCGTGGCCACCGCCCAGAGCGAGATCGACGACGTCGTCGACCACATCATGGAGCGCGAGCACCCGCAGCTCTGGCGCGACCTGCCACCCGGGGTCAAGGACGCCCTGCACGCCCGGGTACGCAAGGAGCTGCCCACCATCGTCCGCCAGATCACCGACCAGATCGGCGAGCACATCGACCAACTCATCGACGCCAAGCTCATGGTGATCCGCTACTTCCAGGCGCACCCCGAGAAGATGAACGACATGCTGCGCGAGGTCGGCCGCCGTGAGCTGCGCTTCATCCAGAACTTCGGCTTCTACCTGGGCGTCCCCCTGGGCATCGTCCTCGTGTTCATCGTCGCGGCCTTCCCCTACTGGTGGGTGCTGCCGGTCGGCGGCGTGATCATCGGCTACGTCGTCAACTACCTCGGCATCACCATGATCTTCGAGCCGGTCGAGCCCCACCGGATCGGCCCGTTCACGTTCCAAGGCCTGTTCATGAAGCGCCAGCCGGAGGTCAGCGACGTGTTCGCCCGCATGATCGCCGACGACGTCATCAACCTCGAGAACGTCGGCAACGAGCTGCTCTACGGGCCCCGCAGCGACCGCACCTACCAGATGCTCGAGACCACCCTGCGGCCGGCGGTGGACAAGGCCCTCGGCCCGGCCCAGGGCGCGGTGCGGGTGGCCATCGGCACGCGCCGCTACGACCGCATCCGCGACTCGGTGGCCTCGGAGGCCACCGACTTCGCCGCTGCCTTCTCGGACGAGGCCTTCAACCGCCAGCAGGCCGAGCGGGTCTGCGCCTTCGTCGCCACCCAGATGCGGCGTCTCCCACCCGCCGAGTTCAGCGAGCTGCTGCGCTCGGCCATCAAGCAGGACGAGTGGCTGCTCTTCCTGCACGGCGCGGTGCTCGGCTTCGGCGCCGGCCTCCTCCACCTGGCCATCTTCGGGGTGTGACGTGAACGACGATCCGACCGACCGCCCCGACGACGCACCGGCGGACCAGCCGGCCGCCGACGCGCCCCCGGACCCCACGCTCTACGAGGCGCTGCCCGGCCTGGCCCGCATCGGCCTGCGGGCGGGGTTCCGCACCCTGGCGTGGATGGCCAACGAGACCCTGAGCACAGGTGAGGAGATCGTCGGCGCGGTGGCCGAAGGCGAGTCCCCCATCCCGGTCGTGCGCGAGGCCGGCCACGAGGCGTGGACGATGGTGGCCCGCTCGCTCGGCCTCGAGGACGCCGACGCCGACCCGGCCGCGGCCGCCCGTCGCCGCGGCGCCGAACGCCCCGCCACGACCGAGGAACTCCGGGCCAAGGGCGCCGACCTGCTCCACCGCTCGGCCGACGTGCGCAACGACGACGACACCCACCCGGCCTTCGCCCACATCCTCGACGAGCTCACCCCTGACGAGGCCCGCATGCTGCGCTTCCTGTGCGCCGAGGGGCCCCAGCCCTCGGTGGACGTCCGCACGAACCGCCCCTTCGGCGTCGGCTCCGAGCTCGTGGCCGGCGGCCTCTCGATGATCGGGCTCCAGGCCGGTGTGCGCCACCCGGACCGCACCCAGTCCTACCTGAACAATCTCGAGCGCCTGGGCCTCATCTGGTTCTCCCGCGAGACCGTCGAATCCGGCCGCTACCAGGTCGTCGAGGTGCAGCCCGAAGTGGTGGAGGCGTTGAAGCGGGCGGGGCGAGCCCCTCGGACCGTCCGACGCTCGATCCACCTCACCCCCTTCGGCGACGACTTCTGTGCCACCTGCCTTCCCACCGAGGCCGGCCCGCCCGGTCGGGCGCCGCTCCCGTGAGCCGCCGGCGACGGTGCCCGGGCTCATCGACGTGCCCGGTGAGGCCGGGGACCGAGGTACCCGGGTCGGGACCTTCGGCCCGGGTCGATACGTCCGCACTCGCCCACACTGTGGTCGTGGCCGGCCGTCGAACCCTCTTCATCACCGCGTGCGTCGTCGCGTCGGCGCTCGGCGGCGCATGCAGCGCCACCCCGATCGACGCCCCCGGTGCCGTCGCCGATGAGGCCGCCACGACGGCCGTGCCCGCCTCGACGACCACTGCGAGCACGACGTCGACCACCACGCCACCCCGGCCTGACCGGGTGACCCTGGTCTTCACCGGCGACCTGCTCCCCCACACCGCGGTGGACGATCAGGCCCGCGCCGCCGGCGCTGCCTCCGGCACCGCCTACGACTTCCGACCGATGTTCACCGACGTCGCCCCCCGTCTCGCCATGGCCGACCTGGCCCTGTGCCACCTCGAGGTGCCCCTGTCGGCCGACGACTCGGTCATCTCGAGCTACCCCGTCTTCAGTGGGCCGCGTGAGCTGGCCGACGCCGCCGCCACGGCCGGCTACGACGGGTGCTCGACCGCGTCGAACCACACGCTCGACCAGCAACCCGAGGGCGTGGTGGCCACCCTCGATGTGCTCGACCAGAACCAGCTGGGCCACTCGGGCAGCGCCCGATCGGCGGAGGAGGCCCTCGACCCGGTGCTCTACCAGACGAGTTCGGGGGTGACCGTCGGCCACGTGGCCGGCGCCTACGGCTTCAACGGCTACACGCCCGATGTCCCCTGGCGGGTCCGCACGCTGGACCCGACGTCGCTGATCGCCGCCGGGCAGGCGGCACGCCAGGCCGGGGCCGACCTGGTGGTGGCCAGCCTGCACTGGGGGGTCGAGCGCCAACACGAGGTGACCGCCGAGCAGATGCAGTTGGCCGAGCAACTCACCGCCAGCGGCGCCTTCGACCTGATCGTCGGCCACCACGCCCACGTGGTGCAGCCCATCATGCGCCTCCACGGGGTCCCGGTGGTCTTCGGCCTCGGCAACTTCCTGTCGAACATGACCGAGCCCGAGACGAGCGACGGCGTGATCGTGCGGGTGCGCGCCGTCCGCGACCCTGGCGCCGCGAGGTGGCGCACCGACATCGCCCTCACGCCGACCTCGGTCGACCTCTCCACCTTCGCCATCCGGGAGGTCGCACCCGAGGACCCGTCGTGGCAGCGGACGATCTCGGTGATGACCTCCACCGGCGTCGGCCACCCGAGCCGCTGACGGGGCGGGCGGTGTGGCCGTCAGTCGGCCGGGATCAGGCGCCGGCCTTGGCGCCGCGGAGCTTCTGCCAGAGGGTCAGGGGCTGGTGGGTGGCGCACTGGCAGCGCTCGGACTGGGGTACGCCGCCGAGCACCTGCTCGACATGCTGGCCGCAGCCCGCGTAGGTCGCCTTGCCGCACTCGGAACACGTCGCTGGTCTGCACATACCCCCCAGGGTATCAGCGGGACGGATGGGACACACGTCAGCGACGGGCGAAGATGCGCAGCACGTACCAGAACAGCAGCATCATCGAGGCGAACAACTGGACCGCCGCACCCACGTGGGCGCCGTCGGGGTAGGTCCGCAGGATGGTCTGGGTCTGGTAGAGGATGGCCCCGCCGGCGAGCGCGACCATGGCGACCGAGAACCACACGCCGAGCTCGAAGCCGAAGAGCAGCGCGGCCACGATGAGCACCAACGACATGACCGCGGCCCACATGATCAGTGGCCGCATGAACGACAGGTCACGGCGGGTGAACAGGCCGATCGCGGTGAGTCCGGCGAATCCGAGCACGGTCACGACCGCGGCGGCGCCGACGGTGACCGCGCCGCCGCCCTCGACGTTGAACACGTAGTAGAGGAAGGGGGCGAAGATCAGCGCCTCGGCGCCGGCGAGGGCGAAGAGCCCGCCGTACTGCCGGCCGGGGTTGGCGAGATCGTGCGCCGCGGCGGTGGCCATCCAGTTGACCACCATGAAGCCGCCGAGCACGAGGAGCCAGGCGCCGCCACTGCCGGCCACCAGGTCGTAGATGCCACGGGCCGCGCCGGTGGCGAACAGCAACGTCTCGAAGGCGATGAAGGCGACGAGGGCAGCCACGAGGTGCTGGTACACCCGCACCATGAAGGCGGCACGCGTGTCGGCATCGAGGGTGGCGACCGGCACGGTGAAGGGCTGGGCCTGGGCCATTGGGGGCTGCTCCTTGCACGGAGGGGCGGGGCGAGTGCCTCCAGCCTACGGTCGCCCCGGGCGCCTCAACCGGCGGGGCGGGGGATCAGCGCGACGGGCTCGAGGTGGTGGGTCTTGGGACACCGCACCTTGGCGCCCATGCCGCACTGCGGGCAGGACCATGCCTCGCCGTCGTGGCGCCACAGGGTGCTGCCGCAGTCCGGGCAGCGGTCCTGCCAGAAGGCGCAGTCGACGTCGGCCATGCGCTTCGAGGTGAGGGGGCAGCCCCGGCCGGAGCACACCGGCCACTCGGGATCGGCCACGATCACCTGCACCGGGCACTTGTCGACACACTCCTCGCAGTCGTTGCAGAGGTAGGGGTCGATGACGAAGGTGCCGAGGAACGAGTCGGTCTTGCTCAGTGCCGACGTCGGGCACGAGAACTCGCAGGCGCCGCAACCGATGCAGTCGTCGAGGACCTTGAAGCTCATGTTCGCCCCTCGCCCCGGCTCACCCGGCCACCGCGTCCTGCGGGTGGAAGGGCCGCAGTTCGCCCATGCAGTCCCAGTGGACCCAGGGGGCCACATCGACGCGGGTCGAGGCCGTCTTCAGCGCGTACCCCTTCCCGTCCCACTCCCACCAGCCGTAGGGCAGGTCGAGGGCCCGGGTGACGGGCTGGCCGCAGTGCTCGCACGTGGGGGCATCCATGATCCGTCCTCTCTCAGCCACCCGCCCGCAGGGCGGGCGTGGCGGCGGCTCCGTCGAAGAACTCCTGCAGGCTCTGGTTGAACCGGGAGAACTTGTCGATCCCCATGACGTCGCTTCCCCGCAGGCGGATCGACTCGCCCACGAGGGTCAGGCTGTTGAGCGTGTGACGACCCGTGGCTCGACCGTGCTCGACGATGTCGTCGACCATGGCCTGCCAGGCATCGAAGGGGCCCTCCAGCCAGCAGTCGGCCAATGCCTCGTCGCCCGCCTCGGCCTCGCTCACGTCGAGGCAGGCGATGCCCTCGAAGGTGAGGCGCGCCCGGAAAGCGTCCTCGCCGTCGCGCGCCATCACGATGCCGAGGACGAGGTCGCAGTCGCCGAGCACCTCGTAGCGCTCCGGGTGGGCGTTCATCTCGGCGGCGAGGCCCTCGAAGAAGGCGACGGTGTCGACTGGTGCGTGTCCGCTCACGGCCGCCCCCTCAGGCCCCGACACCCACGAGGTCTTCGCTCGTGATGCCGAGGAGGTCGAGGGGCAGGGTCGTGCGCTCGAGGCGGTTCAGACCGGCCCGCTCGCACCGGGACAGGTACGACGTGAACTGCTTGCGTACGAGCTCGCCCTGGAGCGGGAACCCCTTCTCCTCCACGTCGTCGGCGCCGCCGGCCAGCAGCAGGGCCAGCGCGGTACCGAGGTCGGGCGAGGTGCCCAACTCGACGAGGGCGGCCTCACCGACGTCGAGGGCCTCGTGGATCTCGTCGGCGACGTCGGGGTCCTGCTCGATGGCGTAGCGGATGTGCATCGTTCCGTAGGCGACGTGGCGGGCCTCGTCCTGCATGGCCATGCGGAACATCTTCTTCTCGACCGGGCCGGGCGCCAGCAGCTCGCCCTGGCGGAACAGGTCGAGGATGAAGCCCTCACCGAGCAGGTGCAGCAGGGCGGTGGCCTGCGTGTAGGTCTTGGCCTCGATGATGGTCCGCAGCAGGCTGGCCGGCCCGGCTCGGGACTTCAGCAACCCGCCGCCGTTGGCCAGGGCCCGCTTGCGGAACACCTCGGCGTGGCGGGCCTCGTCCATGATCTGGGTGCAGAGGAACATCTTGGCTTCGATGAAGTCGTGGTTCATGCGCCACATCCACTTGGCGGGCAGGTCGGCGGCGATCATCTCGACCTCGGTCAGCGACGTGCAGAGCTGGCACATGGCGTGCTCGATGTCGGACGGCAGCTCCTCGAGCTCGCTCCACGGGATGTCACGGGTGGCCGACCACTGGCGGGCGACCGCCTCCTCGTAGAGCTCTCGGACGTTCACGGCCCACACGTCGGTCTTGTCGTTGAGGATGTAGCCCATGTCGGGCGTGTCCGGGTCGACGTCGGCGCCCCGAGGGGCCATCGACCGGTGGGCCGGGTGCTCGGGGACCTCGCCGTAGCTCCCGACGGCGATGTCCATCATCGTCAGGCCCCGGGCGCTGGGCTTGGGGTGCACCCCCCACTCGCTGCGGGCACCCCGCAACCACGCCCAGTCCAGCGGCTGACCGACCGGCGAGGTGTCCGGCAGGTTCGGATACGTGTCGGGACCACCCATGGCTTTGACCTCCCGTAGACGTTGGCGCCATTGCCGCGCACGCCAGGGACCGCCACTAGGGCCGAAGGTCCCGAGACCGTGGGTCTCCGAGCCGACGGCTGCTCGCGAGATGGCATCCTCGCCGCCCGGTACGGTGTCGCCCCTGCGGAGGGGGCCAGATCACGGCCGCCAGGAGGAGGCGAGATGAGGCGCAGGATCCCAGTGGCGCTCGTCGGCGGCCTGGTGCTCTTCGCCGCCCTCGGCGGGCTGGTGGGGCGTGCCGGGGCCGCCGGCGTGACCACCCACACCTGGATGGCCATGCAGGCTGTCCCTCGGGTCACCGACCCCGACCTGCAGGCCCTGCTCCAGGCCAACACACTCCAGCTCCAGAGCGGCGCGCACTTCCCCGACAGCGGCTACGCCCCCGGGCTCACCTACGGCGAGGAGGCCCACTGGCCGCGGTTCTCCTACGCCTACGCGCGCCAGATCCGCCGGGACCCGTCGTGCGGCGACCTCCGCGCCGCCCGCGGACCGTGCGCCGCCCGCATCGCCCTCCTCTTCGGCGCCGTGGCCCACGGCATCGGCGACGAGGTGTGGGACTGGCTCTTCGAGCCCAACGCCGCCGACCGAGGCGAGGACGACGAGGTAGCCGGCCTCGACGCGGTCGGCATCGAGGGGAAGATGGACACGATCGCGATCGGCGACCATCGCCGGTCCACGAGTCCCACCGACCTGCCCGCGTGGCCGGCAACGTCCCGCCTGGTCGGCGTGTTCGCTTCCATCGGACGCACCGACGTCACTCGTACCCAGCTCTCCGCCGGCAACGCCGCCATCGGCGTCGTGCGCGCCGTGGAGCCCCGCATGACCGCGCAGTACCACGACCAGGTCACCGCCCGCATGCCGTGGATGGCGGCGCACATGGTCACGGCCCCCGGCGGGGTCCGCTTCGCCGCCAAGGCGATCGCGGCCAACTGGGACGACCTGTGGGACTTCCTCTTGCGCCGGCAGGGCCCGGCCCGCGTTGCCGTGACCTTTCCTAGTGACGGCGAGACCGGCATCCCGTTCCGAGGCTGGTCGGGCGGCTCCTTCGGCGCCGGACCACACGCCGGCAGGGCCCGGACGCGCATCACCGCCGTGTTGAGCACCACGCTGTCGTACCGGGCCGACCTCGACGAGCCGAGCTCGATCGTCAACGAGCTCGACCCCGCGACGATGACGCTCACCGACGTGGTCACGGGGGAACCTGTCGCTCCGCTGACCGGCTTTCCCGCCCGGGTGCCCTACGGCGCCGACCCGGGAGGTCACGTCATCGACTTCCAACCCGCCACCGACCTGTCGCCGTGCACCGACTACCGGGTCGACGTGACCGACGCTCTCCTCGACGCCCGGGGCGAGCCGGTGACGCCGGCCTCGTGGACCTTCCGCACCAGGGGGTGCCCGGACGAGCCGGCGCAACCCGACGCCCAGGTCCGGGTCGGCGCCCTCGGCGCCTGGACGGGATGGGACGTGGTGGACGCCGGCGGTGACGGCCAGCAGGTGGACACCGCCACCTCCGCAGGTTCCTCCACCACCTTCACCCTCCGGGTGCAGAACGGCGGCCCAGAGACGGATTCGTTCCTCGTACAAGGCCAGGGGTCTCTCCCGGGCCTGCGGGTTCGCTACATCGACGGCGGCGGCGACGTCACCGCCGCGGTGGTCGCCGGGACCTACCGGACCGACCCGCTGGCCCCCGGCGGTCGGGCGTCGATCGAGGCCCGGGTGACGCTCGCCGACCAGGGCGCATCCGGGCGGCGGACCGTCACCGCCGCGTCGGTGGCCGACCCCACGCGGATCGACGCGGTGCGATTCGCGGCTCGCGTCGGCGCCACCGAGGCCCTGCCGGCGGAGGGCCCGGTCAGCGAGGCGGAATTGCAGCAGGTCGCCGGCACCTTGGTGTGCGCGCTCGGCTGATCTCGGCTGACCGGGCGCTCAACTGGCCTCGGCACACCCTTCGTCGTCGCCGTCGCCCGGGACGTCCGGGCCCCGCTCCTCGGCGCCAGACGACGGTGCGCGGTCGCGGCGGAACTTCTCGTCGAGGCTCGCGACGTCGTCGAGATCCCCCGTGCGCCGGGTGACCGCC
>RRZU011156793.1_pt1 | contig 15106 bp, 10 predicted proteins | sample 2165561 | NCBI WGS metagenome assembly RRZU01 (sample SAMN10456909, study PRJNA506462) | wastewater metagenome | isolation source: wastewater sludge | place: USA: Moscow, Idaho
CCTTGCTTTTTTATCTTCTTTATCGATTTTTCAGCATTATTTTTAGTAGAATAATTGATGGACTGTCTAGTCCAACTATAGTAATAAGCTGTCAATCCGCTTTCACTATATATTGGAGGAGACGTGATAAACATTCGTGGCCCTATTCCGTTTTTCTGAATTGCTTTTTTCTATTCTAAAGTAATTGGTCTTCCAGCCATTTCTCTAACAGAAGTTATACCATTAACTAAATATAAAAATAAATCGTTCTTACTTTCTTTTAAATGTACGTGAGAATCAATAAGACCAGGAATTAAATATTTGTTTGTTCCATCAATAATGGTAGAAGAGTTATCTAGAAGTTGATTTTCTCCTAAATTAATAATCTTTCCGTTTTTAATAATTACATCTTGATTTTTAATGAAATAGGTACAATCTTCTGAAAGGATATTTGTGTTTTTTATTTGAATTGTTGTGGATGGCTTTACAATTGAAGAAATATTTATTACTTCAGTTGATTTGCCCAAAACCGTATTTAATTCATTATCTGCCCAGATAAAAACACTAATAAAAAAGACTAAAAATATCATAGCGGCGTATAACAATTTCCTAAACCATAGTTGTTTCATAAATTATTTATTTTGATTTAAGAGACAAAAATAAACTCAAACACATCCTGATTTAGTGTATAATGAGAGGTTAGGTATGAAATATGCCGTTTTAGGTACGAAAATTATAAGGACAATAAATGCTCCTTGTAATTTTTAGAAACAGGCAGTTCAATTTGAGTAAGAGATAGGGTATCCTGATTTTTCCAAGCCTTAAAATGCGTTGGATTTATTAAATGGGAACGATGCACTTGAACTAAAAAGTCAAAATCATTCTGAACTTTTTTTAGTGTACTGCGAATTAACTTTGTTTTTAGTTTGCTCTCCTCTAAAAAGAAAATCTCGACATAGTTTTGTGAATTAGAAACGCAGACCAAGTCCTGTTTTCTTATTTTTAAAATATCTAATTTGTTTTCACCTCTAATAATTATGTTTTCGTCTTTCGTTGGGATTAACTTAACAGAATATATCCTTGCCAACACTATTATGGGCGTTGAAATCAAAGCTGATTTAAGAATTATAATCCTTGAAAACTTAATGAAATCATATCCTCCATTTAGAACGGGGCTTTTGTAATAGAGATAAGTACTTATTAAAAAAAGCAGCTGAAAAAAGATTAGGCTTACGATTTCAAAACCAATATTCCATTTTAAAACTTTTTGATAAATACTTTTTTGAATTATAGCAAGTATTCCGTAGCATAGAAATGCAATTAGGCTAAAGCCGAAACTTATAAGTAGCCACATTTTAAAATTTATTGTTCCATCGTCAAATGGCCTTATGAAAAAAGCGAAAATAAAAAGCCAAACACTGATGAAGATTCCTATTAGTAAATGATGCCTAATCGAAGGATTTAATTTTTTCATTTTAATTAAAAGATACTATTATATATTGGAATAGGGATTGTCTAAGTCTGATTGTAAATCCGTCATTGTGGATAGAAATAGGAGTTATTTTTACTGATTTAAACGATTGTTTCTCCATTTAAATCAGTCGTAAGAACAAAGCTCATGTAATCAAAAAACGGACGTACGGATTTGAATATTTCGTTTACGGTGTAAACAAATCCGGGATCTACAACTTCTTGATCCGTAAAATTATGTCTCAGGATAAATTGTTTATGCCTAATTAAATCAATTGCTTCGTGATCTTTAGGGAATCCTTTAGGGAAAGTGGGAACTTTATTTCCTGCTAACTCCACAAAATTATCTTTGATTGGTTTTGAATTTAAAATCTTGCTCCATGCCGCGGGATTGAGTTCAATATCCTTTCTAATTCTTTTCAGGTCTTCGGGATTAGGGGCGAAGAAGCCACAAGCTAAGAAGTTGTTTCCAGGTTGTATGTTTACATAATACCCACCTCTTTTTAACTTAGTAGCTCGTTGTAAACTAAAGGCAAATCGAGGTTTGTAAGGCAGTTTATCTTTACTAAAACGGACGTCATTATAAATCCGATACAAACTTTTTTTACCAGATGCATTTTCAATGGCATCATGAGCATTCATAAGTACTATGAGCTGGTCAATAACTCCAATAATATTACTTTGTGCTGCAATATACCTCTCCTTATTTTCAGCAAACCATTCTCGATTGTTATTTGTTTCTAGGTTATTTAAAAAAGCAATGCTACTAGGGAGTATGATGGAATCTTTCATTTGTATCAAGTATTTTTAAGAGGAGCTTAAGATAGATCTGTTTAATTCATTGTTCATACTGTGAAAATGCAACTTGGTTTATCACTAGCTCTGTTTTTTTTCAAATGACGTTTTATTGTCCGCCAAACGGAGTTCCGAAAATACCGACTGCCAATTCCGTCCAGATGAGAATGAGAACTGTCAAAAAAGCGAAACAAATAGCGATTCGGTATTTGGTTACTTTAACTTTCCTAATGACTAACTCGCACATTAGGCCAGTTCCAATTAATAAAGCTCCAGCGACTACAAAATCGGAAACTTTCCAATTTACTTCGTTTGTGAATTGCATCGCTATTAATGAGATGAACAATAGAATTATTGTTGTAAAAATAATTAGTATAAGTCTTTTATTTTTCATGATTATAGGACACTAATTAATATATCATCAAATGTAACAACTTTTTTAGATTGAATAAACTGTTTCCTATTATTTTATGTTTGAAATGAAATTACCGACTTTTAATAGTTTGATTCACAAATCCCATAGCCCCGATAGCAGCGGCATCCTTTATGTTCTTTCTTTAAGAACATAAAGATAGAGCGGATAGCGGGAAAAGCTCCTTGACATTATTGAAGCTGTCAGCCTGATTATCGTATTTTTCTCAATGACAGTCTGCCTAAAATGTCATCTTGTCAGAATATTTTCCGCCATTTTAACAAAAACTGACAATTGACAAGAGGGTTTTGTATTGGCACAAAGATTGACCTAACGACATCGAGTCATTAAAACAAGTATACAATAAAATTAAATATATTAAAAATGGGTAAAATAATCGGAATTGATTTAGGTACGACCAACTCTTGTGTTTCTGTAATGGAAGGTAATGAAGCAGTTGTTATTCCTAATGCAGAAGGAAAAAGAACAACACCATCTATCATCGCTTTTGTTGAAGGTGGCGAAATTAAAGTGGGAGATCCTGCTAAGAGACAAGCGGTAACTAATCCAACTAAGACTATTGCTTCTATTAAACGTTTTATGGGACATTCTTTTAGCGAGGTTTCGGCTGAAGCAAAAAGAGTTTCTTACAAGATTGTAAAAGGGGACAACAATACACCACGTGTGGATATTGATGGTCGTTTATACACAGCTCAAGAATTGTCAGCTATGACACTTCAAAAAATGAAAAAAACAGCTGAAGACTATTTAGGTCAAACAGTTACTGAAGCGGTTATTACTGTTCCAGCTTACTTTAATGATGCACAACGTCAAGCTACGAAAGAAGCGGGTGAAATTGCAGGTCTTAAAGTAATGCGTATCATCAACGAGCCAACTGCTGCTGCACTTGCTTATGGTTTAGATAAAAAAGGTAAAGATCAAAAAATTGCTGTTTACGATTTAGGTGGAGGTACATTTGATATCTCTGTTCTTGAATTAGGAGACGGAGTTTTTGAAGTATTGTCTACAAACGGTGACACTCACTTAGGTGGAGATGATTTTGACCACGAAATTATTGACTGGTTGGCGGCTGACTTCTTAGCTGAAGAAGGTGTTGACTTACGTCTTGACCCAATGTCATTGCAACGTTTGAAAGAAGCTGCTGAGAAAGCAAAAATTGAATTGTCTTCTTCTGCTGAAACTGAAATCAACTTGCCATACGTAACTGCTACGGCTTCAGGACCAAAACACTTAGTTAAAAAATTAACTAGAGCTAAATTTGAGCAATTGACTGACTCGTTAGTTAAGCGTTCTATGACACCAGTTGCTAAATCATTGAAAGATGCAGGTTTAACTGTTGCTGATATTGACGAAGTGATCTTGGTTGGAGGTTCTACTCGTATTCCTAAAATTGTGGAAGAAGTAGAGAAATTCTTTGGTAAAAAAGCGTCTAAAGGAGTTAACCCTGATGAGGTTGTTGCAATTGGAGCAGCTATTCAAGGTGGAGTTCTTTCTGGAGATGTAAAAGATGTATTGTTACTTGACGTTACACCTTTATCTTTAGGTATCGAAACTATGGGTGGAGTTATGACTACATTAATTGAGTCTAACACAACTATTCCAACTAAAAAATCACAAGTATTCTCTACTGCTGCAGATTCTCAACCAACAGTTGAAATTCACGTATTACAAGGAGCTAGAGCAATGGCAGTTGACAACAAAACTATTGGTCGTTTCCATTTAGATGGTATTCCACCAGCTCCAAGAGGGGTTCCACAAATTGAAGTAACTTTTGATATTGATGCCAATGGTATCATCAAAGTTTCTGCAACGGACAAAGGAACTGGAAAATCGCATGACATTCGTATCGAAGCTTCTTCTGGATTAACAGCTGAAGAAATCGAAAGAATGAAAAAAGATGCTGAGGTTAACGCTGAATCAGATAAAATCGCTAAAGAAAGAGCTGAAAAATTGAACGAAGCTGACGGAATGATCTTCCAAACTGAAACTCAATTGAAAGAATTAGGTGATAAAATATCTGATGAAAACAAAGTTGCTGTAGAATATGCTTTGACTGAATTGAGAATGGCACACCAATCTCAAGACATTCCTGCAATTCAAACGGCTCTTGACAACATCAACGCTGCTTGGAAAAAAGCTACTGAAGCGATGTATGCTCAAGGAGAACAAGGTCAAGAAGCACAACCTCAAGGGGATGCTGCTCAAGGAGACAATGTTGAAGACGTTGAATTCGAAGAAGTAAAATAATAATTTCCTATAAAGACGCGATTTATCGCGTCTTTATATTATACAAAAACCCGATCTGTTTTAGAAACAGATCGGGTTTTGTTGTTATCGTTATGTACGTAAAGACGCACTGCAGCTCGTCTCTACAATAATGTTGCCTGAATGTAGTTCTCCAATGAGAATTAGTGTATTACTTCTTTACACTATTTTTTCGATGTTAAAATCACCAATAAATCACCAATAAATCACCAATAAAACACCAAAAAAAAAGGGAAAATGCTGTTGAACATTTTCCCTTTTTAATTCCTTATTTAGGATCTAAAGCTTGACTAATTCTAGAGATCAAATCGAGTACATGATATTTACTCATTCGGTCACTCATTCTGGCTGAAGCCATTTTCAAATCGTTTTTCAGACTATTCAATTGGCCCCTTGCAATGGAAGGTATATCTGTTTGTGCTAGATTTACTCTTCTTGTTGCGAAACCGTATGTAACACCTACAGGAACCGCTCTAACCATGGCTGTACCAGGCTTCAGTAATTCGATCATTTTGTCAACATACAATTTTTGAATGTTTCTGCGATACATATCAATAGAACTTTTGTTTTTCAATTCAGAGAAAATTCCTTTATTCAAATCATTTATTAATTCGTCAACGGAATAATTGTCTTTACTGAGCGTAGAAGTTTCTAAAAGACGAACCATTCGGTCACCCGCTAACAAGCTGGTTAATGTTGCATCTTGCATTCCTTTGATAGCTTCAACGCCGCTTTCTGGATTTATTTTTGAAAGAACATTTTGATCCAATAACCATTTTGGAGTTGTGAATAATTGAGTATTTAAAAATAAAACTGCATCTTTTTGAATGCTTTTTGGAACTACTTCAAATTGATTTCCACTCATGTCATATGTTTTTGGAGAATCATAAATTCCACCCACGTTTTTAGTCACATGTCCCATATATCTTCTGAATTGTCCGGTAAGTGCGCCATAAAGTTCCTCTAATTCAGCATAACTTTCTCCGTTTTCTTTAGACCATTCTAATAAGTTAGGAAGAATTCTTTTTAGATTTTTAATTCCATATTCAGAAGCTCTCATGGCATTATCACCAATATCTTCGGTTTGATACCTTGGATCATAAGGACTAGTTTCTGTACCAAACCACAAACGATTGTTTTTATAAGCTTCCTTAGTCATTTCATTCAAGATTGCTTTTTCTTGCGCCTCATTTTTGGCATCTTCAAAATAAGAATACCCCCATTTAATAGCCCATTTGTCATAATCTCCAATTCTAGGAAATAAGGATGTTACGCCATCTTCTGGTTGTGCAACATAATTAAAACGTGCATAATCCATGATTGATGAAGTATGTCCGTTTTTTTCTTGATAGTCTTTGTCCCGTAGCTTTTCGACTGGAGTGGCAGAACTAGCACCCATGTTGTGACGCAATCCTAAAGTATGTCCTACTTCATGCGAAGAAACAAAACGGATTAATTCTCCCATTAATTTATCATCAAATTTCTTCTTTCTTGCCGCAGGATCTACAGCCGCAGTTTGAATTAAATACCAGTTTCTCAGAAGACTCATGATATTGTGGTACCAACCAATATGGCTTTCTAGGATTTCGCCACTTCTAGGGTCATGAACATTAGGGCCATACGCATTTTGAATTTCAGCAGCGAAATATCTTAAAACAGAAAAACGAGCATCTTCTAAACTCATTGTAGGGTCATTTTCTGGCCAATATTCCCCACGAATTGCATTTTTCCAACCTGCAGCTTCAAAGGCAATCTGCCAATCGTCAATTCCTTGTTTGATATATTTTTTCCATTTTTCCGGAGTTGCGGGGTCAATGTAATATACAATTGGTTTTAAAGGCTCGATCAATTCACCCTTTTTTTGTTTCTGTGCATCTTCAAGCGATTTAGGTTCTAAACGCCATCTCACAGCAAATACTTTGGTATCAGATTTTTGAGATTCTTCTTCAAAAACTCCAAATTGATTCGCAAAATAACCTACACGAGCATCAAACTCTCTTTTTCGCATAGGTGTTTTTGGTAACAAAATCATAGAAGTATTCATTTCTATAGTGATTACGCCAGCATCTAAAGCCGAAGGTAAATCAACTCCAATTTTTGGTGTTGGAGTAGTATTGATTTTTGGAGGTGTCGTTGTAAATGTTTTTACACTTCTAATTTCAGTATTGATAGGATAACTGCTAACTTTCGAGAGGAATGATTTATCTTTTTGAAATGCTTGAATGTTTAACATTTGTTTCTTAATTGGATCCAATGAAAAGGTTTGAACATCAGCATCGAAGGTGGTTGCTAAGTCAACTACATAACCAGTGATTTTTCCAGCTTCATCTTTTTTGTACGCCAGAACATCATAATTTCCAATAATTGGATCTGAAGTCGAATTTTTTACGGCTTGCGCCAAAGGTTTGTCTTCGTCTGGAGACATAATTACATAAGTAATAGATCTAAGGAGAATGTTGTTATTTAGACCTTTTTCCCAACGCACCACTTGTCTGTTGATTTCCTCTCCACCAAAAATTCCTCCTCCGGCAGGAGTTTTAGAATATCGGGTTATGGTCATCATTTCGCTTCCTAAAACCGCATCTGGAATTTCAAAAAGATATTTGTTATCTATTTTATGAACATCGATCAATCCTTTTTGCGTTACTGCACTTGAATCAATAACTTTTTTGTACGGTTTAGGTTCTTTCTTGGTATCAGTGGCTTTAGCATCCACTTTGGCAATCTCATTTTTATCTGCTTTTCTTTTTTTTCTGCTTTGAGCAAATGTATCCGAAGCTGAAAAAATCAACAGAAACACAATAATTAGAGTTAGTTTTTTTTTAAACATGTAGTTCAACATATAATGGTTAATAATTATTTTTTAGAAAATAAATAAAAGAATGTTCTTTTTATTCGCTATTAATTTTCAAATCTATTGATATATTTTGAAAAACACCTTGTTTCAAAAGATGATTTTAGATAATTAACAATTGTTGAATAATCGCTTATTTATAATTCGCACATGATTTTTCTCATGTAAGGGATTATTATTTCGTACTATTTTTGTTTTTAAGAAAAGCAAAAGGGAGAAGAAGCAGTACTTTTGAAAAAGTTTTTTGTAATATTACGGCATAAATCAGTTGGGATGAGGAAAATTAAGTACAAGAAGGGAAAGAAAATGCAACCTTATAATTTAGAATATTCCGGGATTCATAAAAACAAAGATTTAGAGGTGCAATTGTTCGTTTATGACGATTTGAATCTTACTGAATATGAAGATTTTAATGTTTCGGATTTAGATAATTACATCGATAAACAAAAAATAAATTGGATTAACATACATGGTTTAAACAATGTAGAATGGCTAAAATCCATTGGGAATTATTTTGAAATTGATAATTTCATGTTGGCCGATATTTTAAATACCACCCGAAGAACAAAAGTGGAGGAATCCCATGACTTTTTGTTTTTTAATATAAAATCACTCTTACCTACGGAACACTCGGATAATATAAATGTAGAACAAATAAGTTTTTTGTTGAAAGACGGAATTCTAATTTCTTTTCAGGAAAAACGGAGTGACTTTTTTACCCATATTCGAGAACGGATTCGTACGCATTCAGGAATTGTAAGAACTAAGAAAGCGGATTATTTATTGTACATCCTTTTGGATGTCATCATGGAGAATTTCTACATCACTTTGGAGAACGAGGAAGACAAAGTCGAGGGATTGATTAATAGTATTAAGGAAAGTGTTGATCCCATAATTTTAGAAAAAATTGAGAAACATCGAGATAATTTAAATTTTCTAAAACGCTCTATCATTCCGCTTCGGGATTCTTTGTATGATATAAAAAGTATAAAAGATGATACTATATTTAATGTGATGGAAGAGGATACTTTTAGCTTTTTTGCTCGATTACATCAAAAGAGTTTAGAGCTTTTAGAACAAATTGAGTCAGATATGAGTTCTTTGGAAAGTGCCTCTAATTTCTTTTTCTCGGCACAAACGCATAAGATGAATGAGATTATGAAAACCCTCACAATTGTATCTGCGATATTTATTCCGCTTACTTTTATTGTGGGGGTTTACGGAATGAATTTTGAATATATGCCTGAAATCAAACGTCATTATGGGTATCATACCGTTCTGGGTGTTATGCTTTTCATAGTAGTTGGAATGATTATTTATTTTAAAAAACGCCGTTGGTTTTAGGAATTTAGAAGCAAGATTATCAATTAGTTTAGAATTAAATTTAAAAATAAAAAAATGAATAAAGCCATTTATATTGCAACAAGTGAGCAAAATAGCGGTAAGTCAATTATTACGTTGGGATTGATGAGTATGCTTATGGGCAAAATGGCCAAGGTAGGTTATTTCAGACCAATTATTGAAGATATTGAAGAAGGAGGATTTGACAATCATATCGAAACTGTGATTGGTCATTTTGGAATGGATATTGAATTTGAAGGGGCGTATGCCATTACAAAAAGTAAATTAATCAAAAAGAAAAATAAAGGAAAAATAGGAGAGGTTCTAGATTTGATTATTGAAAAATACAAGAAATTAGAAGAACGTTTCGATTTTGTCTTGGTTGAAGGTACTGGTTTTACAGGTGAAGGAACGGTTATCGAGTTAGATATGAATGTCTTGATTGCTAAAAACTTGGGAATTCCTACGATTATTGTTGGCTCTGGAGCAGGCAAAACTTTAGAAGAATTAATAGACAGTCTTTACTTGTTATACGATTCATTCAAAGTTAAAGATGTTGAAGTTTTGGCTGTAATCGCCAATAAAGTGCAACTTCAAAACATTGAATTAGTAACGAACAGTCTAAAGAAAAGTTTACCCCAAAATATCTTGGTGAATTCAATTCCTCTGATTCAGAATTTGAATAATCCAACGGTACAGGAAATTGTAAATGAGTTGGATGCTAAAGTTTTATTTGGCGCAGCACATTTGAACAATCAAACAGGAAGTTTTAGCGTTGGCGCCATGCAATTGCGTAATTATTTGTTGCATTTAAAAGAAAACTCTTTAGTGATTACTCCAGGGGACCGAGCTGATATTATTCTTGGGGCATTGCAAGCCAATGAATCCTTAAATTACCCAACCATTTCCGGAATTGTTTTGACTGGGAACATCGTGCCCGAGGATAGCATTCTGAAATTGATTGAAGGGCTTTCTACCATAGTGCCAATAATTGCTGTAGAAGAGGGTACTTATTTCATCACCAATAAAATAGGTTCTATAAAATCTAAAATTTACGCAAACAACAAACAGAAAATTAAAATATCGATTGCTACTTTCGAAAAGTACGTAGACTTAGATAACTTGGCTGAAAAGCTGATTACTTTTGAAGCAGAAGGAATGACCCCAAAAATGTTCCAATACAATTTAGTAAAAAGAGCTAGAGAACATAGGAAGCACATTGTTTTACCGGAAGGAAATGACGAAAGAATAATTAGAGCAGCTTCACGATTGTTAGAAATGGATGTTGTTGCTATTTCAGTTATTGGTAACAAAAAGCAAATAGAAAGTAAAGTTTTAGAACTGGGGTTATTTTTTGATTTTTCTAAAGTACAAATCATTAATCCGATAGAATCAGAACATTTTGACGATTATGTAAATACCTATTATGAGTTGCGAAAAGCTAAAAATGTAACGATAGAAATGGCAAAAGATTTGATGGAAGACGTTTCGTATTTTGGAACGATGATGGTGTATAAAGGGCATGCTGACGGAATGGTTTCTGGTGCTGCACATACCACTCAACATACTATTTTGCCAGCTTTACAGTTTATAAAAACTAAACCGAATACTTGCATTGTTTCCTCCATATTTTTCATGTGTTTAGAGGACAGAGTTTCTGTCTTTGGCGATTGTGCCATTAATCCAAATCCTACTGCAGAACAACTCGCAGAAATCGCAATTTCATCTGCTGATTCTAGTTTGGCTTTTGGTATTGAACCAAAAATCGCCATGCTTTCCTATTCATCTGGTTCCTCTGGAAAAGGAGATGAAGTAGATAAAGTTAGAACTGCAACTGAAATAGTGCGAAAAAAACGTCCCGATTTAAAAATTGAAGGGCCTATTCAGTATGATGCTGCGGTTGATATGACTGTTGGTAAAAGTAAAATGCCAAATTCAGAAGTGGCAGGACAGGCAAGTGTGCTTATTTTTCCGGATTTAAACACAGGAAATAATACATATAAAGCAGTTCAAAGAGAAACAGGCGCATTGGCAATTGGCCCAATGTTGCAAGGATTGAATAAACCAGTTAATGATTTAAGCCGTGGTTGTACCGTTGAAGATATTATAAATACAGTCGTAATTACTGCGATTCAGGCACAAGGCTTATAGTGTTCAATCTATTAATAATTTTTCAATGAAAATAGTAATTATAAATACAGGGAGCTCCTCTATAAAATATCAATTAATTAACATGCCGGCAAATGAAGTTATTTGTTCCGGGATGATTGACAGAATAGGGTTAGAAACTTCGAATCTAACTTACCTGACCGATACTACTAAATTAGAAGAGACGCTGCCAATTGCAAACCATAAAGTTGGTTTAGAAAAAATTGCCGTTTTACTGATGGATGAAAAAGTTGGGGTAATCAAAAGTACAGATGAGATTGAAGCTGTTGGGCATCGTGTAGTGCATGGCGGAAGTGCTTTTTCTAATACGGTACTAATTACCACTGAAGTAAAAGACAAGATTAGACAACTTTTTGATTTAGCACCTTTGCATAATCCTGCTAATCTGGAAGGGATAATTGTTGCAGAGCATATTTTTAACTCGGCAAAACAAGTGGCGGTATTTGACACCGCTTTTCATCAGACGATTCCTGTTGTAGCGTACAAATATGCGGTACCAAATTATCTTTTGACAGAAAACAAAGTACGCGTTTACGGTTTTCATGGTACCAGCCACAAATATGTTTCGGAAAATGCGATTCATTATTTGACGCAAAATTCTAAACACAAAAGTTCAAAAATCATCACCATACATTTAGGGAACGGTTGCAGCATGACTGCTATAAAAGACGGAAAAAGTATCGATCATACGCTGGGTTTTGGTCCAATGAACGGATTGATTATGGGAACCCGAAGCGGAGATGTAGATCAATCCGTGATTTTTTATCTGGTTAGTTCTTTAGGATACTCGTTGGATGCCGTAAATACTATGTTGCAAAAACAAAGCGGTATGCTAGGACTTACCGGTTATAGTGATTTGAGAGATATTGAAGCCAATGCCGAAAATGGAAATATGGATTGTCAATTGGCTTTAGCCATGAATGCGTATCGGATAAAGAAATATATTGGTTCCTATACCGCTGTTTTAAACGGGCTAGATGCTATTATTTTTACAGCAGGAATTGGAGAAAACTCTTCCTATATCAGAAAATTGGTGTGTACGGACATGGATTATTTCGGGATTCAATTAGATGAGTCCAAAAATGAAATGCGTTCGAAGGAAATTCGAGAAATTAATACAGTAGATTCCAAAACTAAAATATTGGTCATTCCTACCAATGAAGAAATTGAAATTGCCAATCAAGTATTTGAATTATTGGTGAATTAAAAAACCATAAATAGTTATGAAAACGCTTCTTTAATCAGAGGCTTTTTTAAACTATTCTGAATAGTGTATTAAATATTCACTAATAATACCGAAATTGTTCCATTAACCAAATCCAAGATTCTAAAGAAGAATTCAAAAAAAAGACCTGAATTTATTATGAAAAAATCAATTGTTTTAGCTGCACTTTTATTTGGCGGAATCACAGTATTTGCACAAACAAAAGACGAACAAACTTTAAAGGAAATTTATAAATCATCCTTGACTAATGCCAAATGTTATCCTTGGTTGGAACATTTATCCAATACTATTGGCTCTCGATTATCGGGTTCAGTAGGAGCGGAGAAAGCGGTTTTGTATACCAAATCTCAATTAGAAACACTAGGATTAGATAAGGTTTATCTTCAGGAAGTGATGGTGCCCAAATGGGTTCGGGGCGAAAAAGAAATCGCTTATTTAAAAATCGGGAAACAAAAGATCACTTTCCCAATATGCGCACTGGGCGGTTCAGTGGCCACGCCAAAAAAAGGACTGCAAGCACCTATGCTTGAAGTAAAGAGTTTAGAGGAATTAGCAGCATTAGGTGCGGATAAAGTGAAGGGTAAAATTATTTTCTTTAACAGGCCTATGAATCCTGAGTTTATCGAAACTTTCAAAGCCTACGGTAGTTGTGTGGATCAAAGATCTTCTGGAGCTAGGGAAGCTGGAAAATTAGGGGCATTAGCCGTAATTGTTAGATCTATGAATTTGAGATTGGATGATTTCCCACATACTGGTTCAACTAATTATGGAGAAATTTCAAAAGAACAACGAATCCCTGCGGCTGCAATTAGTACAAACGGAGCCGAAATTTTAAGTAAAAGTTTAAAAAACAATCCTAATGCACCGTTTTATTTCAAACAGTCCTGTGAAACATTTGATGATGTTTTATCCTATAATGTGGTAGGAGAAATAGCGGGTTCTGAACATCCTGAAAAGATAATGGTTGTTGGCGGTCACCTTGACTCTTGGGATTTAGGAGACGGATCTCATGACGATGGCGCTGGATGTGTGCAAAGTATGGAAGTATTGAATATTTTCAAAAATATAGGCTATAAGCCTAAAAATACGCTTCGTGTGGTGTTGTTCATGAATGAAGAAAACGGTGTTCGAGGCGGGATAGAATATGAAGTACAATCCAATAAAAATAATGAAAACCACATTTTTGCTTTAGAAAGTGATTCAGGCGGTTTTTCACCAAGAGGTTTTACTATTGAAGCTGATGAAGCAAATTTCAGTAAAATCAGTAGTTGGGCCACTTTATTTGAACCTTATTTAGTTCATAAATTTGTAAAAGGGCATTCTGGAGTTGATATCGGTCCTTTACAATCCAAACATATTGTGAAGGTTGGATTACAGCCAGATTCACAACGCTATTTTGATCACCATCATGCTGCAAATGATACATTTGACGCAGTCAATAAAAGAGAATTAGAACTAGGAGCAGCAGCAATGGCTTCTTTAATCTACCTAGTTGATCAAAATGGTATTGTAAAATAAATAAAGTTCTATTTATCAAGGTGCTACATTCAATATTTGAAGGAAATAGTGAATGTAGCACCTTCATTTATTTTGCTCTCTACTGCAATTCGACCACCCAAACTAGTAATATGGTTATAAACTAAATAAAGTCCTATGCCATTACTGTCGCTGTTACTATGAAATTTCTCATACAACCCAAAAATTTTATCTCGAACCTTATCCATATCAAAGCCTTGTCCTTCATCAGAAAAAGTTAACTGATTGATTCCATTAATTCTTCTAGATTGAATTTTAATAACTGGTGCATGATCCCGTTTTGCATATTTAATCGAATTAGTTAATAAATTTAGAAAAATACTTTTGATATACGAATTGTTAAAAGTAATATTCTCAAAAGCTGAAAAGTCAACATCAATAATTGCTTTTGAATCGCGTACCAAAGAATTTATGGAAACAAGAACTTCATCAAGTGATTCTTTCAGATTTACGTCTTCAATTTGAGTGTTTACATTCTCATTTTCTACTAATTCATCAATTGAGTCGTTTAAAGTTTGTTTTAAATTTTCACTGGTCAATTTAAGAATGTTAATCAGTTCTAATGTTTCCGGATCATTGATTTTAGAAACATCAATAAGACTAAACACCGAAAGCATGTTATTAATAGGAGACTTTAAATCATGGGAAGTTTTGTGCGATAAAACGGTGAGTTCCTTATTAATTTGTGTAAGATTGGCAAGAAGTAAATTTCGTTCTTCTTCTACTCTTTTTTTATGAGTTATGTTTTTTGCAATTGCATAGACTAATTTTTCAGAATCTAGAGGCATTGATGTCCAAGATAACCAAACAATTTCCCCACTTTTAGTCAAATACCGATTTTCAAAATTTAAAAGAGGCTTGTTATTATATACTTGTTCCCTGGTTTCCATAGTAATTTTACGGTCTGGTTCGTAAACAAAACTAATTATAGGTCTAGCATATAATTCCTCTTCTGAAAAGCCTAATAGTTTTGAAACAGCGGGGTTTATTCTTTTAAAATAGCCGTCAAATCCTGCTATACAAATAAAATCATCAGAGA
>RRZU012826063.1_pt1 | contig 15104 bp, 19 predicted proteins | sample 2165561 | NCBI WGS metagenome assembly RRZU01 (sample SAMN10456909, study PRJNA506462) | wastewater metagenome | isolation source: wastewater sludge | place: USA: Moscow, Idaho
AATTCTTTCTACTTCTAAAGGTGTTATGACCAACAAAGAAGCACTCGGTTTAAAATTGGGTGGTGAAGTTATTTGTTACATTTATTAATACTAGGAGGAAAGAAATATGTCAAGAATAGGAAAATTACCCATAAACGTGCCTGCCGGTGTTACTATCACGGTTCAAGACACGTTGGTTACCGTAAAAGGTCCAAAAGGAGTTTTGTCTCAACAAATAGATCCTAATGTAGTAGTAACAATTGAAGATGGTATTTGTAATGTAACTCGTCAAAACGATGAGAAACAAAGCCGCTCTTTCCATGGTTTGTATCGTTCTTTGATTCAAAACATGGTTGTTGGTGTTTCAGAAGGTTACAAAAAGACCTTGGAGTTAGTTGGTGTTGGTTATCGTGTATCGAACCAAGGTCAGGTATTAGAATTCGCTTTAGGTTATACTCACAATATCTTTTTGAGTTTACCTGATGTTATCAAAATTGAAACAAAAAGCGAACGTAACCAAAATCCTGTACTCATTTTGGAGTGTTGCGACAAACAATTGATTGGTCAAGTTTGCGCAAAAATTCGTTCATTCCGCAAACCTGAACCATACAAAGGTAAAGGTGTTAAATTCGCGGGTGAAGTACTTCGCCGCAAAGCAGGTAAATCTGCTGGTAAATAATTTACGTAAACTTGTGAAATTATGACTAGAAAATTCGATAGAAGAATAAGAATAAAAGCACATATCCGACACAAAGTGTCTGGAACTGCACAAAGACCACGATTGACCGTATTCAGAAGCAATACTCAAATTTACGCTCAACTTATTGATGACGTAAACGGAGTAACATTAGCTGCTGCATCTTCTTTAGGTCTTAAAGAAAAAGTAACTAAAACAGAACAAGCTGCCATTGTAGGCAAAAAGGTAGCTCAAGTTGCTCAAGAAGCCGGAATTACAGCTGTGATTTTTGACCGTAACGGTTATTTGTATCATGGTAGAGTTAAACAATTAGCTGAAGCTGCTCGCGAAGGTGGTCTTAAATTTTAATCAAGTATGGCAACAAATATGAATAAAGTTAAATCGACCAACGATTTAGAATTGAAAGACAGATTAGTAGCTATTAATCGTGTTACAAAAGTTACCAAAGGTGGACGTACATTTAGTTTTTCTGCTATTGTTGTAGTTGGAAACGAAGATGGTATCGTAGGTTGGGGACTAGGTAAAGCCGGTGAGGTAACTGCTGCAATTGCAAAAGGAACTGAAGCTGCAAAGAAAAACTTGATTAAAGTACCGGTTCAAAACGGTACTATACCTCACGCTCAATTGTCGAAATTTGGTGGAGCTCAGGTTTTCATTAGCCCTGCATCACATGGTACGGGAGTAAAAGCGGGTGGTGCGATGCGTGCGGTACTCGAAAGTGTTGGTGTTACCGATGTATTGGCCAAATCTAAAGGTTCATCGAATCCTCACAACTTAGTAAAAGCTACTATCGTAGCTTTGGGTGAACTTCGTGATGCTCATACAGTAGCTCAAAACAGAGGTGTTTCACTTGATACAGTGTTTAACGGAAAAAACGTAAAATTATGGCAACAATAAAAATTAAACAAGTAAAAAGTAAAATCAAATGTCCTAAAGTTCAAAAATTGACTTTGGAAGCATTGGGTTTGAAAAAAATGAATGCCGTAGTTGAACACGAAGCAACTCCTCAAATTTTGGGAATGGTTGCACGAGTGCATCACTTGGTTGAAGTTATCAAATAGTATTATTCTTTGAATCTTTAAAAAATAAGATATGAATTTAAGTAATTTAACCCCCGCAGTTGGTTCTGTAAAAACTAGAAAGAGAATTGGTCGTGGTACCGGATCTGGATTAGGTGGAACCTCTACAAAAGGGCACAAAGGACAGAAGTCACGTTCTGGATACTCGAAAAAGGTTGGTTTTGAAGGCGGTCAAATGCCTATTCAACGTCGTTTGCCAAAATTCGGTTTTAAAAATGTAAACCGTGTTGAATACAAAGCTATCAATATCGATACACTTCAAACATTAGCTCAAACTAATAACTTAACTAAAATCAGCGTGAGCGATTTAAGAGAAGCAGGTTTTGTTTCAAGAACTGCTTTGGTGAAAATTTTAGGTAAAGGAGTTTTGACTGTGAAAATTGAAGTTGAAGCTAATGGGTTCTCTAAATCTGCTGAAGAAGCAATTGTAGCCGCAGGTGGAACCATAGTAAAATTGTAAGAACATGAAACTAATAGAGACAATAAAAAATATCTGGAAGATTGAAGACCTTCGTAATAGACTTCTCACAACTTTCTTGTTAGTATTGATTTATCGTTTTGGTTCTTATATTGTACTTCCGGGTATTGACCCTAATGCTTTGACAGCATTAAAATCGCAAACAAGCGGTGGTCTTCTCGCTTTATTAGACATGTTTTCGGGTGGTGCTTTTGCAAATGCTTCGGTATTTGCATTAGGTATCATGCCATACATTTCTGCATCTATCGTTATCCAGTTATTGACTATTGCGGTGCCTTATTTCCAAAAAATGCAACGCGAAGGTGAGAGTGGACGTCGTAAGATGAATCAATATACCCGTTACCTGACCGTAATTATTTTATTGTTGCAAGGTCCTTCGTATTTAATAAACCTTAGCGTTCAGTTGGCTCAAGCGGGCTCGGCTTTACCTAGTGGATTTATGTTTACGTTGACTTCTACATTAATTCTTTGTGGTGGTAGCATGTTTGTAATGTGGCTCGGTGAGCGTATTACTGATAAAGGTATTGGTAACGGTATATCATTTATTATCTTGGTGGGTATTATTTCACGCTTTCCGGGTGCTATTATCAAAGAATTTGCTTCACGTTTAGGTGATGCAGGTGGTGGTTTGGTAATGTTCCTTGGAGAACTGATCGTACTTCTGTTGGTTATTGCTGCTTCGATAATGCTTGTGCAAGGAACTCGTAAGATTCCGGTACAATATGCAAAACGCGTAGTTGGTAATAAACAATATGGTGGAGTTCGTCAATATATTCCATTAAAAATAAATGCAGCAGGTGTTATGCCTATCATTTTTGCGCAAGCAATTATGTTTATCCCTGCAACATTAGCCGGTTTCGCTCATTCTGATGCAATGACAGGATTTGTAAGTGCATTTATGAATACGACCGGTGTTTGGTATAATTTAGTATTTGGTTTCTTAATCGTGATATTTACGTATTTCTATACTGCTATTACAATTAATCCAACTCAAATGGCTGAAGAAATGAAACGTAATAATGGTTTCATTCCTGGTATCAAACCCGGTAAACGTACCGCTGAGTATCTTGATTTAATTATGTCTCGTATCACTTTGCCTGGTTCTATATTCCTTGCATTTATTGCTATTATGCCTGCTTTTGCGAGTGTAGTTGGAATTAATCAGTCATTTGCTGCATTCTTTGGTGGAACTTCATTGTTGATTTTGGTTGGGGTAGTACTTGACACACTTCAACAAATCGAAAGCCACTTACTAATGCGTCATTACGATGGTTTGCTTAAATCGGGTAGAATAAAAGGACGCACAGGTGGTGCCGCTGCATACTAAAACAACATCTGAATGATTTTTTTAAAATCGGACGAAGAAATTGAATTGCTTCGTATCAGTAATCAAATTGTGGCTAAAACGTTAGCTGAAATGGCAAAAATAATTACGCCGGGCATTAGCACAGCGCAATTGGATAAAATTGCCGAAGAATATATTAGGGATAATGGCGCCGTACCGGGTTTTCTCGGTTACGGTGGCTTCCCGAAATCTATTTGTACTTCAGTAAACGATCAGGTAGTTCACGGTATACCTTCCGACAAAGTTATTTTGGAAGATGGTGATATTATTTCTGTAGATTGTGGCGCATATATAAATGGTTTTCATGGCGACTCTGCCTATACTTTTTGTGTAGGCGATGTGAAACTGGAGATTGTTGATTTATTGCGTACAACTAAAGAATCTTTATACAAAGGTATAGAGCAAGCACAAGAAGGTCGCCGGTTAGGTGATTTAGGAAATGCGATTCAAAGTTATTGTGAAGAACGCGGTTATTCAGTTGTTCGAGAAATGATAGGACATGGTGTTGGGCGAAAATTGCACGAAGCACCAGAAGTTCCGAATTATGGACGAAAAGGAAACGGAATAATGCTGAAATCAGGAATGACCTTAGCTATTGAGCCTATGATTAACATGGGAGCAAGAAACTTAGTGTTTGAAAAAGATGGATGGACCACCCGGACAATTGATCGGAAGCCTTCTGCCCACTTTGAACATTCAATTGCAATACGACGTGGTAAAGCCGATATACTTTCGAGTTTTGAATATATAGAACAAATTATAGGGAATAAAGCAATTTAATATATGGCCAAACAAACTGCAATTGAACAAGATGGAAAGATAATTGAAGCATTATCAAACGCCATGTTTCGCGTCGAGTTGGAAAACGGTCACGTAATTACAGCTCATATCTCAGGCAAAATGCGTATGCATTATATAAAAATTTTGACCGGTGATAAAGTGAAAGTTGAAATGTCGCCTTATGATTTGTCAAAAGGAAGAATCTCTTTTAGATATAAATAAAATTAAATATTTTCCCCATGAAAGTAAGAGCATCTGTAAAAAAACGCACCGACGATTGCAAGATCGTGCGGAGAAAAGGGCGTTTGTATGTTATCAACAAAAAAAATCCTAAGTTTAAACAACGTCAAGGATAATTATTTATTTTTTGAAAAAATAAGTTTATGGCTATAAGAATTGTCGGAGTAGATTTACCTCAAAACAAAAGAGGAGAAGTTGGATTGACTTATATCTACGGAATAGGTCGCAATAGTGCAAAAAAGATTTTAGAAACTGCCGGTGTTGATATCAACATCAAAGTGAAAGATTGGACAGACGACCAAGCATCTAAGATCCGCGAGATCATTGGAACAGGATACAAAGTGGAAGGTGACCTTCGCTCTGAAGTACAAACCAACATCAAGCGATTGATGGACATTGGTTGTTATCGTGGAGTTCGCCACCGTATTGGCCTACCATTGAGAGGACAAAGTACGAAAAATAATGCTCGTACTCGTAAAGGTAAAAAGAAAACAGTTGCTAACAAGAAAAAAGCAACTAAATAAGGTTATTAACTGTTTGCGAATTTTAGAAAAAGCAAAATAATATTCAATTAATATGGCAAAGAAAACAGTTGCAGCCAAAAAGAGAGTCGTTAAAGTAGACGGTGTAGGTCAATTGCACGTACATTCATCATTTAATAACATTATTGTTACACTTGCTAATGGTAGTGGTCAAGTAATATCTTGGTCATCTGCAGGTAAGATGGGATTCCGTGGCTCAAAGAAAAACACTCCTTACGCAGCTCAGATGGCAGCACAGGATTGCTCAAAAGTTGCATTAGATTTAGGTTTGAAGAAAGTGAAAGCCTATGTAAAAGGACCAGGTAACGGTCGTGAATCAGCAATTCGTACTATTCACGGTGCAGGTATCGAAGTAACAGAAATTGTTGATGTTACCCCACTTCCACACAATGGTTGTCGTCCACCAAAACGTCGTAGAGTTTAATTCGTAATCGAGTTTCCTCGGCAGTCGAATAGGTGAAATAAAATAAACAGATTGCATTTAAACCTCTCTGCAGTCGCGGCTGTAATAAGTTTCGACCAATTAGTGCACGTGGAACACATAATCAATTTTAATTAAAAAATAAAACAATGGCAAGATATATTGGACCAAAGTCAAGAATAGCTCGTAAATTTGGTGAAGCTATTTTCGGACCAGATAAAGTGTTAGCTAAAAAGAACTACCCTCCTGGGCAACATGGTCAAGGTCGTCGTAAAAAAACGTCGGAGTACGGTATTCAATTACGCGAAAAACAAAAAGCAAAGTATACTTACGGTGTGTTGGAGAAACAATTCCGTAACATGTACGAAAAAGCTCAACGTACTAAAGGTGTAACTGGTGAAGTATTATTACAATTACTAGAATCACGTTTGGATAACTTAGTGTATCGTTTAGGATTTGCTCCTACTCGCTCAGGTGCTCGCCAATTGGTTAGTCACAAACACATTACAGTTGATGGCAAAGTAGTAAACATTGCTTCTTGTCATATCAAACCTGGTCAGGTGATTGCAGTTCGTGAAAAAAACAAATCAATGGAAGTTATCAATGCTTCATTGGAAGGTTTTAATCACAGCAAATACCCTTGGATTGAATGGAATGCTTCTTTAATGGGTGGAACCTATTTACATGTTCCAGAACGTGAAGATATTCCTGAAAATATCAAAGAACAGTTAATCGTTGAGTTGTACTCTAAATAATAAGTGAATCCATGGCTATATTAGCATTTCAAAAGCCCGAAAAGGTTATCATGATGGAAGCCGACGCATTTCATGGCAAATTTGAATTTCGTCCGCTAGAACCCGGTTACGGTATTACAGTAGGTAATGCTTTGCGCCGTATCCTATTGTCTTCACTAGAAGGTTTCGCTATTACTTCCATCAAAATAGAAGGAATCGATCATGAGTATTCAACTATTCCGGGAGTAATTGATGATGTTACAAACATCATCTTAAATTTGAAACAAGTGCGTTTCAAACAAATAGTTGAAGATATCGAAAACGAGAAAGTAACTATTACTGTTTCAGGAACAAGTTCTTTTAAGGCTGGTGATATTGGAAAATATTTTACCGGTTTTGAAGTGCTTAACCCACAATTAGTAATTTGCGAACTTGATCCTTCTGCCAGTTTCCAAATTGACATTACGGTGAATAAAGGACGTGGTTATGCTCCGTCGGAAGAAAACAAACCAGCTAGCGCTGAGATTGGTGTTATTCCGATTGATGCTATCTTTACGCCAATACGTAACGTAAAGTATTCGATTGAAAATTACCGTGTGGAACAAGTTACCGATTACGAGAAATTAGTAATTGAAATTAGTACCGATGGTTCTATTCATCCGAAAGATGCCTTGAAAGAAGCTGCTAAAATCTTAATTCACCACTTTATGTTATTCTCTGATGAGAAAATCTCGTTAGAAGTGACTGAAGGTGAAGGAAGTGATGAGTTTGACGAAGAAATCTTGCACATGCGTCAATTGCTTAAAACTAAATTGACTGATCTCGAACTATCTGTTCGTGCTCTCAACTGTTTAAAAGCTGCTGATGTGGATACATTAGGCCAATTGGCCGGATATCACCGTCATGATTTATTGAAGTTCCGTAACTTCGGTAAAAAATCTCTCACCGAGTTAGATGAAAAATTAGAAAGCTTGAATCTGTCATTTGGAATGGATATCGCTAAATATAAATTAGAAAAAGAGTAAAGAGATGAGACATAATAAAAAATTTAACCACTTAGGCCGTAAAACGGCTCACAGAAAGGCGATGTTGTCCAATATGGCTTCTTCTCTTATTCAACATAAGAGAATTGCTACTACTTTGGCTAAAGCTAAAGCCTTGCAAGTTTATGTAGAACCATTGTTGACGAAATCAAAAGAAGATACTACACACTCACGTCGTACTGTATTTAGTCACTTGCAAAATAAAGAAATGGTAACTGAGCTATTTCAAAACGTTGCAGTGAAAATTGCTAATCGTCCGGGAGGTTACACTCGTATTTTACGTACAGGTTTCCGTTTAGGTGATAACGCAGAAATGTGTATTATCGAATTGGTAGACTACAACGAAAACATGTTGAAAGAAAAAGCTGTTAAGAAAGCTGCGCGTACGCGTCGCTCTACAGCTGCTAAGAAAGAAACTGCTGCTCCGGTAGCAGCTGAAGCTCCGGTTGCTGCACCAGTTGCAACTGAAGAAACTCCAGCAGCTGAGTAATTCAAAATCAAAACTTTCTGAATAGAGAAGGGAAAAGCTTAGGCTTTTCCCTTTTTTTGTTCTTTTTTTGCAGTATATCGTCCATAAAACAGCACGTTTTTGCTGATTTTGTGCATTATTTGTATGAAAATTGCACATTTATGAAATAAATGTGTAATTTTGCAGTTCAAAATTACATGCAATTTAACGCATGTCTATTTTCGAGAATATATTCATACACATAACTAAAAAAATAATTTATGACGAAGAAACTTTTGATTATTGCATTTCTTTCTTTAGCCGCAAGTTCAACATTCGCTGGTGGTTTATTGACTAATACAAATCAGAGTGTACATTTTTTACGTAATCCGGCACGTGACGCTTCTACCGAAATTGATGCCGTTTATACCAACCCTGCAGGTTTGATTTTCTTATCCGATGGTTTTCACCTAGCATTTACTAACCAAAGTGTTTTCCAAACGCGTACTATTACTTCTACTTTTGCTCCGTTTGCAGCATTCAATAATGGTAATGCTACAAAAGTTTTTAAAGGTGAAGCCTCAGCACCGGTGGTTCCCAGTTTTCAGTTTGCTTATAAAAAAGATAAATATGTGATATCTGCATCTTTTGCTGTAACCGGTGGTGGAGGTAAAGCCGTTTTCGGTCATGGGCTTCCATCATTCGAAGCTCCTATATCGATGTTACCTTTGTCACTTACATCAAAAGGTGTTAACACCACAAGCTATTCTGTTGACAGTTATATGGAGGGAAAGCAGTTTATCTTTGGACTTCAATTGAACGGTTCTTATAAGTTTAATGATGCATTGTCAGGTGCATTAGGAATGCGTTTGAATATTGTAAATAATGCCTATGTTGGGCACTTGAAGAGTATAATGATCAATCCAAATCAACCTGCTTTTGGAGCTTTATACAATGGTTCAACATCGGTTTCAGCATCAAAATTCTTTACTGATGCAGCAACCGCTTTAAGTGGATGGTCGGCAGGTGCTACAAGCTATGTGGCGGGTTTACAACCAATTGTTTCAGGTGGTGGTGGCGCAGTATTGCTTGCAAATGGTACAGCTGCAGGTTTGAATGCGACTCAAATAGCTCAGATACAGGGATTGTTGGGAGCTGCAGGTTTAACTCCTGCGCAAATCGGAACTATTAACATTCAAACAGCACAAGGTACATTAGCAGCAGCTGCTCCGGTTTTTGCAGGAAAAGCCACAGCCATGACAACAAGTGCAGCATCCACTTCGGATAAGCAATTGGATTGTTCACAAACAGGTTGGGGTGTAACACCTATTTTGAGTTTAAACTATCACGTAAGTGGGTTGAATCTTGCTGCGAAATATGAATTTAAAAGTGCATTGAATGTACAGAATAATACTGTTGTTGATAATACCGGTTTGTATGCTGATGGTGTGAATACTCCTCATGATATTCCTGCTTTGCTGACGGTAGGTGGTGAATATCAATTGTGCAAAAAGTTGAAGGTGTCGGGTGGATATCACCATTTCTTCGACTCGGATGCTAAAATGGCTAATAATAAGCAACAATATATCAATGGTGGTGTGAATGAGTATTTGTTGGGAACTGAATACAGCATTAATGATGTGCTGATGGTTAGTGCCGGTGGACAAATAACCCGCACCGGAGCTACAGATGCTTACCAAAGCGATATGAGCTTCAGTTTAAATTCTTATTCAATAGGTTTCGGTGGTGCTGTAAAAATCACTCCTGACTTAAGACTGAACATTGCGTATTTCTTTACCAACTACTCTGACTGGACGAAAGCATCTGCTAACTACAACGGAACTACTTTAGCCGGAACAGATGTATATGGCCGTACGAATAAAGTTTTTGGTATTGGTGTGGATTATAAATTCTAACAAGAGTTCCTCTTGTAACTAAAAAAGGGAAAAGCAGCTGCTTTTCCCTTTTTTAGTTTAATATTTATTTTCCACCACTTGGCTGCTGATAAATGACTTCCTTTAATCTACAATTACACTCGCATTTACCGGTCTCCAGCAATCCGCTTCGTTGCAGTAAATCGTACTCTATTTTAAAATTCTCGGTGAAGATACCTTTGTCAAGGTTTTCTTCAATTTGTTGTTGTGTCCACCATTTTGTCAATTCAATGAAGGTGGGATTTGGATTTATCTCTGTAAGCTGGCAACTCACAAACAAAAATGCGTATTGATGCTCTTTAGTCGTTTCATTTGTGTAGTTGGACAGATACATGTATTTTACTCCTTTGAGCGCATAGCGCTCCTCTGTAGTGCGATCAATGCATTGTTCTATTGTTTCTCCTACCCGCACATGATTAGAAATAGCCGTATCCCACAAGCCGGGGAATATTAAATCCTCAGGCGATCGTTTTTGCATAAAAATCATTCCTTTGTCAACAAGAATCACACGCACAATCGGGTGCATGTATTTCTTTTCGTCTGATAAGCTTGTCAGATGTTGGATACTACCAATGATTTTGCCCTGTTCGCTGACTATCGGCCACCATTCTTCACTAACCAACTTTGAACGGATGATGTACACACGTACCACTTCAAAAACAGAGAGCATGAGAATTATTCCAATAAAGATAGCCTGTAAAAGTTGAAAATAGCCTGAGTAATTTACAGGTGCAAGTACACGAAGTATCAAATTAAAAGCAATATAACCCAGAAGTACAAGGAACATTGCCCAAAAAGCTCTGTACAATTCGTTGAAATTATTCGACATGGGAATCAGGCGCGGTACTATTCGCAAAATCAGCTGTTGTATCTGTTTTCGGAAAAGTAGAAAGAGTATGACAAAGGCAAGTACAACGAGTTTATCTTCTACACCCTGAAAGAGCATTGGTAGCGGCAACAAGGAAGCAAGACTGGCAAAAATACCAATCCCCATAAACATAAACGTGAATACGAGGTTCCAAATAAAAATTTGATTGTATCGGAAGTATATGTAAATGACTATACCAAAAGCAACTGGAAATGCTACTTTCCATGCTATATCCATGCCCCAAAGTTCGTCGACTACCAAAAATAATAGCAACGGCAAGAAATGTAGTACAGGGTTGAAAAAAGATTCTTTTATTTGTTTTTTTAGTTTTATCATATTAGTCAGCTAGTGTCATCGAAATACTAACAACGGTAATCAATTATAGTTTGTTTTGGCATAAAAAAAGAACTAGAGTGTAGTTTTTGCTTGTTTTTCTGTGTAAAAAGGTTAGCCTCTTTTACACAGAAAAACCACAAAGAAGAACATTCCCTGTGGTTTTTTATATTCGATAAACATCTCTACGATTTAGCTAAACGCCATCATTCGGCTTACGTATTTTCCAATAATATCAAATTCGATGTTCACTACTGTGCCTACTTCAATTTGGTGGAAATTGGTGTGTTCGTAGGTGTATGGTATAATGGCTACCTGAAAGCTATTGTCGGTAGGGTTACACACGGTAAGGCTTACGCCATTAACCGTAGCCGAACCTTTGTCAACGGTCATATATCCACGTTTGGCCATTGCGCTGTCAAACGCATATTCGAATGTAAAGTACCAACTGCCGTCGGCTTCTTTTACTTCGGTGCAAACTGCTGTTTGGTCAACATGTCCCTGAACGATATGGCCGTCCAGACGACCGTTCATAAGCATGCTGCGCTCAAGATTTACCTTGCTGCCCGGTACGAGAAGTCCAAGGTTGGTGCAGTCCAGCGTTTCTTTGATGGCCGTAACCGTGTAGGTATTGTCTTTTATCGAAACAACAGTGAGGCAAACTCCATTGTGAGCAACGCTTTGGTCTATCTTCAATTCGTTGGTAAATGAACATGCCATGGTTATATGCAAATTTTCCTGTTCTTTGTTTAATGCAACTACTGTGGCTGCTTCTTCAATTATTCCTGAAAACATATTATTTGATTAATGACCCCTAAATCCCCTAAAGGGGACAAAAGACTCGGATTATTTATTCAATTTAGATATGGAAACTGTGCAAGGATAATTATCTCGATACACTTTTTACTCCTTTTACCAGTTTTATTTTCTTGACGATATCTTCCAATTCCTTGGTGTCGCTCACCATAATGGTGAGGTTGCCCTGAAACAATCCTGCGCTTGAATCGATGGAAATGGAGCGCAAAGAGATGTTTTTTTCTTTAGATATTAATGATGTGACATTTGTGACAATTCCGATATCGTCGTGTCCTACAATGCGCAAAGTAATCGGGTATTGAGATCCGATTGATTTGCCCGACCAACGAGCATTGACAATCCGATACCCTAAACGTGCTATCATTTGAGGTGCATTCGGACAGTCGGTACGATGAATCTTGATCCCTCCCGATACGGATACAAACCCAAATACATCGTCACCATAAATAGGATGACAGCAATTGGCCAGTTTGAAATCGATGCCCTTCAGATTCTCCCCGATAACGAGTACATCTTCTTTGCTCGAAGTTTCAACATTGGTATCTTTCGAAAATGAATCTGCTTTCCTCGATTCGGGTTGTTCGGGTAAAGTTTGTTTGTCCAAATCAAGATACGCATCCCGCACAATGTGCATGTCCAACTTTTCGTGAGCAATCTCCTGATAGAAGTCACTAACCGTTTTGAATCCTTTTTTCTTGGCCAGACGAGAAAGTTTACCATCGTCGAGTTCAATTTTCCAGTTTTTGAAACGGCGCACGATGGTTTCACGACCCATTTCAGCGTCTTTGAATTCCACATCTTTAAGCGCCTGACGAATCTTCGTTTTTGCTCTGGAGGTAGTCACCACCTTCAACCATGCCGGGTTCGGTTTTTGTGTGGGCGAAGTGAGTACTTTCACCTGATCGCCGTTGTTGAGCACGTACTTGATGGGCATGTTCTTGCCATTAACCTGAGCTCCCACACATTTCGAACCTAAGGCGGTGTGAATGGAAAAAGCAAAGTCGAGTGCAGTGGCTCCTTTGGGCAGCTTGTGCAAATCGCCGTTGGGTGTGAAAACAAAGACTTCTTTATCGTACAAATTCAACTTGAACTCGTCCATAAAGTCTACCGCATTCAATTCCGGGTTTTCGAGTATCTCGCGAATATTTTTCAACCATTCGTCCATGCCCGATTCACTTTTAATACCTTTGTATTTCCAGTGTGCTGCAAGTCCTTTTTCGGCGACCTCGTCCATGCGGACAGTACGAATTTGTACTTCCACCCATCGGCCTTCGGGGCCCAGCACGGTGGTGTGCAAACTTTCATATCCATTTGTTTTAGGGATAGAAAGCCAGTCGCGCAAGCGCTTGGGGTTGGGCTGGTACATATCGGTAACGATGGAGTAAGCTTGCCAACAAGCAGCTTTTTCCTTTTCGAAAGGCACATCGAATATGATGCGGATGGCAAAAAGGTCGTAAATGTTTTCGAAAGGTGTATTTTGCTTCTTTATCTTGTTATAGATCGAATTGATGGATTTTGTACGTCCCTTTATTTCAAAAGTAAATCCAAGGCCTTCAATTTTCTCTTTTAGCGGAGTGATAAATTCAGATATGAATTGATCACGAGAGCTTTTTGTTTCGTTTATTTTGGTGGCAATCTCACGATAAATTTCTCTGTTGGTGTATTTCAACGACAAATCTTCGAGCTCTGTTTTGATGGCATATAATCCCATACGATGGGCGAGTGGCGCATACAAAAATGAACTTTCGCGGGCAGTACTTTGTCGGTTTTCTTCCGACGATGTATCCAGTTCGCGCATGGTTTGCAGATGTTCGGCGATAATGATCAGGATAACGCGGATATCTTGGGCGAGAGTGAGGAACAGCTTTCTGAAGTTCTCGGTTTCGAGCGACGAATTGCGGGCATACAGTTCCTGCACCCGTATCATTCCCTGCATGATGGATGATATCTGGGTGTTGAATGTTTTCTCAATTTCTTCAACCGACAGTAGTTTTTTCTCTACCATTTCGTGAAGAAGGATGCTCAATACAGCTGCTTTCCCAAGTCCGATTTCTGATAATAAGATTTCTGTAATCTTTATCTTTGTAGAAATATGTTTTTCAATATTTTGTTCTTTTGGCGAAACCTGATTGGAAAATTTGATGAAAATATTTTTTAATTCCTTCCTCTCATCGTAGGCGAAAAGGTTGGAGTGCGCGCTCACTATCTTGCGATACAGAGTGGCTATGGTATGTCGTTGAGTCGTTTTCATAAGGAATGGGCGGTTGGTGAGTGCTATAGTTTTTGATATATAACACTGAATGAAAATATCTTATCCAAGTTGAACTCATTGATTCTGAAATGAGCCAATTGTAGTGCAAATATACGACACAAAATTCAAGAACATACCAAATTAGATTAGAAAAACTCAGTTTGTCAGCTATATGCTCCGAAATGCATAAAAACGCAAAATAAGACGATAAAAAATGCATAGAAAATTGATGAGTGGATTTTTCTTTCTAAATTTGCAAACCGTAAAGGTTTTTTGAATTGAATTTTACACATTTGTTACTTTAATATGGAAAAAGTTTCCTCAACAAGGGATTATAATCAATATAGCTTATCCATTCGATTTAGTTCGGATGGATTTTCTTTATCGGTGCACGATGAATTGAATAAGTTGCTTTCCATAAAAAAAGTTTCGGCTTTCCTTTTTTCGCTTTCGGAGGAAGAGATTATACGTTTGCTGATGCATGAGCCTGAACTTCAGGTAAACTGTAAAAACATACGATTGATTTGCGAACTGGATACCTACGCTTTTGTGCCTGCCTCTATTTTTACACCGGAGCAGGCTGAGTTGTTTTTATTCTATCAGGATAAAAAGGACACGCCCGAAATGATACTTTACAATGAACTGACCGATTGGGACATGGTAAATGTTTTTTCAATTCCGCCAGCTTTGCACGCTGCACTTACGCACATGTACCCCGATGTAGTATTGGAACATCATTTAACCAACTTTTTTACGGATAAGATTAATCCAAACAATAACAACTGCCTTCAGATTTGGGTACGGCCCAAAATGATGGATGTGGTGGTCATGACAGATGCCAAACCTGTTTTGATCAACAGTTTTACGTATCGCAGCACTGAAGATTTTGTGTACTTTACGCTTCATATACTTGAGCAACTGTCGCTCAGTGCAGAGAAATATGATGTGAGACTGCACGGAATGCATAAACTGAATGACTTGCAGATGAATGTTCAGAAATACGTGAAGACGGTGGTGTATTGCTAAGTGATATAAGTAGTGGTTTGGATATAATGTCGTATTTTGGACAATAGTGCCACATAGTTTTTACATAGTGCTACATAGTTTTTTATGTAA
>RRZU012539005.1_pt1 | contig 15103 bp, 14 predicted proteins | sample 2165561 | NCBI WGS metagenome assembly RRZU01 (sample SAMN10456909, study PRJNA506462) | wastewater metagenome | isolation source: wastewater sludge | place: USA: Moscow, Idaho
TATTTACGAGATTTAAAAGTTTTAGAAGAAGGGTAGGTAGAAAACAATGAAGGAAATTTATTTAGCAGGAGGATGTTTCTGGGGAGTTGAGGAATACTTTTCTAGGATAGATGGCATTATGGAAACAGAAGTTGGTTATGCAAATGGTGAGGTAGAAAATCCAACTTATGAAATAGTTTGTAGAGGGGCTTCGGGCTTTGTTGAAGCTGTAAAGATAAACTATGATGAAAATATTATTGATTTAAATACTGTTTTAAAAACATTTTTCCATATAATAGACCCAACATTATTAAATAGACAGGGACCAGATATAGGATTTCAATATAGAACAGGAATTTATTATACTAATATAGAAGATAAGGATATTATAGAAAATTATATTGATTCCATAAGGGATAATTATGATAGAAAGATAGTTACAGAAGTTATGGAACTTGAAAACTATTACAGGGCTGAAGAGTACCATCAAGATTATTTAAAGAAAAACCCAGGTGGATATTGCCATATAGATTTAAGCAAATAAAATGCCAGTAATGGCATTTTTTTATTTGTAATAAAATATAAAATCAGTTGATAGTTGAGAGTGTATAGTGGAAAGTTGAAAAGCAGTTTAGAGTTGAGAGTTTACAGTGTACAGTTGACAGTTACAAAATCAGTGAACAGTGTACAGATAATAGTTAACAGTTTTTTCCATTAAGCCGAAGCTTTTTAATTTATCATATTTTTATAATAAGTTATCTATATTTAATTTAATTTCTATTAATAAATGACTCCTAAGCGAGAGGCGGTTTTAGGAGTTATGTTTTCTATCTAGGATATCCAAAATAAAAATAAAACTTTGTGGAAAAAATATTATTACAGCGGATACTTTAAAGGCAGTTGATAGTTGAGAGTGTACAGTTTACAGTTAAAAACACTTGATTAAATTAATATTCTATTAAAATAGCAAATTCTATTTCTAAAAGTATACCAGTAATCAAACTTTAAATATTCTCGGTAAATGATTATAGTTAGAATTAAAAAAAGCGTTTGGAGGGTGGAAAGGCAGTTGAGAGTTTACAGTGTACAGTTGACAGTTTTAAAACCACTTATCTAAAGTAATATTTCACTAAAATATAAAATTTAATATAAAGTAAGTACATATAAAATTAAACTTTTAGTCTTTTTGTTAGACGATGTAATAAAAAGTAGAAAAGCGTTTGAAGGGTGTAAGAATGAGGAGCTTGAGGGGAAACATGAGGGAGAATCGCAAGCTCCATTCGTTTCCCCTCGTAAAGTATCAAGTTATATTAAAGCAACATATTCGCACATTATCCTAAAATTAATAAGTAAACAAGTTAAAACTAATACTGATATTTAAATCAAATTCAAAATAAATAAGTATATATAAAATCAAACTTTATATCTTTAACAAAATACTACTATTATCTTCATGCCGTAGGCTGTTTTATAGCTATACTTTAATCCAACAAAATATTTCTATTATCACAATGCCGTAGGCTGTTTTGAAGTTATACTTTTTATATAAAATATTCAACAAGATTAAAATATCTTATAGTTTTACTTTATTAAACTATTTAGCATTTCTATATTTATTTCATCTAAATTATCTACAATAAAATCTGCGGTGGATAAATCTTGTTTACCTGAATTTGGATTATTTAGTCCAATGGATTTTATATTTGCAGCATTTGCAGCCAATACGCCATTTCTAGAATCTTCAATAACAATACATTTACTAGTATCAAGATTTAAATTTTCTGCAGCTTTTAAAAATATTTCTGGATTAGGTTTACTTTCAGTAACATCTTCACCACTTATATAATAATCAATATGACTGGTTAAATTAAAATATTCTATAACTTTTTTAATTGCTCTTCTATCATTTGAAGATGCAATAGCTATTTTATAATTTTCATTTATTATTAAATTTAATAATATATCAAAATTAGGTACTAACTCTATATTTGATATACTATTATAAAATCTATCGGATTTCATTTTTATAATATCTTCAACAGATAATTTTAAATCGAACTCATCTTTTAATGTACTCCACATATAATAATCATTTGTACCTAAAAATCTTTTATGTTCTTTTGGAGTTAAATTGCCTCCTAATTCATTAAGTAAATCTATTTCTATATCATAATGTATCTGTTCACTATCAATAATAACTCCATCCATATCTAATATTATACCTTTCAAACTATCAACTCCTTTTAGATATAATATCATAAAAAAACTTATTGTTAAAACTCCCTAATATTATATAAATCTATTTGTATATTTTTTTATTTGGTATAAAATATAATAGGGTTAAAGAATATGAAAAGCAATTGACACTATATATTGTGTTTTGATAATATAAACATAGCAATATCTTGTGGAATATTTAATGGGGGGATTTAATTGATTACAAAGATATCTAAAAGGGATGGTAGAGAGGTACCGTTTAATATTGAAAAAATAGCAGATGCAATTTTTAAAGCTGCACAGTCAGTTGGAGGGCAAGATTATAAAGTATCTATAAATCTTGCAGAAGAAGTTGCAAAAGAAGTGGATAGAAATTTTAGTGATAAAATGCCAGATGTTGAAGAGATTCAAGATATGGTAGAAAAAGTGCTTATTGAAAATGGACATGCAAGTACAGCGAAGGAATATATATTATATAGAGCGGAAAGAACTAGAATTAGAGAGATGGATAATAGACTTATGAAAGTCTATGGAGATTTGACTTTTAAGGATGCAGAAGATGTAGATATAAAAAGAGAAAATGCCAATATTGATGGAGATACTGCAATGGGCACTATGTTAAAATATGGTTCAGAAGGGGCAAAACAATTCTATGATTTATTTGTATTAAATCCTCACCATTCTAAAGCACATAAAAATGGAGATATACATATACATGATCTAGATTTTTTAACATTAACTACAACTTGTTGTCAAATTGATTTATTAAAACTATTTAAAAATGGTTTTAGCACAGGTCATGGTTATCTAAGAGAGCCAAATGATATAATGTCCTACTCTGCACTTGCATGTATTGCAATTCAATCAAATCAAAACGACCAACATGGAGGTCAAAGTATACCAAATTTTGATTATGCAATGGCAGAAGGTGTTAGAAAAACATATAAAAAAGCTTATAGAGAAAATTTGAGAAAGAGTTTAGAACTATTAACTGATGATTTTTCAATAAGGTTAGATTTAGGATTCGCTCTAGAGAAACTTGAAAAGGAAAATAAATTAATACCAATAATGGATAATTTAGAAGAATATAGATTAAAAGAAAAAGAATATATATTAGAATTTTTTGATGATGAAAAATTAATAGACCAAGCTCAAAGATTTTCTGAAAAATATGCATATTTTGAAACAGATAGAAAAACATTTCAAGCAATGGAAGCGTTTGTAGCAAATTTAAATACAATGAACTCAAGAGCAGGAGCACAGATACCTTTTAGTTCAGTAAACTATGGAACTGATACTTCAAAAGAAGGAAGAATGGTAGTGAAAAATTTACTATTGACAACTGAAGAGGGACTTGGAAATGGAGAAACACCAATATTTCCAATACAGATATTTAAAGTAAAAGAAGGAATAAATTATAATAAAGATGATATAAACTATGATTTATTTAGTTTAGCTTGTAGAGTTAGTGCAAAAAGATTATTCCCTAATTTTTCATTTATAGATGCACCTTTTAATTTAGAATATTATAGAGAGGGAAGACCAGAAACTGAAATTGCATATATGGGCTGTAGAACTAGAGTAATGGCAAATAGCTATGATGAAAACAATGAAATAGTAAATGGTAGAGGAAATCTAAGTTTTACAACAATAAATCTACCTAGACTTGGACTTAAAAATAGAGGGGATATAAGAGGTTTTTATATTGATTTAAATGAAAAGATTGATTTAACAATTGAGCAATTACTAGAAAGATTTGAAATTCAAGCAAGTAAGAAAGTTAGAAATTTTCCATTCTTAATGGGACAAGGTATTTGGATTGGATCAGAAAATCTAGAAAAAGATGATGAAATTAGAGATATTTTAAAACATGGTACATTGTCAATTGGATTTATAGGATTGGCAGAATGCTTAAAAGCTTTAATTGGAGAACATCACGGTGAATCAGAGGAAGCACAAAAACTTGGGGTAGAAATAATAGAGCATATGAGAAATAGAATGGATGAAACAAGTAGACAATTTAATATGAACTTCTCACTACTAGCGACACCAGCAGAGGGAACAGCTGGTAGATTTGTAAAAATGGATAGGGAAGAATTTGGTAATATTGAAGGAGTTACTGATAGAGAATATTATACAAATTCATTCCATGTGCCAGTTTATTATGATATAACTGCATTTGAAAAAATAGAGAAAGAAGCAATATATCATAGCTTTACAAATGCAGGTCATATAACTTATGTAGAATTAGATGGTGATCCATCAAATAATATTGATGCATTTGAAAAAGTAGTTAGAGCTATGAAAGAACAAGGAATTGGTTATGGTTCTATAAATCACCCTGTAGATAGCGACCCAGTATGTGGATTTACAGGAATTATAAACGATATATGTCCTGGTTGTGGAAGAGAAGAAGGAGATATTAAATTTGATAGAATTAGAAGAATTACAGGATATTTAGTTGGTACATTAGATAGATTTAATGATGCTAAAAAAGCTGAAGAAAGTGAAAGGGTAAAACATTTTTCTTGTAGAATAAGTGATAAATAATGAAGGATATAAGAATTGCAGGAATTATAAAAGAATCTATAGTAGATGGACCAGGGATAAGATTTGTTATATTCACTCAAGGATGTATTCACAATTGTAAAAACTGTCACAATCCAGAAACTCATGATTTAAATGGTGGATATAATATTGAAATAGATGAAATTTTTAATATGATAGATAAAAATCCATTATTAGATGGTATAACATTAAGCGGAGGAGAGCCATTCTTACAATATGAAGAATCTTTAGAAATTTGTAAAAGGGCAGTAGAAAGAAATCTAAGTATTATAGTTTATACTGGATATACTTTTGAAGAAATTATAGAAAAATCTAGTAAAAATATTAAATTAAAAGAGTTTTTAAAATCGATTGATATATTAATTGATGGAAGATATATAGATGATAAAAGAGATTTGTTATTGAAATTTAGGGGTTCTACTAATCAAAGAATAATAGATATAAAAGAAAGTTTAGAAAAAAGTAATATAATTTTATTAGATTTGTAAAAATCTAAACTTTAACTAAGGTTCAAAATGTTAGAATGTATTTAAGTGATAGCGCATCACACTAATCTAAATTATTAGATATATAACTAGGAGGTAGATAGTTATAGAGAAAAGACAGAAAAGGTATAAATAAGAATTGATGTGTAAAGATATACCCTAATAGAGAAATTGAAAGATAATCAAAAGATTAAATTTTGTATTTCACTTCATAACTCCAATAAAATGAAAAAAACCTTGTCACCCCTATAAAAGACAAGGTTTTTTCTATTTTATTGATTGTGATCTATATTAGAAAAATCTAAGGTTAATCTAATGGTGACTATACTATAATATAATTAAGGAGGTATACCATGAATAGAACAAGAAATAAGTTTATGATTAATTATATTCTAGGAACAGCCATACTATTAGAACATACAAAAGTAGATATGAAAATACCTTTAGAAAAGAACATAGGAAGTAAGTGTATAAAGAATAAGAAATCAAAATATAATATCGAAGTTAAATATAATGGAAAAAGACTATCAGATAGTGAAGTAGATAATATATTAGGCAAAGAAAATATTGAATTGTAATACTGGAGGGGATTATATGATGACAGGGCTAATAGTAGCTACAGTTGTATTTACCATGGGACTTGGAATTTTAATGTCAGTAAATGAAAAAGAAACTAAAGAAAATTTATAGAAAAATAGGAGGAAAAAAATGAAAAAGAAATTATTAATAGGTGCATTAGTAGGAACATTAGCATTAGGTGGATTATATTTTAATAATGAGGTAATAGCGTCAGATAGCACAAATATAAAAACAAATGTAGTACAAAATTTAAATAGAGGATTAAACTGTTGTAACTATGACAATATAGGAGTAAGAAATAACATGGGATACTTAGCTAAGGGTGAATTTGACAACTTAACTAAGGAAGAGCAAAATATATTAAAAAATAGAGTAAAAGAATATAGAAATATAACAGATGAAGAAGCATTAAAGTTACTTAAATCAGGGGATTACTGTATTGGACATAATTTAACTAGGGCAGAATATGATAAACTATCTGAGACAGAAAAATCTGAGTTAAGAAATTATAGAGGAAATTGTGGTTATGGTATTAATAGAAATAGAATGAATGGAATTAGCCATAGAAACAATCAATATAATAATACTAATAGAAGATATCAAGGCAGAGGTATTTGCCATAGATAAAAAAATCGCCTATACTTTAGAAGTGTAGGCGATTTTTTTATGACAATGGATTTTTTTATAATATTATATATAATATAATTATTGAAGAGGAGTAGATAATATGAAAATTTTATTAGTTGAAGATGAAAAGCAATTATCAAATGTTATAGCAAAAGGGCTTAAAAAATCATCCTATGTTGTAGACCAAGCTTTTGATGGTGAAGAAGCATTAGAACTTTTATATATAAATAATTATAATCTAGTAGTATTAGATTTAAATTTACCAAAAGTTGATGGATTAGAAGTATTAAAAAAAATTAGAGAAGATGATAATGAATTAAAAGTAATTATACTATCAGCAAGAAATCAAACAGAAGATAAGGTAAAGGGATTGCGACTTGGTGCAAATGATTATTTAGAAAAGCCTTTTGATTTTTTAGAATTAGTTGCAAGAATAGAAAACTTACTTAGATGGTCATTTGTACAAGTGGATACCGTAATGGAATTTGGAAATATAAAAATAGATACCGCTAAAAAAATAGTGTTAGTTAATGGTGAAGATATTAAACTTACAAATAAAGAATATGGAATACTAAGTTATTTAGCATATAATAAAGAAAGAGTTGTCAGCTCAGAAGAGATAATGGAACAGGTTTGGGATGAAGATTCAGAAGTATTCTTCTCTACATCTTTTCAATATCATATGTCAAGTTTAAGGAAAAAGATAGGAGTAAAAGATTTTATAAAGACAGTACGTGGCCAAGGTTATTTTTTAAATTTAGAGGATGAGTAAAATGCTAAATAAATTATCATTAAAAAGAAGATTAACATTTTTTGTTGCAACAATATTAATTATTATAGCTATTATATTGACATCAATGACTATTGCAAGTGTGAAAACAGCGATGATACCATTGATAAATTCTGCAAATATGTTTGATTTTATATCTGGAAATGATATCTTTTATAATGTAAATAGTGGAAATATATATTTTTCATTAGAAGATGCCATAGATGATATTGAAAATGAAGATAAGACTAATACAAATAACGGTGGTATGTATGGTCATGGCAGAATGAATAATAGAAATCATATGAATAAGATTATGGAGAAAAATATTGCATCAAATATTAGATTGGCACAACAGCAAGTATCCAAAAACAGCTTATATACAATGTTTGGGATAATTGTATTTGGTATACTAGGAGCATATATAATAATTGACAGATCACTTAGACCACTTACAAAATTAAGTGAAACAATTCATGAAATAGGAGAAGACAATTTAAATACACAAATAGCAGTTCCAGAACCAGAAGATGAAATATCTAGTCTTATAATATCTTTTAATAAAATGCTACAAAGACTAGAAATAATGTTTAAAGGGCAAAAAGATTTTTCTGCAAAGGCAGCACATGAACTTAGAACACCACTTACAACAATGAAAACTTCATTACAAGTATTGCAGATTGATGATAGTCCATCAGTAGATGAATATAGGGAAAATATTGGATTAATGGAAGAAAATATTAATAGATTAATAGATATAGTAAATAATCTTTTTTTACTTTCTTCAGAATCAATTAAAATAAATGATAATATTATAGTAGATAGTTTAATATATAAATTACTGGAAGAAAAAGAGGAAGATTTAAAAGATAAAAATATAGATTTAAAATTAAGTTTAGGTAAGATTGAATTTCCAGGAAATAAAGAACTTGTATACTCTGCAATATCCAATATTTTGGAGAATGCAATTAAATATAATATAAAAGATGGAAGCATTTTTATAAGGGCATTTAAAACAGTAGATGGAATGGCTAATATAAAAATTGAAGATAGTGGTATTGGAATAAAAGAAGAAGAATTAGATAAGATATTTGATGCATTCTATAGAGTTGATGATAATAAAGTCGATGGAAATGGGCTTGGATTATCAATAGTAAAAAATATTGTGGAAGAACATAATGGTAAGATTGAAATAGAAAGCGTATATGGAGAAGGTACAAATATTCAATTAAGTTTCCCATTATATACAAATACAAATAAGTAGGAGATTTTATGAGAAAAATTATAAGATTTATAATATCTATTTTAATTATAATAAATATAGTAAATGGATTTGTATTTGCAGAACACATCATAGAAAAGAGGATTATACGAATAGGTGGAGATAATAATTATCCACCTTATGAATTTGTAGATGATGATGGAAATTTTCGTGGATTTAATGTGGATATAATGAATGCAGTAGCTATTGAACTAGGGATTGAGATAGATTTAAAATCCATGTCATGGGCAGAAGCCATGTTAAGACTTGAGAGTGGCGAGCTAGATTTAGTTCAAGGTATGACTAAGTCTAGCTATAGGGAAGGACTATTTGATTTTTCAGAACCACTTATAATAAATTCTCAGGCTATATTTGTAAAGAAAGATAGTACAGATGTGGCAGTATTAAATGACTTAATAGGAAAGAAAGTATCTTTTCAAGAAGCAGATATTAGTATGGAAATAGCTTCAAGTTTAAAAAATATAGATAGATTCCCAAGAGAAAATCAGGAAGAAGCAATACAATTATTATTAAATGGTGATGTAGATGCTTTTGTTGGTAATAGATATACAGGAATATATTATCTTCAAAAGACAAATAATTATAAAAATGTAAAAATGGTTGGTGCTCCCATGCATGAAACCCAATATTGTAGTGCAGTAAAAAAAGATAATGATGAATTATTAGAATTATTTAATAAGGGGATAAAAGCTATAAAAGCTAATGGTACCTATGATAAAATTTACAATAAATGGTTTGGTGAGGCAATACCATCAAATATTGAAAGTTTAAGGAAAACACTAAGATTTGTGATAATAGTTACCATGGCAATAATGATTATTACCTCAATAATATTATATATAAATAGGAAATTAAAATTAAAGGTAAGAGAGCGAACAAGAGAATTAGATAATATTAATAAAGAACTGAGTATACAAAAAGATAAGGTGGATTTAAGTAATATTTTAAGAGGTACTATATTATCAAGTATAGTTAGTGGAATAATAGTATTTGATGATAAGGATAAAATAATTGAATTTAATAGTGCAGCAGAAGAATTAATTGACTGTGAATTAAAAATAGGTGATAGTTGGAAAAAATTAGATTTAGAAAATCGATTAAATATTATTGGATTTGATAAGGCAAATGATGGTAGTATAGTAACGGATAATATAACTTTAAAAAATAGTGATATTGAACTATATCTTAATTATAATTTCATTCCCATAGAAGATAATGGAATTATATTGCTTATAAATGATTATACTGAAATAGAGAATTATCAAAAAATGGCAAGTTACAATGAAAAAATACAAGCATTAGGACAATTATCTGCAGGTATAGCTCATGAAATAAGAAATCCACTCACTTCAATAAAGGCATTTATTGATTTAATACCGTATAAAATAGACGATGAAGATTTTCGAAGAGAATTAGTTGAAATAACAAGTAAAGAGATTGTAAGGATGGATGATTTAATAGTACAGTTAATAGAGATGACAAAACCAGTTAATCATGTAATGGGAGAGTATTCCTTGGAAAAAGCAATCAATGAAGTCCTATTATTATTTTCAAATAATCTTGCAGTGAAAAAGATAAATCTTATTTCAGAAATTGAAGATGTAATAGTATTTGGTGATATAAATCAATTTAAACAAATTATTGTAAATCTATTATTAAATAGCATAGAGGCAATAGAAGAAAATGGTGAGATTAAAATAACAGGAAAATGTCATGGGGATTATATAGAGATAAGAATAGAAGATAATGGAATTGGAATATCAAAGGAAGATATTGATAAGATATTTAATCCATTCTTTACATTAAAACCAAAGGGAACAGGAATTGGTTTGGCAATGACTTCAAAATTAATAGATGAAAATAAAGGTAGTATAAATATAAAAAGTAAAGAAGGTATTGGCACGGTGGTGATAATAAGATTGCCAGTATAAAGGAGTTGTATTATGGATAAAAATAATGTACTAATAATAGATGATGAACCTAGTATTTTAACAGCATTGAGGTTTGCCTTAGAGGATGATTTTAATGTTTTGGCAAGTTCTGTTGCCGATGAAGGCATGGAATTACTAAGTTCAAAAAATATAGATATTGTATTGTTGGATTTATATCTAGGCGAAGATAATGGATTGGATGTACTTGGTATGATTAGATCATTATATCCAGATATAATAGTAATAGTAATGACAGCTTATGGAAGTATAAATTCTTCAGTTGAGGCAATTCAAAGAGGAGCATACTATTATATAACAAAACCTATTGATATAAATAGTTTAAAAATTCTTATGAAAAAAGCATTAGATTATAAAAACTTAAGTACAGAGTTTGAAAAATTAAAAAAGAGTAAGAAGGAAAATGGAAATCCGAAAGGTGAGATAATATCAACTAGTAAAGCGATGAATAATGTATTTGAAATAATTGACAGAGTTAAGGATTTAGACATTGGAGTATTGGTTCATGGAGAAAGTGGAACTGGTAAAGAATTAATAACAAGGGCAATACATTATTCAAGTAAGAGAAAAGATGGACCATTAATATCTGTAAACTGTGCAGCAATACCGTATAATCTACTTGAGTCAGAATTATTTGGATATGAAAAAGGCGCATTTACAGGTGCAAATCAAAAAATGAAAGGTAAATTTGAATTGGCAAATGGTGGGACTTTATTATTAGATGAAATAGGAGATATGGATATAGGTATTCAAGGGAAACTATTAAGAGTATTGGAAACCAAAGAAATAACCCCACTTGGAAGTGAGAAGCCAATTCCATTAGATACAAGGATATTGGCTGCAACAAATCTGGACTTAGAAGAAGAAGTTAAAAAGGGAAATTTTAGAGAGGATTTATTGTTTAGACTTAAGGTTATAAATATTGAAATCCCTCCACTAAGAGAACGAAAGGAAGATATACCAATATTATGTAAATATTTTTTAAATAAATATTCTCTAGAATTTGATAAAAAAATTGAAGGATTCTTACCAAGTACAGTAGATGCATTAGAAAACTATCATTACCCTGGAAATATAAGAGAGTTAAAAAATATAATACAAAGATCAGTTGCACTTACAAATAATAGATATTTGGGAACAGAAGATTTGCCAATAGAATTATTATCAAATGTAAATAAGGAAAAGGGAAAGGATTTCATTCCAATTTATATAGGTGAATCCCTATCAGAAATAGAGAAAAAAGTTATCCTTAGAACATTTAATTCCTTGGGAAATAAAAGAGAAACAGCAAAGGTATTAGGTATTAGTGAAAGAACTCTTTACAATAAATTAGAAGAATATGATATAGAATAGTCTGCAAAAAATTCAGAGTCTGCAAATATTGCAGACAAAAAACATATTAAAAGATTGAAAAAAATTGGAAAAGCTTTAAAGAATCCAAGAATTTCAATCTTTTTTTATTTTCAAAATATTTGGCATGAGAATTGCAATAAATATAAATGATAAAAATTTTAAAGGAGGATTTATAATGAAGAGAAAAGGGGTTTTATTTATTGCAATTATGTTAATAAGTTCATTTATATTAACAGCATGTGGTAGTGGAAGTAGTGGCGGAGGAGATGAGTTAGTTATAGGACATGCAGGACCAATGACTGGTGACTCAGCACAATTTGGAGATATGAAGAATAAGGCTATAGAACTTGCGATAGAAGAAGTGAATAGTGCAGGCGGTATTGATGGTAAGAAAGTTAAATTAATAACTGAAGATGATACAGGTAATCCTAAAGAGGCACCAAATGTGGCTCAAAAATTAGCACAAAATAATGATGTATTATCAGTAATAGGCCATTGGAATAGTTCATGTACATTAGCAGCAAGAGGAATATATGATAGTTCAGGGATTCCACTACTTGCAGACTCAGTTAATAAATCATTAACAGATGGAACTACTAAACATTCTTATAGAATTTCATTAACAGATACAGTTCAAGCAGAATCACTTGCAAAATATGCATACGAAGTAATGGGTAAGAAAAAAGCGGCAATAATGTATACAGCAAATGATTTTGGAACAGGATTGATGGAAGACTTTAAGAGAGCATTTGAAGAAATAGGTGGAGAAGTAGTAGCAACAGAAACATATTTTGAAGGACAATCAAAAGATTTTAGTCCACAGTTAACAAAGATAAAAGGAACAAATCCAGATTTAATGTTTGTAGCAGGATATTATGTAGAAACAGCATTAATAGCACAACAAGCTAAAGAAATGGGATTTGATATTCAAATGTTAGGAACAGAGGGAATAAGCTCTGAAGAATTGATCAAACTTGGTGGAGATGCAGTTGAAGGAATAGTATTTGCAGGATTCTTCCATCCAGATATTGAATATCCAGGAACAAAAGAATTTGTAACACAATTTAGAGAAAAACATGGTAAAGATCCAGACACTTATGCGGCATTAGCATATGACTCAGCAAAATTAATACTTGCAGCTATAGAGGAGAATGGAGCTACTAGAGAAGGAATTATTAAATTCTTAGAAAATGTAGAAGATTTTCCAGGAGTAGCTGGACCAATATCATTTGATGATGAAAATAATGTAATAAGAAATATTGTAGTATTGACAGTTAAAGATGGAGCGATAGTTCCAGCAGAAGTTCAAATTAATTAGTACAGTATTGGAAGGGGGATAAATATGTTTTTTGAGCAACTTAGTAATGGTATAGCACTTGGAAGTATTTACGCTTTAACTGCTATAGGATTTACAATGGTTTATGGTATTGTTAGACTAATAAACTTTGCTCATGGAGATGTTTATATGATGGGAGCTTATTTTGCATATGTATGTGTTGCATTTCTTAATCTCCCATTAATCCCTGCCTTTTTAGTTTCCATGGCAGGGGCTGCATTTCTAGGAGTGTTAATAGCAAAGTTTGCATATACACCAGTATTTAATGCACCAAGGATCAATCTATTCTTATCGGCAATAGGGATAGCATTCTTTTTAGAAAACTTAGCAATGTTAATTTGGGGACCAGAGACACAGTCATTCCCAACTTTAATAAATAATAAAACTTATGGTTTTGGTAGTTTTAGTGTAACAAAATTACAATTAATAATTTTAGGAGTTTCAATAGCATTAGTAATAATTTTAACTTATATAGTTCAAAGAACGAGAATTGGTAGAGCAATGAGATGTGCTTCACAGGACATGGTTGCTGCAAAGTTAATGGGAATAAATACTGATAAAGTAATATTCTTTACTTTTGGATTAGGTTCAGGTCTGGGAGCAGCGGCAGGTATTTTAGTAGCTATGTATTATAAAGCCGTATATCCAATGATGGGTTTTTCAGCAGGATTAAAAGCATTTGTTGCAGCAGTAATAGGTGGTATAGGAAGTATACCAGGAGCGATGCTTGGTGGACTTATAATGGGAGTTTCGGAAAGTTTAGGAGCAGCTTATATATCTTCAGGATATAGAGATGCAATAGCTTTTATAATATTGATAATAATACTGTTATTTAAACCTAATGGACTATTAGGCAAGAATACACAAGATAAGGCGTAAAGGGGTGAGATAGTTGAATAATGTTTTTAGAGTATTACTAAATTTAGCAATAGCAACGGGTATTATTTTTATAGCTATAAAAGTATTATCACTCGTTTTTGATAATATGACTGAAAAAATTGCAGATATAGATAATAAGACAAAGAAAATAGCTAAATATATATTTGGATTAGTATTAATAGTATTTCCATTCTTAGCCAATGCTTCACCATATTTACTAAGAACTAGTATTATGGCATTGGTATATGTAGTATTAGCATTGAGTTTAAACTTTGTATTAGGCTTTGCTGGTCAATTATCTATGGGACACTCATCTTTTTATGGTGTAGGTGCATATGTAACAGCATTATTAATGGTTAATTTCAATGTACCATTTGTAATTGCATTTTTAGCAAGTGCAGTTATTTCAGGATTATTTGGATTCTTATTAGGAATGCCTACACTTAGATTAAAAGGAGATTATTTAGCAATTGTAACAATAGGATTTGGGGAAATTTTCAGATTGATCCTTATAAACTGGATTGATGTTACTCGTGGACCAGCAGGTATTCCTGGAGTTCCAAGACCATCATTATTCGGTTTAACATTAAATAGCAATATAGGATTTTATTTTATAATATTAGCATTAGCAGCATTTACAGTATTCTTATCTTCAAGGATATTAAATTCAAGATTAGGTCAAGGTTTCCTTGCAGTAAGAGATGATGAAGTTGCGGCAGAGGCAATGGGAGTAAATTCAACATTCTTAAAAATACTTGCTTTTGTATTAGGTGCAGTAATAGCAGGGATGGCAGGTTCATTCTTCGCTTCCTTTATAGGATATGTAAATCCAGATAACTTTACTTACATGGAATCAGTTACAATTCTTTGTATGGTTGTACTTGGTGGACTTGGAAGTATTCCAGGAGTTATCCTTGGTGCTATAACATTGACTGTATTACCAGAAGCATTGAGAGGTATAGCATTATATAGATATGCAATTTATGGTTTACTTTTAATTATAATGATGATTATAAGACCTGGTGGGCTTATTAATATGAGTAAATTGAAGAAAAATAAGAAGGGAGGAAAGTTAGATGA
>RRZU010276001.1_pt1 | contig 15102 bp, 14 predicted proteins | sample 2165561 | NCBI WGS metagenome assembly RRZU01 (sample SAMN10456909, study PRJNA506462) | wastewater metagenome | isolation source: wastewater sludge | place: USA: Moscow, Idaho
CGGCACCGCCATGCTCTGCTACGTTACCCCCAAAGAGCATCTGGGCTTGCCCGACAAAGAAGACGTGCGCACCGGCATCATCACCTACCGCATCGCCGCCCATGCCGCCGATTTGGCCAAAGGCTGGCCGGGCGCTCAATTGCGCGACAATGCGCTCTCGAAAGCGCGTTTTGAATTCCGCTGGCGCGACCAGTTCCGCCTAGGTTTAGACCCCGAACGCGCCGAAAGCTACCACGACCAAACCCTGCCCGCCGAAGGCGCCAAAATCGCCCATTTTTGCTCAATGTGCGGCCCCAAATTCTGCTCGATGAAAATCACCCAAGAAGTGCGCGACTATGCCGCCGCACAAAAAGGCATGCAGGAAAAAGCGGTGGAATTCATGCAAAGCGGCAGCAAGATTTACAGTTGATTTAGAGGCTGTTTGAAAGCAAAAGGCTACCTGAAAACCTTTTCAGGTAGCCTTTATCCATGGCAAACGCCTATTGCACCCTCACCCTGCTGCGCTATAAAAATCTTTTTTCAACCAGCCCTTGAGTTTTCAGGCTACGCCCTCATTTCTGCTGCATCCCGATTATCCATTAGAACGCTATAAACCATTATGAGCAATAAAGATTTTTACGAAACGCTGGGCGTCGCCCGCAGTGCAAGCGACGACGAAATTAAAAAAGCCTACCGCAAGCTGGCGATGAAATACCATCCCGACCGCAATCCAGACAACAAAGAAGCGGAAGACAAGTTTAAAGAAATCCAGAAAGCCTACGCCATTCTTTCGGATAAAGAAAAGAAAGCCGCCTACGACCAATACGGCCATGCCGGTGTTGACCCCAATATGGGTGCGGGCGGGTTTGGCGGCGGCTTCGGTGGCGCACAAGGTTTCGATTTCAGCGATATTTTCAGCCAAATGTTCGGCGGTGCCGGCGGCGGCGGTCGCCAACCCAATTATCAAGGCGCCGACTTGCAGTATGCTGTGGAAATCACGCTGGAAGAAGCGGCCAAAGGCGTCAAAAAACGCATCACCGTGCCCACGCACGAAGAATGTGACGTTTGCCACGGCAGCGGCGCCAAACCCGGCACCTCTGCCAGCAGCTGCTCCACCTGCCACGGCAGCGGCACCATTCACGTGCGTCAGGCCATTTTCCAAATGCAGCAAACCTGCCCCACCTGCCACGGCACCGGCAAAGAAATTAAAGAGCCCTGCCTTAAATGCCGCGGCGAAGGTCGTGTACGCACCAGCAAAACCGTGGAAGTAACCATTCCCGCCGGCATCGACGAAGGCCAGCGCATCCGCCTCAGCGGCGAAGGCGAACCGGGCATGCACGGCGCCCCCAGCGGCGATCTGTATGTAATAGTGCATGTTAAAGAACACAAAACCTTCGAACGCAACGGCCTTGACCTGCATTGCGAAATGCCGATTAGCTTCGCAACCGCCGCGCTGGGCGGCGAAGTGGAAGTACCCACTCTCGACGGCAAGGTAAAACTGAGTATTCCCAAAGAAACCCAAACCGGTCGCCGCATGCGCGTAAAAGGCAAAGGCATCAAATCCCTGCGCTCCAGCGCCGTGGGCGATTTATATTGCCACGTGGTGGTTGAAACCCCGGTTAACCTCACCGAACGGCAAAAAGAGCTGCTGGAAGAATTTGAAAAAATCTCCACCGGCCTAGAGCGCTCACAAACGCCGCGCCAGAAATCGTTTTTCGACAAAGTACGCGACATCTTCGATTAAACACCCAGTTTAATTCTGTGGCGATAAGGGCTACCTGAAATATTTCAGGTAGCCCTGTATTGTATGCAGCACAAGCCAATACAAGCCATCTACGTCAAGCCAACCAAGGCTACCTGAAACCCAAACCGGCTTTTCAGGTAGCCTTTGGTTTCTTCTGCCCAACAGCCTCCCTCCGCCGCACAGCGCCCACACCCGCCGCATTTTTTATGCGATAATCCGCCCTGATTCCCCAACGGCAAACCGCTACCCATCAAGACGCTGCCCCAATTTTGCCGCTCTCCGCCAAGGAAAAGCCATGTCCAACCCGCTTTATCGCCAAAACGTTATTTCCATCTCCGATTTATCTGTCGAGCAACTCGAGCTGTTGCTGCACACCGCCCTGAAACTCAAAGCCAATCCGCGCAACGACTTGTTGGCAGGCAAGCTGATCGGTTCCTGCTTTTTCGAGCCTTCTACCCGCACCCGTCTGTCATTTGAAACGGCCGTGCAACGTTTGGGCGGCAAAGTCATCGGTTTTGCCGACGGCGCCAACACCAGCGCTAAAAAAGGCGAAACGCTGGCCGACACCGCACGCATTATCAGCAGCTACACTGATGCCGTCATCCAACGCCACCACAAAGACGGTGCCGCCCGCATACTGGCTGAATTCTCCGGTGTGCCGGTGATTAACGCCGGTGACGGCACCAATCAGCATCCTTCGCAAACTCTACTCGATCTGGTAACCATCTATGAAACTCAGGGCACGCTCAAAAACCTGAAAATTGCTATTGCGGGCGACCTAAAATATGGCCGCACCGTACATTCGCTGGCACAGGCATTGAAACTGTGGGGCTGCGAATTCGCCTTTGTCGCCCCGCCCGCGCTGGCCATGCCCGAATACATCACCGAAGAGTTGAGTGATGCCGGTTGCGCCTATCAGATTATGCCCAGCCTTGAAGTCGCCATCGAATGGGCCGATATTCTCTATATGACCCGTGTGCAACGAGAACGCTTCGACGAACAGGAATTTGCCAAAATTCAAGGCAAATTCAATCTTGATGCCGCCATGCTCGCCCATGCCAAAAGCAATCTGCGCATCCTGCATCCGCTGCCGCGCGTAGACGAAATCCATCCTGATGTCGACACCACGCCACATGCCTATTATTTCCAGCAGGCGGCCAACGGCGTGTATGCGCGCCAGGCGATTTTGTCTTTGATTCTCAACAAAGAAGTATAAGGAACCCGCCATGAACCAGAAACAATACAGCGTGGAAGCCATTCAGGACGGTACCGTTATCGACCATATCCCCGCCGGCCAGGGGCTGGCGATTTTGCGCCAGTTTAAACTGCTTCACTACGGCAGCGCCGTTACCGTAGGCTTCAACCTGCCCAGCAAAACCCAGGGCAGCAAAGACATCATCAAAATTTCCGGCGTGATGCTTGACGACGCCGCCGCCAACCGCCTCGCGCTGGTGGCACCAGAGGTAACAGTCAACATTATCCATGACTTTCAAGTGGTCGAGAAAAAGCACCTCAAACTGCCCGATACCATCAGCGAAGTGTTCCGCTGCCCCAACGCCAATTGCGCCAGCCACGGTGAGCCGGTGAAAAGCCGTTTTTACGTGCTCACCCGCAACGGCCAGACCAAGCTGAAATGCCACTACTGCGAAAAAACATTCGCGCGACAATCAGTTACCGAAGCTTAAAAACTTATCAGCCAGCCCATCAAATAAAGGCTACCTGAAACTTTCAGGTAGCCTTTATTATTTAAAATCAATTTGCTATTAAATTTACATATATTTCTGTTTATACAGAAATAATAAAACTATCGTGTATGCACAGTTTCCACACCGCCGCTGATTTGGCCATACACTTGGTTATTGCCACCGGTGCCGGCACAGGCACTGAGTAAAACCATCACGGCGGTGCAAAGTAACAAAGGTTTCATTTTCGTTTCCTTATCAAGATTCGTGCAGCCATATTAACAGCTTTGGCGGTCGGGTCAACCGAAAAGCCGGCGCATCCGGCGCAAATCAATCGCCGTGTTTAAAACTTGTAGTTGTATTGCAGGCCAACAATATTGGCATAGCTTTTGTATTCGGCGCTGCCAGTGGTTTTGCTGGATACACAGGCTACAGAAGCCGCCGTTTCGCCACCGCAATAGCCGTTTACTTGGGCACGGCTATTATTGATGTGCAGATGGCTGAAGGCGGCGTTAACCGTGTGTTTCGGGGTGATGTCGTATTTGGCACCTACGGAAAACCACAGGCGGTTGGCGTCGGGCATGGTGCTCAGGCGGTATTCGGCCGATCGCACCGGTGACTGGTCAAAGGCCACGCCGAAACGCAGTTGCAGCGGCTCGCTATATTGGTAAGCCGCACCGATACCCACTTTATAGGTGTCGCGCCAATTGGGGTTGAGTATGGTTTCGTTGGAGGTGCCGCCGGCCACCACTTTGGTATTGCCGAATTTCAGGTTAGCGCGGTCAAAGCGGGAATGGCGCGTCCACGTAACATCGCCAAACAACTTCCATTTCGGATCAGCCTGATACATGCCGTGCACCGACAATGATTCGGGGGTAACGATATCCACGCCGGCGGATTCATCAGCAGCATAACCGGCGCCGCGTATCATGCTTTCATTGGCCTGTGCGGCCGCACCGGGCAATTCCCAATTGGCTGTGCCGCGCAAGCTGTGCCTTACCGCCGAGCGGAAATTCACACCCATACGCGTTTGTTCGTTGATGTCCCACATCCAGGCCAGATGATAACCATAACCCCAGTCGCTGCCCTTTACTTTAGAATAGCCGTCGGCCGCGCCATTTGCACCGGCAAAAGCGCCGAAATTGGCATATTGGCGCAATTCAGCGGTGGTATGCTGGGCGATGGCGCCCACGGCAACGGCGTGCTGTTCGTTTACCTTAAAGGCGATCACCGGCTCCACAACAATGCTTGCTACGCCCAGTTTATTAATGTTGTAGCGTAAAACGGAATCGTGTTCGTATTCGGTTTCGGAGCCAAACGGAATATACATGCCCAAACCCAACGTGGTGCGTTCATTTAATTGATAAGCGCCGTAGACGTGTGGGGCAAATTTGATGCCTGAGGCGATGGTATCGCTGCTGCTGCCGCGCACGGGCGTACCGTTGGGATAAGCGGCTTCGGCTTCGCTTGCTTTCACGCTTGGCAGCACCAGATTCACAGTGGCGGAAATTTCGCTGCTCTCCAGCTTGGTAAGACCGGCAGGATTGCTGAACAGGGTGGAAGCATCGGCGGCTTCAGCGGCGGAAGAATTGGCGGTGCTCTGGCTGGTCACAGACTGGGTGCCGAAATGGTAGCCGGAAGCATGGGTGTGGGCGGCGGCGCAGACAGTGGCGGCCAATAAGGCGAGGGAACGGTAATTCATCAATGTACTCGGTTTAAAATAAATAGGCTACCTGAATGGTAGCGGCGTGTTATTAGAATAGTAGCTCAATTTTATAACCGAATCTGCCCTGTTGTGTAATTTTTTTGCTGAATCCGCACAACAGGCTGCTAGAATGTGGTTTTCTTATCAGGGCTCGCCCCGCAAGGTTTATGAAACGCATAATGTCTGCGCTGCCGGTATGGATTGTATTGGCAGACATGGTATACGGCTTCGTGCTCAATATTGTGCAAAGCCTCGATTTAAACAAACAAAGTCTGCCTAAAGACGGCCTGCCGCTGGCACCCGACATTGCCTTCAGCGGCTTGCAGGTATTGGTTAACGGCGGCATGGTGCTGGTAATCGGTTTGGGGTTGCTGGTATTGCTGCGGCTCAACCGCACGGTGTTGCAGGGCAAAATCATGCGCATCGGCGTATTGCAGACGCTGGGTTTGCTGGCAGTGTTGGCATTTGGTCTGCCTGCTGTATGGGAATGGTTTGGGGCAATCGCCGGCCTGCTTTCCGGCCAACAAACTGTTTCGTTTGCCAATCCGCGTTATCTGCTCGTGGCCGTTTGCCTGCCCTGGGTCGGCTTGTTGTGCGTTATCCGCCTGTTTGGCTGGTACCGCCTGCACCAACGCGGTCATACCCCAGCGGATAACCCGCCAATGGAGGGAGTTTCATGATTTCGCTCACCACTTTAATCATCGCCGGCGCCATCACGTTGTGCTTGCTGCTGGTTAGCCTTGCTTTGCCTAATCCGATTACCTGGCTGATGACGCTGGCAATGGGCGCCGTCTGGCTGTTTATCCTGCTGCCTAAATACCAAGGCGAACAGCAAGCCGTGCAGCAAGGCGTGGTGATACAGGCCGCAGTGCAGGAGGTGCGGCAATGGAGCCGAAAACAAAGCGATACATACATTGATTTTTATGAAATTATCGCCGTTGCTCCCAACCCCAATAGCGGCGAAATGTATACCTTTGTCAGCCCGCCGATGCGGGACAACCCCCAACCTTATTTGGGCAATACCGTTGCCGTTACCGTGGTGTGGAGCAATCCGAAAGCTTATGTGATGGATTTGTCGTTTCTGCCGTTTAAAGTGCCGTAAACAGCTTTATTTGCCAATAAGATACACAAAGGCTACCTGAAAACATTTTCAGGTAGCCTTTGTGTCTGCCACCGCAAAAGCAGCCATCCGTTTATTTGCCGTAGGTGCAGAAATAAGCCGTATCCACCGCCACTTGCAATTGAAATTTCTGCTCCGCTTCCACGGTAAAGGTGTCGCCGGCGGCAAAGGTGTGCCAGGTTTCGCTGCCGGGCAGCTTCACTGTCAGCGCGCCGCTAACCACAGTCATGGTTTCAAATTCGCTGGTACCGAATTCATATTCGCCCGGCTGCATCACGCCCACAGTGGCCGGCAAATTGGCAGTTTGCAGCGCAATAGAAGCTACGGCGCCGTCGAAATACTGGTTGATTTTAAGCATGTTATTTCCTTTCATTAAACAAAGGCTCATTGTAGACAGATTCTGCGCTGACAAACAATATTGCGAGGGCTTTTTACGGATGCTATGCGCGCCCATACGGCAACAAGGCTACCTGAACGCATTGGCCACCAAAAGTTTCATACAGCCTGCTTGGTTGTTGTTACAATGGTTATTTTATTTGCACAGGCTACCTGAAACGTTTCAGGTAGCCCCAGCCGGGTTTTATGACACACTCCAGCCACTCCTCTCCTCCTCCGCCCGAGCGCAAAAGCTGGGCGGATGCGGCGGCGGCCTACACCGACCGCCGCGCCGTTACTTTATTTTTACTCGGCTTTTCTGCCGGCGTGCCGATTTTACTGATTTTTTCCAGCCTGTCGCTGTGGTTGCGCGAAGCGGGAGTAGACCGCAGCACGGTAACAATGTTTAGCTGGGCGGCGTTGGCGTATTCGTTTAAATTCGTGTGGGCGCCGCTGATTGATTCACTGCCGCTGCCGCTGCTCACCCGCTTGCTGGGCAAACGCCGCTCGTGGCTGCTGGTGGCGCAATTGCTGATTGTGTCGGCCATCTGCTGGATGGCAATGGTAAACCCCACCACAGAAACGGCTTTACTGTATATGGCCGCAGCGGCAGTGCTGCTCGGCTTTTCTTCGGCCACGCAAGATGTGGTCATCGACGCCTATCGCATCGAAGCGGCGCAAGACAATATAGCCATGCAATCGGTTACCGCCGCCACCTACAATGCCGGCTACCGTATCGGCATGATTGTGGCCGGTGCGGGCGCGCTGTTTTTGGCAGCCAAACTCGGCTCACATGAAAATGCGTATGTTTATGCAGCTTGGCAGCAAACGTATTTCATTATGGCGGCAGTGATGGGCGTGGGCATTCTCACCACATTTACCATGCACGAGCCGGAAACCTCACGCCTCACCACGGCGGCGCGGCCGTTGGCCGACAATCTGCGTTTGCTGCTGCTGTTTGCGCTGTCGGTGAGCGCATTTGTGTTGGCGTTTTCCCAACTGGGCGGTGTGTTGCCGAAAACTGGCGGTGTATTGGCGGCTTTCGGCGTGGAAGCGCTGCGGCTGCTGCTTTCGATGGCGGCGGCGGGTGTGATTGGCACGCTCACGGTAAAAAGCGGCCTGGTGCCGAAGCAGCTGGCACTCGATACTTGGATTGAACCGGTGGCCGACTTTTTCCACCGTTACGGCCGCTCGGCCATTTTGCTGCTGGCCTTAATCGGCCTCTATCGCATTTCCGATATTGTGGCCGGCGTCATTTCCAATGTGTTTTATCAAGACATGGGCTTCAGCAAAGAAGAAATTGCGGCGGCAGTGAAAACTTTCGGCGTGGTGATGGCGATTGCCGGCGGCTTTCTCGGCGGGCTGATGTCGCAAAAATTCGCCCTAATGAAAATGATGATGATCGGCGCAATACTGGCGGCGGCCACCAATCTGCTGTTTATCCTGCTGGCCTACCGCGGCCACGACGTGCCCTTTATGTATCTGGCCGTGGGCTTCGACAATCTGGCCGCCGGCCTGGCAGGCGCGGTATTTATCGCCTTTTTGTCGGCACTCACCAACATCCGCTTCACCGCCGTGCAATACGCTATTTTCAGCTCACTGATGACGCTTTTGCCCAAAACGCTGGGCGGCTATTCCGGCTCAATTGTCGATAAAATCGGCTACCCCGGCTTTTTTATGTTCACCGCCCTTCTGGGCGTGCCGGTGTTGCTGTTGGTGTACCTCACCGATAAAAAGATTTATCGCAACCAACGTTAACGCAAAGGAGAAAACATGTTCAACTGGAACGACTACGGCAACGGCATCTATGGTTTCGATTCGGGCTATGTGCGCCCCTTGTTGGCCGCTATTCATTTGCTGGTGGAAAACGGCCGGTGTGCCGTCATCGACACCGGCAGCAACGATTCGGTGCCAAACGTGATTGCCGCGTTGCACCAGATCGGCCTTGATGAAAGTGCCGTTGATTATGTAATACTCACTCACATTCACCTTGATCACGCCGGCGGCGCAGGGCTGATGATGCAGCAATTTCCGAATGCCAAACTGGTGGTGCATCCGCGCGGCGCACGCCATATGGCCGAGCCCTCCAAACTGGTGGCCGGCGTGAGCGCGGTGTATGGCGAAGAATACGTACAGCGGGTGTATGGCGATATTCTACCCATCGCCGCCGAGCGCATTATTGAAGCACCCGACAACACAGTTATCTCCCTCAACGGTCGCGAACTGCGCTGTATCGACACGCCCGGCCATGCCCGCCACCACATCTGCATCATCGACCCGCGCACTGCCGCCATCTTCACCGGCGATATGTTCGGCCTTTCCTACCGCGAGCTTGATACCGACGGCAAGGTGTTTATCTTCCCAACCACCACACCCACCCAGTTCGACCCGGAAGCCATGCGCCAATCTGTATTGCGCCTGCTCGACTTTCAACCCGACACCATGTATCTCACCCATTACAGCGCCGTACACAATCCCGCCGCGCTGGCGCAAGATCTGTTGCGCCGCCTCGATGCCGTAACGGCCATCGCCGAAACAGCACAAACACTGGGGTTAGACAATGAAGCCCGTCACCAGCACGTTAAAACCGAACTACAACGCTACTTATTGGCCGAAGCCCGCACCTTCGGCTGCACCCTGCCCGATGCAAAAATTCTGGAGATTTTCGATACCGATCTGGAGCTGAACGCGCAAGGCATGACATATTGGCAAGACAGTTTGGCACAGCCCTGAGCCAACTTGCACCGATAAATAAAGGCTACCTGAATATTTCAGGTAGCCTTTATTCCATAGGGTTGTACATGCAGCTTAAAGCGCTTTCGGCACCGCTATCAGTTGCTGCCATTGCTGCAACAATTGCTTCAGCTCGATTTGGCGTTCGTAGCCGTTTTCAATGGCGGCTTCCAGCCAGTTGCAAGCCGTTTCGATGTCGGCTTCCACACCATGGCCGTGTTTGAACAAGCAGGCCAGATGATATTGGGCGGCGGCATCATTTTTCTGGGCGGCAGCTTTCAGCCAGTAGGCGGCCTGCACATAGTTTTTGCCGGTGCCCTGGCCGTTGTAATACATGATGCCCAAATTGCTTTGCGACTTGGTGTGCCCTTCCCGCGCCGCCTGAAAATAATATTGGCAGGCGGTGCTGTAATCCGGTTCGCAATTCAGGCCGTAATGTAATGCCATCGCTTGGCGATAGATGCGTTCAGCATTTTGCTGTTGCAGAATATCGGCTTTGCTGTAAGGGCTGTCGCTGTGATTAAGCTCGGCCGCTAATAACAGCTTTTGTTGCGAGGGAATATCGCCATATTTGGCCGCCTGCGTATAGAAGTGGCGGGCGGTGGAAGGGTCTTTTTCCAGACCCAACCCGTATTGATAAATATCGCCGAGCAAGCGCAACGCTTCGGGCTGGTTCATGGCAGCGGCGGCTTGAGCGTGGGTGTAGGCCTGACGGTAATCACGCTCAACACCTTGGCCGGTGAGATACAGATTGGCCAATTCCACATGGGCATCGATATCGTGTTCGCGCGCAGCGTGTTCATACCAGAAGACAGCCGATCGGCCATTGGTGTCGGTGTTTTTGGTTTTAAGCAGCAGGTTTGCCAAGGTGGTTTGTGCAGGTACCACGCCGCGTTCGGCCGCTTTATGCAGATGCTCGATGGCTTTGTCGATGTTGCGCTCGGTAGCCTGCCCGTATTGATATTGATTGCCTAAACGCCAGTGGGCGGCGGGCAGGTTTTGTTCGGCGGCTTTTTTATACAGCTCGTGCGCAGCAGCCAAATCGGCAGTGGGGCCAAACTGGTGGTGTTGTGCCAAATAATATTGGGCGTGAGGGTGGTTTTGCGTAACCGCCCGTCGTGCCCAAAACAGGGCTTGCGGCGACTTGTCGGCGGCATAATGGTGCATCAGGCGGACTTGGGCAGGCAGATAGTCCAGTTCGGCTAAATCAGTATATTGCGGCAACAGCTCATTCATCGGCTCGCCGTTTTTTTCCCGCATCAGCAAAAGGTTGTAAGAGGCGCCGATGTGCCCCTGCGCTGAAGCCGTTTGCAGCCAGTGCTGGCTGGCGGCAGCGTCTGCCTCCACACCCAAACCGCGCATGTAGCAGTGTGCCAGCAAATGGGCAGCATCGGCGCAACCGTTTTGTGCTGCCGTTTCAAGCAGGGGCAATGCCTGTTGGTAAGCCGGCGGCTCCTGTTTCAGGTAGCCCTGTGCTTGTTGGTATAATTCTTCAGCATTTGCATTCATGATGGTTCAAGTTGTGAGTTGAATAGGGTAAGTTTTGCCGTATTATGTTGTATCAGCTAAGTTTAAATCAAACAATTTATGGTTTTGCTGCAAGGGTGTAGCGCTCAACTTATATTAAAAATAAGGTGGCCAAACCCAGAAAAATCAGAAAGCCGCCTGAATCGGTTACTGCTGTAATCAGCACGCTGCTGCCCAATGCCGGATCGCGGCCTGCTTTTTCCATACCGATGGGAATCAGCACGCCCACGGTGGCGGCCAGCAGCAGGTTGAGTGTCATGGCAGCGACCATCACCATACCGATACCCAAGCTGCCATACAGCAGCCAAGACACCACACCCATCACCGTACCCCAAACCAAGCCGTTTACCAGCGCTACGCCCACTTCTTTTTTCAGCAGGCGCGATGCTTGGGAGCCGGAAAGCTGCCCCATTGCCATCGCGCGTACAATCATGGTGATGGTTTGGTTGCCCGAATTACCACCTATACCGGCCACAATCGGCATCAAAGCTGCTAGGGCAACAATTTTTTCAATAGAGCCCTCAAAAGCACCAATCACGCGGCTGGCCACAAAAGCGGTACACAGGTTAATCGCCAGCCACATCCAGCGGTTTTTCACCGAATCAATCACCGGCGCGAACAAATCTTCTTCTTCTTGTAAACCGGCCATATTTAACATATCGGCTTCGGTTTCTTCGCGGATAACATCGACCATTTCATCGATGGTAATCCGGCCAATCAGTTTTTTATCGGCATCCACCACAGGCGCGGTCACCAAATCGTAGCGCTCAAACGCCTGTGCGGCCTCTTCCACATTGTCTTCAGGCCGGAAACGCACCACGGCGGTGGCCATAACACTCTCCACCATTTCTTCCGGATCGGCAACGAGCAAGGTACGGATAGGCAATACACCTTGCAATACATCGTGGTCGTCAACCACAAAAATTTTATCAGTGTGATCGGGCAGGCTTTCAAAGCGGCGCAGGTAGCGCAACACCACTTCGCACGACACATCGGCGCGGATGCTCACCAGTTCGAAATCCATGATGGCGCCCACTTGGTCGTCTCCATACGACATCGCGGCACGCACTTGCGCCTGTTCTTCTTCATCGCGCGTGCTTAAGGCTTCGTAAACCACCTGCTGCGGCAAATCGTCGGCCAGCTCGGCCAACTCGTCTGCATCCAGATCGTCCACTGCGGCAAGGAGCTCATCCTTGTCCATGACCTCAATCAGGCCTTCACGCACAGCATCCGACACTTCCAGCAGAATTTCGCCATTCTCTTCCGGAGCCGCCAGGTTCCACACCAGCATCCGCTCTTCTTGCGGCAGTGATTCGAGCACAGCGGCAATGTCGGCCGGATGCAGCTCATGCAAAATTGCAATAAGCTCCACCACCACGGCGTTTAAGGTAGCGCTGCCCAGAGGCTTGCCGGCTTCGATATCTGCTGCCGCCGGCAACAGCTCTTCCGCCAGCCGGTGTATTCTGTCGATATCGATGGGCAGACGTTCCAAGTCGCCATGGCTAATGTCTTGCTCGTGTTCCATAAAAGCTCCACCCGCCTTGGGCTGAAGCTTTTCAGGCGGGATCAGATGATTATACTGAGAATGTTTTTACCAGATAAAAGGTAACTGGGAACGTCCATAATGTTTTACCTGCATTTATATGCAGGCTTTAGAGTCGAAATCGTGCCTATTTTACACGCCTTCCGGTAGTAAACCAAGATAGACGGTTAATTTGCGCCACCAAACGCGGGAAAACAACAGTTTCCCCACATAGGAAATCTGTCTGCACCGGCAAATCGGCATTTACATAAAAACGGAAACGTTGTTGTAACGTTTCCGTTTTTATGGTCTGGCTGCAACCGGGCCCTTATAGGGCGCCGCTGCCGTCCACTTCTACTTCCACGCGACGGTTGCTTTGCAGGCAGGTGCGCAAAGCGTTGCCCTTCAGTGTGGCGCGACATGTTTTCACCGGCTGGCTTTCGCCCGCTCCTTGTGCACTCATCACGCCGGCTGGCACGCCGCGCTGAATCAAGTATTGGCGCACCGTTTCAGCCCTACGCTCGGACAGTGCCTGATTATAATCTGCATCACCCAAATAATCAGTATGACCAATAATGCGGATGGCGTTTAGTTTATCAAAACGTTTAACTTTTTCGGCCACTTTATCCAGTTCGACCTGTCCGTCGGCATTGATATCGGCGATGCTGCTTTTATCGAATGCAAACAAGGCATCGGCGCCTAGGGTGAAACGCTGTGTCTGAGCATTGCCCAGGCTTGGCGGGCAAGCCCCTTCTTGCGGATCTACCGCCTTCCAATAAAAGCTGCGAGCATATTTTTTAATGTCGTAAATCACTTTGAATTGGCAGGTAGTAACATTATCCGTGCCTTGTCCGGGCGTGTGGAAGTGGAACAGATAATCCCATTCGCGCACACCGAACATGCCTTCATCAAAATGCGGCCTGCCCAGCAAGGTGTAGAGCTGGTCTTTGGTCATACCGGCTTTGACATTGGCCAGCTCATCGCTGGTTGGAAAGGTGCCGCGGTCTTTGTTAAATGTCACTGATTTGGGATCAGGGAACACTGGGTTTTCCGTGGTGCCGTCGTTACGCACATCACTTTTAGTGGCACATGCGCCAAGCAACGTCGCCATCATCAACACCAAGCCTGTTTTCATGATTGATTGCATTATCTTTAATTCCTTTATAGGTATTGGGTTGTTTCAGGTAGCCTCTCGGGTAGGGCTACCTGAAAACGTGATTACCACTGATAACCAACTGCTGCCGTTGCACCGTAATGGCCGCGTGAGTTGCCGCTGGCCGTACCTTTAACCACCCAGTTGCCGCCGTCGGAAATGCTGGACACGCCGATTGCATAACCTTGTTCGCCACGATAAGTACTACCGCCGATGGCCATCATGCTCTTGCCCGGCAGGTAAGCCTGCGGCAGGCCGGCCACAGCCATTGCCGCAGCAGTGCCGGCTTTGCTGTCGGCTTCAACCTGATTGAGGCGGCCGCTGAGCTGGTTACCAATACCGTTAACCACGTTGTAAAGCTGGCTGCCATTAACGGCCTGAGTGCTGGTGGGCGTTATTGCGCCCGGAGCAACATTATTCAGCACCACTGGCTGAGTCGTATCCGCTCCCACTAAGGTAACGTTATTGGAAGGCGTGCCACCGTTGGGTGTGCTCGGCGCAGCTTCGTTTGAGTACTGCACCGGGCCGATGGCGCCGTTGGCAACGTTGGTTTGCAGAGTATTGATTGCTTCGTTGGTGTAATGCAGTTGGCTGCCGTTTACCGCATCGGTGGAGGTAGCCGAAACCACACCCGCAGCAACGTTTTGAATCTGGCGGGTCTGCCCGGCAGTGCCCACAGAAACCACCCCGACCACATCACGGACGCCAGCCACATTTGCTTCGTTTTGACCACGGTAGGTATAGGTACCGGTATTAACTGCACCTGAAGAAGATTCGTTACCCAATACCACCGAGTTGGCCGAAGTGCTGGTAACATTATTGCCAAGCACAAAGGTGTTGTCGGTTGACAGCGTATTGTTGTTACCGACACTATAACTATTGTCGCCGTTGATGATACTCGGGTCGCCAAATGCGCCAGAATTATTGCCACTCACAATATTACCGGTACCGATACTGATGCTGTTGCTACCGGTGGCCTGAGCACCCTGCCGATGGCCAAAGCATTCGTGCCGGTGGCGGTTGCCTGGTAGCCCACTGCTGTGGCATAAGCGCCGGAAGCACTCGAATCTTCGCTATTGGTATTATCTACCACCGGTCTAGCCGTGCCATCGTTGGTATGGAAATACTTAATACCCTGTTCATTCATGTTTTTCACAGCTGAAATCACAGAATTATGCTCGTATTGACCACGGTCTTGCACGTTGTAAGTGGTCAGCGCCTGTTTGCCCGCATCATTCAGCGAACCATCGGCATTGACATATTCATCACCCAACATGTCTCGATAGTTGTTGTTCACCGTAGTAATGTTGCTGGCTACCTGATTCAACTGGTTCACGTTTACCGCATCGGTGCCGTTCACACCCGCTGCCACGTTGGTGATGGTGTTGCCGCCGTTGTCCAAACCGTCTTTAGTCAGGCTGACCGGGCTACCTGAAGCACCGTTGGCAATGGTGATGCCGTTGTTGTTCATCACGGTATCGCCGGTGGTGAGGCTGTCTACACTCAGATTGTCGGCCAAGTCAAAGGTAACATTATTGCTGCCGGCTGCTTTGCTAACCACA
>RRZU010849472.1_pt1 | contig 15102 bp, 14 predicted proteins | sample 2165561 | NCBI WGS metagenome assembly RRZU01 (sample SAMN10456909, study PRJNA506462) | wastewater metagenome | isolation source: wastewater sludge | place: USA: Moscow, Idaho
CCAGCGTCAGATCCAGGCAGAGCCGGATCAGGCCGGCGAGTTCGTCGACCTGCTCGACGGTCATCACCAGCGGCGGGGCGATGATCATGCGGTCGCCGACCGCGCGCATGATCAGGCCGTTGCCGAAGCAGTGGCTGCGGCAGACCATGCCGACTTCCAGCGCCGGGTCGAAGGGCGTGCCGCGGCCGTCCTGCGTGCCGTCCTTGGCGCGCACCAGCTGCAGCGCCGCCATCAGGCCGCAGCTCTGCGTCTCGCCGACCAGCGGGTGATCGCGCAGCGACTCGAAGACGGCGGCCAGGCGCGGGCCGGTCTCGTCGCGCACCCGCTCGACCAGCTTCAGTTCCTGGATCAGGCGGATGTTGGCCACCGCCACCGCGCAGGCCACCGGGTGGCCGCTGTAGGTGTAGCCGTGCTCGAACTCGCCGCCCTGCTCGATCAGCACCTTGGCGACGCGCTCGCCCACCATCACGCCGCCCAGCGGCACATAGCCCGAGGTCACGCCCTTGGCAAAGGTCATCAGGTCGGGCTTCGTGCCCATCGTCTCGCAGCCGAACCAGTTGCCGGTGCGCCCGAAGCCGCAGATCACCTCGTCGCTGACCAGCAGGATGTCGTACTTGTCGCAGATGCGCTGGATCTCCGGCCAGTAGGTCGCGGGCGGCACGATCACGCCGCCGGCGCCCTGCACCGGCTCGCCGATGAAGGCGGCCACCTTGTCGGGGCCGACCTCCAGGATCTTCTGCTCCAGCCAGCCGGCCGCCTTCAGGCCGAACTCGTCGCGCGTCATGCCGGCGCCGTGCTCCAGCCAGTGCGGCTGGTCGATGTGGTCGATGCCGGGAATCGGCAGGCCGCCCTGCGCGTGCATGTACTTCATGCCGCCCAGCGACGCGCCCGCCATCGTCGAGCCGTGGTAGCCGTTCCAGCGGCTGAGGATGACCTGGCGCTCGGGCTGGCCCTTGAGATCCCAGTAGCGGCGCACCATGCGCACCACGGTGTCGTTGCCCTCGGAGCCGGAGCCGGCGAAGAAGACGTGCTTGAACTGCGGCGGCGTCACCTCGGCCAGCAGCTCGGCCAGCTCGACCGCCGGCGGCGTCGTGGTCTGGAAGAAGCTGTTGTAGAAGGGCAGCTTGGCCATCTGCGCGGTGGCGGCGTCGATCAGCGCCTGCTGGCCGTAGCCGACGTTGACGCACCACAGGCCGCTCATCGCGTCGAAGAGCCTGTGGCCGTCGGTGTCCCAGAGGTAGACGTTCTCGCCGCGCTCGATGATGCGCGAGCCCTTCTTCGCCAGCGCCTGGAAGTCGGTGAAGGGATGCAGGAAGTGGGCGGCGTCCAGGGCCTGCCAGTCGGCGGTGGTGCGGGTGGGGGTGGTGGTCATGGTCGATGTCCTGAGTGTTTGGGGGGATCTCCGTCATCCCCGCGAAGGCGGGAAGCCACGCTGCGCACGGTGTGGGGGCCTGCGTGGGTGCCCGCCTTCGCAGGCATGACGGTGAAAAACAGCGGTCGATGTTCGAGGAGATCAGTCGTTCCGCGGGCGCTCAGACGTGCAGCAGCAGGTGCTCGCGCTCCCACGGCGAGATCACTTTCATGAACTCGGCGTACTCGATCTCCTTGACCTCGGTGTAGACGGTGATGAAGGACTCGCCCAGCACGGTGGCCAGGTCGCGCTCGGCGCGCAGCTTCTCCAGCGCCTCGCCGAGGCTGCGCGGCAGCTGGTAGTCGCCGAGGTAGGCGTCGCCCTTGCACTCGGGCGTGGGCTCGACGCGGTTCTTCATGCCCAGATAGCCGCAGGCCAGCGTCGCCGCCAGCGCCACATACGGGTTGGCGTCGGCGCCGATGACGCGGTTCTCGATGCGCCGCGCCGCAGGCGAGGCCACCGGCGAGCGGATGCCCACCGTGCGGTTGTCGGTGCCCCACTGGATGTTGATCGGCGCGGCGGTGAAGCGCGCCAGGCGGCGGTAGCTGTTGACATAGGGCGCGAACAGCGCCATCGCCGCCGGGATGTACTTCTGCAGCCCGCCGATGTACCAGCGGAACATGTCGCTGGCGCTGCCGTCTTCATTGCTGAAGATGTTGCGCCCCTGCGCATCGACGATGCTCTGGTGGATGTGCATCGCGCTGCCCGGCTCGCCGGCGATCGGCTTGGCCATGAAGGTGGCGAACATGTTGTGGCGCATCGCCGCTTCCCGCACCGTGCGCTTGAAGAAGAACACCTCGTCGGCCAGCCCGAGCGGGTGGTCATGGAAGAAGTTGATCTCCATCTGGCCGGCGCCGATCTCGTGGATCAGCGTGTCGACATTCAGCTCCATCTGCTCGCAGTAGGAGTAGACATCCTCGAACAGCGGGTCAAACTCGTTGACCGCGTCGATCGAGTAGGCCTGGCGGCTGGTCTCGGCCCGGCCCGAGCGGCCGATCGGGGGCTTGAGCGGCATGTCCGGATCGGTGTTGCGCGCCACCAGATAGAACTCCAGCTCCGGCGCGACGATCGGGTTCCAGCCTTCGGCCTCGAACAGCTCGCAGACCCGGCGCAGCACCGAGCGCGGCGCGAAGGGCACCATGTTGCCGGCCTTGTCATAGCAGTCGTGCACCACCTGCGCGGTCGGGTCGCTGGCCCACGGCACGATGCGCACGGTGCGCGGGTCCGGGCGCAGGTGCATGTCGTGGTCGGTCGGGCTGATGACGTCGTAGTAGGGCCCCTCGGACGGGAACTCGCCGGTCACGCCCATCGCCACCACCGCTTCCGGCAGGCGCATGCCGCGGTCCTCGGTGAACTTCTGGCGCGGCAGGATCTTGCCGCGCGCCACACCGGTCAGGTCGGGCACCAGGCATTCGATCTCGGTGACGCGGTGCCGGTCGAGCCACTGCTCGAGGTCGTTGAAGTTGAAATGCTTTCTGTCGCTGTTCATGGGGAGTCTCGGTCACATGCAGGCGAGCCGCATCGGCATGGCGCGCCAGGGGTGGCTCGCATGCGGCATCGGGCTCGTTCGTGGCAGGGCGCGCGGACTCAGCGACTGGGTGGGCGGTGCAGGTCCCGGTAGTCCTGACAGGCGAGACCGAAGGCACGCAGCAGCGCCATCGACACCGGGTTGGATGCAGCCTGCCACTCGGGATGCCACTGCACCGCGAGCTGGAAGACCGGTCCCTGCGGGTGGCCGCCGATCGAGAAGGCCTCGACCAGGCCATCAGGCGCGCGGGCCTCGATGTTCAGGCCCTCGGCCAGACGGCTCACGCCCTGGCCATGCACGCTGTTGACGACGATGTCGGCCGGTCGGCCCAGGGTGCCCAGCGCGCGCGCCATCAGGCCCTCGGGCGCCAGGTGGACCGGATGGGCCGGGCCGTACTGCACCTCGACCGGATCCTCGCTGCGCGAGCGGTGGTCGGCCAGGCCGTCGACTTCCTGCACCGCCTGGTGCAGCGTGCCGCCGAGCGCGACATTGACCTCCTGGAAGCCGCGGCAGATCGCCAGCAGCGGCATGCCGCGCGCGACCAGCTTCGGGATCAGCGGCAGCGTCCAGTCGTCGCGCGCCGGATCGAGCGGCAGGGTGTCGTCATGCACCGCCTGGCCGAAATGGCTCGGGTGCACATTGGAGGGCGAGCCGGTCAGCAGCACGCCATCGGCCAGGTCGAGCAGGGCGTCGAGTTCCTCGCGGGAGGCGGAGGGCACCACCAGCGGCAGCGCGCCGGCCAGGCGCACCGCATCGACATACTTCTGGCCTGCGACATGGAAGGGATGCTGTCCGAGCATCCGGTTGCAGGCCGGGACCAGCACCACAGGGGGCCGGCGGGACGGGATCGAGCTGTTCATTGGGCTTGCCGCGACCAGGTTATTGGCCTGGAGGCGCTGGGCTTACTGACCTCACTGCGGGTCGGACAAGGGGCACCGAGGTGTTGCATGGAGTGTGCCAGCACCAATCGGGTGCGTCCACCGGGTTCCCCCGATGGCAATGGCCGGGCTGCGGTCTTCAGCCGGTGAGGTCGCGCAGCCGGTGCCACAGCATGCCCAGCACCAGCGTCGGGGTGCGCAGGCGCTCGCCGCCGGGAAAGGGGCGGTGCCGCAGCCGCGCGAACAGGTCGAAGCGGCTGGCGTCCTCGCAGATGGCCTCGGCCACCAGCTTGCCGGCCAGGCCGGACAGCGCCAGACCGTGGCCCGAGAAGCCCTGCAGCAGATAGATCGGTGCACCGGCCGCCCCATCCGGGGGCAGGCGGCTGAAATCGGGTGCACGGTTCATCGTGATGTCGACGAATCCGCCCCAGACATGGGTCAGCGGCCGCCAGGCCAGACGCGGGAAGACCCGGGCGAGGCGCGCCTGCAGGCTGCCGGCCAGGTTCGGCGGGGTCAGGGTGCTGTAGCTGACCTTGCCGCCGAAGAGCAGGCGCTGGTCGGCGGTCGGGCGGAAATAGTCGAGCACGAAGTTGCTGTCGCAGACCGCCGCGCGGGTGGGCAGCAGCCCGTCCATCTCGCTGGGATCGAGCGGCTCGGTCACGCCGACATAGGTGCCCACCGGCATGATGCGCGCGCCGGTGCCCGGCGGCAGTGCGCCGACGCCGGCCAGCGCCGGCAGATGCACATTGCCGGCCAGCAGCACCTGGTCGGCGACCACCTGGCCCTGCGGCGTGCGCAGCAGCGTGACGCTGCGGTGGCGCTCGACGCGCTGCACCGGGCTGTGCTCATGCAGCCGCGCGCCCTCGCGCCAGGCGGCGTCGGCCAGGCCGAGCGCGTACTTGAGCGGATGCAGATGGCCGCCGCGGCGGTCGTAGCAGCCGCCGTGGTAGCGCGGGCTGCGGATGTGCAGGCCCAGCGCCGCGCGGTCCAGCCACTGGGTCGGATGATCGTAGGCGCTGGCCATGCGCTCGGCATCGCGGCGCAGCGCGGCGGCCTTGCGCGCGCTGGTGGCCACCGTCAGCGCGCCCGACTGCCAGTCGCAGGCGATGCGGTAGCGGTCACGCCGGGCATGGATCAGCGTCAGCGCCTCCAGCGTCATCGCCCACAGGCGGCGTGCATCGGCCAGGCCGAGCTGGGCCTCGATCTCGTCCATGCCGCAGGCCAGACCGCCCAGCGCCTGGCCGCCGTTGCGCCCCGAGGCCGCCCAGCCGAGCTGCTGCGCCTCCAGCAGCACCACCTGCCGGCCACGCTGCGCCAGCTCCAGCGCGGCCGACAGTCCGGCCAGGCCGCCGCCGACGATCGCCACCTCGGCGCGGACCTCGCCTTGCAGCGCGCGGTGGTCCTGTCGGCGTGATGCCGTCTCGGCGTACCAGGAATGGCGGGCCAGCGATCGGTCGGTCTGCAGCAGCATGCGCGCGTCGTCTCTCCCTGTCCGGCGGCTGCCGGGTTCGCACTGATTGTGCGGCAGGCGCTGCGGCGCGTGAAGCCTGTCACGACCTGGAACCGATCCCGTCCCGTCACGCACCCAGGCGCGCAGTGGAACAATCGCCTCCCTGATTCCCTGACCGTTTTCCTGACCGTTTCGATCGCACGGAGCTTGCCCATGTCCTCTCTCTGCCCGTCTTCCGGCGTGCCGTCTCCCGCCCTGCCTGCAGGCGCCCTCGAGCGGCTCGAGGCGCTGCTGTCCTGTCCGGCCGGCGCGGCCGGCACCGGCGGGCGGCGGGTGCTCGGCCTGGCCGGGGCGCCGGGCGCCGGCAAGTCGACGCTGGCCGAGGCGCTGCTGCAGCACTGCGAGCGCCTGCAGCCCGGCCTGGCCTGCCTGGTGCCGATGGACGGCTTCCATCTGGCGCAGGCCGAACTCGAGCGCCTGGGCCGCGCCGCCCGCAAGGGTGCGCCCGACACCTTCGACAGCGCGGGCTTCGTGGCGCTGCTGCGCCGGCTGCGGGCGCCGGTCGCGGGCGAGACGGTCTACGCGCCGGTCTTCCGCCGCGAGATCGAGGAGCCGGTGGCCGGCGCGATCGGCGTGCCCGACACCGTGCGCCTGGTCATCACCGAGGGCAACTATCTGCTGCTGGACGAGCATGGCTGGGCGCCGGTGCGCGGGCTGCTGGACGCGTCCTGGTATGTCGGCGTCGACGACGCGCTGCGCCGGCGCCGGCTGGTCGAGCGCCATGTCCGCTTCGGCCGCACCCCCGCCGAGGCCGAGGCCTGGGCCGAGTCGACCGACGAGCCCAATGCCCGGCGCATCGCCGCCACCCGCGAGCGCGCCGACTGGACCGTCATGATCGGCTGAGTCCCGTCAAATCCATTGTCAAACGGTTGTCACGGGAGGGCGACAGCATCGCGGGTCAGATCCTGTTTCACATTCGCCGGAGTCCGTCTGCCATGTCCGATGTCGCCCGATCCGCTGCCGGAGCCGTCCGCCGTACCGTGCTGACCGTCGTGGCCGACCCGGTGATCCGCGAGCTGCTGGCGCTGCATCTGCGCGAGGCCGGCTTCTTTGCGGTCACCGCCGCCACCTCGGCCGAGGCCTGCCGCCTGGCCGGCGAGGTGCTGCCCGATGTGCTGCTGATCGATCCCGATGCGCCCGAATGCGCCGATCTGGCCTTCTGCGCCCGCCTGTCGGAGACGGTGCGCATCGTGGTGCTGTCGGGCTCGCCGGCCTGCTGCAGCCGGGTGCCCCGGGTCGCGCTGTGCCTGCACAAGCCCTATGCGCCCCGTGATCTGGTCGAGCGGCTGCAGGGCCTGCCGGACCGCGACGATTCGCCCGACCTGAGCCGGCAGGGCGGCATCGAGATCGATCTGGACCGCCACCTGATCACCGTGCGGCGCCAGGGCCGGCGGGTCGAGCTTGACCTGTCGCCGGTGGAGCTGCGGCTGCTGCGCTGTCTGGTCGAGCAGCCTGGCCGGGTGCTGACCCGCGAGATGCTGCGCAGCCAGGTCTGGGGCGAGGGGGCGGCGGTCGATCTGCGCACCGTCGACCAGAACATCCGCCGGCTGCGCCGCGAGCTGGGCGAGGCCGATGCGGGCGAGCTGATCCGCACGGTGCGCGGCATCGGCTACCGCTTCAGCGAGGGCGCGACTGCCTGAAGCCATTCCCTGTCTTCCCTGTCGGCCTGAAACCTGGCTTGCATCCGCGGCGAGGAGTGCGAAAATGAAATAAACGCACCTCCTTGCCCCATGTCATTGCAGATATCCGAAACGGTCCAGCCCGGCGTGCCGACCGGTCGGGTTCACTGGCTGGTGGCGATGAGCCGTCGCAACCGGTCGATGGCCTTCGTGCTGCTGTGGCCGGCGATGGCGGCGCAGATGCGCGGGATCGAAGCGGCCGGACCGCTGGCCTGGACGCTGCTGACGCTGCACCTGCTGCTCTTGCCGCAGCTGATGTACTGGCGTGCCTGCCAGTCGACCCAGCCCCGGGAGACCGAGGTCGGCCACATGCTGCTGGATGCGCTCTGCTTCGGGCTGTGGTCGGGCTGGCTGGGGCATCCGCTGTGGATCACCGCCGCCACCTCGGTCTGCATCACCGCCAACCTGATGGCCTTTCGCGGGCCCCGCGGCGCGCTGCAGGCGCTCGGGCTCTATCTGGGGGGCGGTGCGCTGATGACCCTGGGCCTGGGCATCACGCCGGTGCTCGAGACCGACCGGATCGCCACGCTGCTGAGTCTGCTGACGCTCGAGGTCTATCTGCTCGGCTTCGCCTACGGCGCCTATCAGCGCTCGATGCTGCTGCACCGCACCCGGGCCGAGCTGCAGCAGCGCGAGCGCGACCTGCAGCAGCGGCTCGACCAGATCGCGGCGCTGCAGGAGCGCCTGACCGAGCAGGCACGGCGTGATCCGCTCACCGGGCTGCACAACCGGCGCTTCCTGACCGAGCGGGTGCATGAGCTGACGCGCAGCGGCAGCGGGGCCTGCACGTCGATCGGCGTGATGCTGGTCGACATCGACCATTTCAAGCAGGTCAACGACCGGCATGGCCATCTGGCCGGCGACCGGGTGCTGCAGGCGGTGGCGCGGCTGCTGGCGCTGGCGCACGAGGAGGGCGCCGAGGTGGTCTGCCGCTACGGCGGCGAGGAGTTCCTGCTGCTGCTGCCCGACCGGGGCGCCGCACGCATGCGGGCGCTGGCCGAGCGGCTGCGCGGCGGGGTGGAGGCGCTGCGCATCGAGCCGGGCGGCGGCACGGCCGAGCCGATCACGGTCACGCTGTCGATCGGCTGGGCCAGCGGGCAGGGCGAGCCGATCGAGCGGCTGATCGACCGCGCCGACCGGGCGCTCTACCGCGCCAAGCAGGCCGGGCGCAACCGGGTCGAGTCCGGCCTGGGCTGAACCGGGCCGGGCCGGGCCGGGCTTCCTTATGATCGGCGCATGTCCGATTCCCTCTTCACGCCCGCCGACGAGCGCGCGATGCGCCTGGCGCTCGACCAGGCCCTCAATGCCGCGCTGGTCGGCGAGGTGCCGGTCGGCGCGGTGATCCTGCGCGACGGCCAGCTCATCGCCACCGGCTACAACCGCCCGATCACCACCCACGACCCGACGGCGCATGCCGAGATGGTGGCGCTGCGCCATGCCGCCGAGCTGCTCGAGAACTACCGCCTGCCCGACTGCGAGCTGTTCGTGACGCTGGAGCCCTGCGCGATGTGCGCGATGGCGCTGATGCACGCGCGCTTCAAGCGGGTGGTGTTCGGTGCCTGGGATCCGAAGACCGGCTCGGCCGGCTCGGTGGTCGACCTGTTCGCGCAGCCGCAGCTCAATCACCACACCACGGTGCAGGGCGGGCTGCTGGCCGAGCCCTGCGGCGATCTGCTGCGCGAGTTCTTCGCCCGGCGCCGCGCCGAGCAGAAGGCGCAGCGCCAGCGCGAGCGCGAGGCGCTGGCCGGCCTGCAGGCGCCGGCGGCCGAGCTGCCCGCCATCCCGGCCGGCGAGGCGCTCGAACTCGATGCCGCCCAGCTGGCCGGCCTGAGCGATCTGAACGATCTGAGTGATCTCAGTGATCTGAACCAACCGGGATTCAAGCGATGAGCCTGAGCGAATCCGTTGTCAGCGCGGCCCGGCCGACGCTGACCCTCTACAGCCCCTCCGGCGTGGTGATGCGCGCGCCCGACCTGCGCCGCGCCGCCTCCCGGCTGGAGCGACTGGGCTTTGCGGTGACGGTCGACGCCAGCGCGACCGCGAAGTTCCAGCGCTTCGCCGGCGACGACGACACCCGGCTGGCGGCGCTGCACCGTGTCGCCGATGCGGCGCCTTCGATCGCGCTGGCCACCCGCGGCGGCTATGGCCTGACCCGGCTGCTCGACCGCATCGAGTGGGACCGGCTGGCCGCGGCGGTCGACCGCGGCACCCGCTGGGTCGGCTACAGCGACCAGACCGCGCTGCAGCTGGCGCTGCTGGCGCACACCGGGCGCAGCAGCTGGCACGGCCCGCTGGGCATCGAGGACTTCGGCCGCACCGACGGCGACGGCCCCGGCGGTCTGGACGACCTCACGCCCGACTGCTTCATCGAGGCGATGAGCGGCGAGCTGGAGGCGGTCGGCTTTCGCACCGAGGCGGGCTTCGACGGCCTGCACGGCCACGGCGTGCTGTGGGGCGGCAACCTGACGGTGCTGTGCTCGCTGCTGGGCACGCCGCACTGGCCGCGCATCGAGGGCGGCATCCTGTTCGTCGAGGACATCAACGAGCATCCCTACCGGGTCGAGCGCATGCTGCTGCAGCTGCACCAGGCCGGGGTGCTGGCGGCGCAGAAGGCGGTGCTGCTGGGCGACTTCGGCGGCTGGCGCAAGTCGCCGCTGGATCGCGGCTACACGCTCAAGACCATGGTGGCGCAGCTGCGCGCGGTCTGCCCGGTGCCGATCCTGACCGGTCTGCCCTTCGGCCATGTGCCGACCAAGGTGACGCTGCCGGTGGGCCGCTGCGTCGAGCTGCAGGTGCTGCGCCGCGACGTGCTGCTGTCCTGGGCCTGCGACCACGACCACGACTGACGCCGTGACGCCGTGACGCCGTCATCCTCGCGAAGGCGAGGACCTACCCCCGCCGCGTCGCGATCAGCGACTTCACCTGCGGTGCCTGCAGCACCGGGCGGACCGCCTCGGCCTCGGCCAGCGGCTGCACCTCGACCAGCGTGGCCAGGCAGCGCCGGGTCAGGTCGTGATAGGTGCGGGTGCCCTCGAGCTTCCAGGCCACCTCGGCCTCGCTGAGTTCGCGCATCCGCTTCGCGGGCATGCCCGCCACCAGCGTGCGCGGCGCCACCCGTGCGCCCGCCGGCACGAAGGCGCAGGCCGCGACGATCGCCTCCGCGCCGATCTCCGCCTCGTCCATCACCACCGCGTTCATGCCGACCAGCGCGTCACGGCGCACGGTGCAGCCGTGCAGCACCGCGCCGTGGCCGATGTGGCCGTTGCGCTCGATCAGCGTGACCTGCTCGGGAAAGCCGTGCACCACGCAGGTGTCCTGCAGATTGGCGCCTTCCTCCAGCACGATGCGGCCGAAGTCGCCGCGCAGGCTCGCGCACGGGCCCACATAGCAGTCCGGGCCGACATGCACGTCGCCGATCAGCACCGCGGTCGGATGCACATGCGCGCTCGGATGCACGACCGGGATGACGCCTTCGAGGCTGTAGCAGGGCATCGGGGTTCTCCTTGATTGTCCGGGATCAAGCTGGGAGCCTAATATCTACCGAACGGTCGGTCAATTGACGAGACCCCAGGAGACACCCTGATGCCTGACGTGACGCCCGAACCTTCCGCACCCTCTGCGGCCCATGAATCTCCGCTGCGCCTGGAGCGCACCGGCGCGGTGCTGACGCTGACGCTGGACCGCCCGGCGGTGCTCAACAGCCTGACCACCGAGCTGCTGCGCGCGCTCTTCCTGGCGCTGGACGCGGCGGCCGAGGACCGCAGCGTGCGCTGCGTGGTGCTGACCGGCGCGGGCCGGGCCTTCTGCGCCGGGCAGGATCTGGCCGATCCGGCGATCTCGCCGCCGGACGAGGCCGCGCGCGCCAGCGGCGCCGCGCCGAAGGACATCGGCCATCTGCTGGCGCATTTCTACCGGCCGATGCTGCTGCGGCTGCGCTCGATGCCGGTGCCGGTGATCGCGGCGGTCAACGGCGTGGCCGCCGGCGCGGGCGCCAACCTGGCGCTGGCCTGCGATCTGGTGGTGGCGGCGCGCTCGGCCAGCTTCATCCAGGCCTTCTCGAAGATCGGCCTGGTGCCGGACTGCGGCGGCACCTGGCTGCTGCCGCGCGCGGTCGGCCGGGCGCGGGCGCTGGGCCTGGCGATGCTGGGCGATCGCCTGCCCGCCGTGGAGGCCGAGCGCATCGGCCTGATCTGGCGCTGCGTCGACGATGCCGAGCTGGCGGGCGAGGTCGGCGCGCTGGCCGCGCGGCTGGCCGCGATGCCGACGCGTGCGCTGGTCGAGACCCGCCGCGCGCTGGATGCCGCGCAGCAGACCGACCTGGCCGGCGCGCTCGACCACGAGCAGGCGCTGCAGCGCGAGCTGGGCTTCGCGCACGACTATCAGGAAGGCGTGGCCGCCTTCATGGCCCGGCGCGCGCCGAGCTTTTCCGACCGCTGATTCCGACCGCTGAGCGAGCGCCATGAACGGACACGACATGAACCCCCAGGCCACCGCCGACCATGTGGCCGTGGCGATGATGCGCGAGGACCGCGCCTGCCAGGCGCTGGGCATCGCAGTGGCGTCGATCGCGCCGGGCCGCGCGGTGATGACGATGACGGTGCGCCCCGACATGCTCAACGGCTTCGGCATCTGCCACGGCGGGCTGATCGCCACGCTGGCGGACTCGGCCTTCGCCTATGCCTGCAACGCGTACAACGAGCTGACGGTGGCCTCCGGCCTGTCGGTGGACTTCCTGGCGCCGGGCCGCGAGGGCGACCGGCTCAGCGCCGCCGCCGAGGAGGTCTCGCTGGCCGGGCGCACCGGCGTGTACGACGTGACCGTCACCAACCAGCGCGGCGAGCGCATCGCGGTCTTCCGCGGGCGCTCCCACCGCATGAAGGGTCGGCCGACCGTGCCGCCCGCCGTCTGAGTGAGGAGATTTCGCCCCATGCCCGTGCGCCAACCCGCCCCCGGCGACCTGGAGCCGATCGAGACCGCCAGCCGCGACGAGATCGCCGCGCTGCAGCTCCAGCGCCTGCGCCAGACGCTGCGCCATGCCTATGACAACGTGCCGCACTACCGCCAGGCGTTCGACGCGCGCGGCGTGCATCCGGACGACCTGAAGACGCTCGCCGACCTGGCGAAGTTTCCGTTCACCACCAAGAAGGACCTGCGCGACCACTATCCCTTCGGGCTGTTCGCGGTGCCGCGCACCCAGGTGGCGCGCATCCATGCCTCGTCGGGCACCACCGGCAAGCCCACCGTGGTCGGCTACACCTCGGGCGACATCGACCGCTGGGCCGATCTGGTGGCGCGCTCGATCCGCGCCGCCGGCGGCCGTGCCGGCGACATCGTGCACATCGCCTACGGCTACGGCCTGTTCACCGGCGGCCTCGGGGCGCACTACGGCGCCGAGCGCCTGGGCTGCACCGTGATCCCGATGTCGGGCGGCCAGACCGAGAAGCAGGTGCAGCTGATCCGCGACTTCCAGCCCGACCTCATCATGGTCACGCCGAGCTACATGCAGGTGATCGTCGAGGAGTTCGCGCGCCAGGGGCTGGACCCGCGCGAGATGTCGGTGAAGGTCGGCATCTTCGGCGCCGAGCCCTGGACCGAGGCGATGCGCCGCGAGATCGAGGAGAAGGCCGCGATCGACGCGGTCGACATCTACGGCCTGTCGGAGGTGATGGGCCCGGGCGTGGCCAGCGAATGCGTCGAGAGCAAGGACGGCCCGGTGATCTGGGAGGATCACTTCTACCCCGAGATCATCGACCCGGAGACCGGCGAGGTGCTGCCCGACGGCCAGGAGGGCGAGCTGGTCTTCACCACGCTGACCAAGGAGGCGCTGCCGGTGATCCGCTACCGCACCCGCGACCTCACCCGGCTGCTGCCGCCGACCTCGCGCGCCTTCCGGCGCATCGGCAAGATCGTCGGCCGCAGCGACGACATGCTGATCATCCGCGGCGTCAATGTCTTCCCGACCCAGATCGAGGAGATCGTGCTGGCGCATGCGCAGCTCTCCGGCCAGTACCAGATCCATGTCGGGCGCGAGGGTCACCTCGACGAGGTGCGGGTGTGCTGCGAGAGCCAGCCGGGGCTGGCGCTGTCGCCGGCCGATGCCCGCGCCGCGGCCGACTGGGTGACGCAGCGCATCAAGACGCTGGTGGGCATCTCGACCCGGGTCGAGGTGCTGCCCAGCGATTCGCTCGAGCGCACGCTGGTCGGCAAGGCCCGGCGGGTGTTCGACCGCCGCCCGCGCTGAGGCGGCCCTTCCGCATTCAGGAGCCAAGCATGTACACGCAAGCCATGGACACGATGGGCCGCGACGGCCCCGGCGAGGGCGCCGCACGCCCGGTGCGCAGCGTCGAGGAGATGCAGCGCGAGCGCCATCTGCAGGAGCGCTTCGACGCGCGCATCGACGACGGCGGCTTCATCGAGGCCAAGGACTGGATGCCCGAGAACTACCGCCGCACGCTGCTGCGCCAGATCAGCCAGCACGCGCACTCGGAGATCGTCGGCATGCTGCCCGAGGGCAACTGGATCACCCGCGCGCCCACGCTCAAGCGCAAGGCCATCCTGATGGCCAAGGTGCAGGACGAGGGCGGCCACGGCCTCTACCTCTATGCCGCGGCCGAGACGCTGGGCTCCAGCCGCGACGAGATGCTGGGCGCGCTGCACTCGGGCCGCGCCAAGTACAGCTCGATCTTCAACTACCCCACGCTGACCTGGGCCGACATCGGCGTGATCGGCTGGCTGGTCGACGGCGCGGCGATCATGAACCAGGTGCCGATCTGCCGCTGCTCGTACGCGCCCTATGCGCGCGCGATGGTGCGCATCTGCCGCGAGGAGAGCTTTCACCAGCGCCAGGGCTACGACAGCCTGCTGGTGATGATGAAGGAGGGCACCGAGGCGCAGCGCGCGATGGTGCAGGACGCGGTGGACCGCTGGTGGTGGCCCTGCCTGATGATGTTCGGCCCCACCGACGACCAGAGCCCGAACTCGGCGCAGTCGATGCGCTGGGGCATCAAGCGCATCTCCAACGACGACCTGCGCCAGAAGTTCGTCGACGCCACCGTGCCGCAGGCCGAGGTGCTCGGCGTCACGCTGCCCGACCCGGACCTGAAGTGGAACGAGGCGCGCCAGCACTGGGACTTCGGCCCGATCGACTGGGCGGAGTTCTGGCGCGTCGTCGGCGGCGACGGACCCTGCAACCGCGAGCGGCTGCAGATGCGCGTCGACGCCTGGGAAGAGGGCGCCTGGGTGCGCGAGGCCGCACTCGCCCACGCCCGCAAGCACACCGAACCGGAGAAGGTTTCCGCATGAGCACCCCGAACGCACCGACCGGCCACGAAGCCGCCCGCAACGAATGGCCGCTGTGGGAGGTCTTCGTCCGCCCGAAGGCGGGCCTGGACCACAAGCACTGCGGCAGCCTGCATGCGCCGGATGCCGCGATGGCCATCCAGCTGGCCCGCGAGGTCTATGCCCGCCGCCAGGAAGGCACCAGCATCTGGGTGGTGCCCTCCAGCCAGATCACCGCCAGCGATCCCGGCGACAAGGACATCTACTTCGATCCGATGGAGGACAAGGTGTACCGCCACCCGACCTTCTACGCGCTGCCCGAGTCCGTGAACCACATGTGAGCGGAGCGACCGACCGATGAGCACGCCTTCCATCCAGCCCGGCCGCGATCCGGCGGTGCAGTACCTGCTGCGCCTGGGCGACTTCTGCCTGATCCATGCGCAGCGCCTGGGCGAGTGGTGCGGCCACGCGCCCATCCTCGAGGAGGACATCGCGCTGACCAACCTCGCGCTCGACCTGATCGGCCAGGCGCGTGCGCTGCTGACCCGCGCCGGCCAGGTCGGCCACGAGCGCGGCGCACCGGCCGCCTTCGACGAGGACCAGCTCGCCTTCCTGCGCGAGGAGCGCGACTACCTGAACCCGACGCTGGTGGAGCTGCCGCGCGGCGACTTCGCCTTCACCGTGCTGCGCAATGCGGCCGTCGCCACCTGGATGCGGCTGATGTGGACGCGGCTGCAGGATTCCCGCGACGCCGAGCTGGCCGCGATCGCCGCCAAGGCGCTGAAGGAGTCGCGCTACCACGAGCAGCACGCGGCCGA
>RRZU011998390.1_pt1 | contig 15102 bp, 11 predicted proteins | sample 2165561 | NCBI WGS metagenome assembly RRZU01 (sample SAMN10456909, study PRJNA506462) | wastewater metagenome | isolation source: wastewater sludge | place: USA: Moscow, Idaho
AGGTCCTTGGACACCTCGACCATGACCTCGGCGCCCGCCTTGGTGCCGTGGACGTCGTAGGAGCCGTCGGGGTCCTTCTGCACGGAGGTGACGGTGACGCCGGAGTCCTTGGCCTTGACCGCGGCGGTCACCTTGGCGAGCTCGTCGCCGGTCACCGCGGTGTGCGCGTGGCGACCCTGGCCGCCAGGTCCGCCATGGCCCCGACCGCCTTGGCCGGGTCCACCGGTGCGGACCTCGATCGTCTTGAGGTCCTTGGACACCTCGACCATGACCTCGGCGCCCGCCTTGGTGCCGTGGACGTCGTAGGAGCCGTCGGGGTCCTTCTCGACGGAGGTGACGGTGACGCCGGAGTCCTTGGCCTTGACCGCGGCGGTCACCTTGGCGAGCTCGTCGCCGGTCACCGCGGTGTGCGCGTGCCGGCCCTGGCCACCCGGGCCTCGCTGACCCTGCGCGCCGGAGTCGTAGCCCATCCCGTAGCCGAGCGACTGCCCTGCGGTCGATGCGGTGGTCGATGCGGTGGTCTCGGTGGAGGCGTTGGAGATCGCGGCTCCACCGGCGACGATCGCTCCGGCCGCGGCGAGGGCTGCCGCCGTCATCCCAATCTTCTTCGTCAGCATGTCGTGCTCCTAGGTCGTGAGTCTCGAGTCGAGACGGTGCGGGTCGGCGGGCGGGAGCTCCGCCGACACCTTGAGATTCGGCGCCCAGGCTGTCGAGACCGTCGTCCCCAGATATGAGGACGCTATGAACCGGCCTCCGCACGTCGCGCAGGACTTTGACAATGATTATCAAAGCCTGCGAGGATCGCGGGCATGAGTTCTCGTCGCGTCGCCCTCACCGCAGCCCTCGTCGCAGCCGGTGTCGGCCTGAGCGCCTGCGGCTCCGCCGACCCTGCACCCACGGCCGATGCGTCGAACGCCGCAGGTCAGGGCGGCAAGATCGCCGTCGTCGCGTCCTTCTACCCCCTCGCCTACGCGGTCCAGCAGGTCGGCGGCGACAAGGTCGAGGTCACGAACCTCACGAAGCCCGGCGCCGAGCCGCACGACCTCGAGCTGACGCCGCAGGACGTCGCGACCGTCACCGAGGCCAAGCTCGCCGTCTATGAGAAGGGCTTCCAGCCCGCGGTCGACAAGGCGATCGCCGACCAGCAGGTCAGCGCCTTCGACGTCGCAACCGTCGCCGATCTCTCGCTGCGCTACACCGACGCGATCGGCGGCTCCGACCATGCGGAGCCCGCGCCCGGGGCGACCGACGCGGGAGACCATGCCGGCCACGACCACGAGACGCAGGCCGGCACGACCGATCCGCACTTCTGGCTCGACCCGATCCGCTACCAGAAGGTCGCGCAGGCCATCGCCACCGAGCTCGGGCGCATCGACCCGATCAACAAGGGCGCCTACTACGAGAACGCGACGACCTTCTCCAAGGAGCTGACGACCCTCGACGGCGACTTCGCCGCGGCGCTGCGGACGTGCAAGAGCAAGAAGCTCGTGACGAGCCACGCCGCCTTCGCCTACCTCGCCGACCGCTTCGGCCTGCAGCAGGTCGCCATCTCGGGGCTCAGCCCCGACGCCGAGCCCGACCCGGCGCGCCTCGCCGCGATCTCGGACTACGTCAAGGCCAACAAGGTCACGACGATCTACACCGAGACCCTCGTCAGCCCCGCCCTCGCCGAGACCCTCGCGAAGGAGACCGGTGCGAGCACCGCCGTCCTCGACCCGCTCGAGGGGTTGAACGACAGCACACCCGGCGCGAACTACCTCTCCGTCATGCGCACCAACCTAGCGACCCTGGAGAAGGGGCAGCAGTGCGCGTGAGCCGACGCCCGACCGCGGGCCAGGAGGTCACCCCGGTCATCTCGCTGCACGACGCCTCCTTCGGGTATGCCGATCGCAAGGTCGTCTCGGATGTCGACCTGCAGATCCTGCCCGGTGAGACCGTCGCGCTCGTCGGTGCCAACGGCAGCGGCAAGTCGACGCTGGTCAAAGGCCTGCTCGGGCTGAACGACCACCTCGGCGGCGAGGTCGACCTCTTCGGCACCCCGATCGAGGACTTCACGAAGCGCTATCTGCTCGGCTACGTGCCGCAGCGGCACACCCTGTCGGCCTCGGTCGCCGCGACGGTCACCGAGATCGTCTCGACCGGGCGCCTGCCCCACCAAGGCTGGCTCGCCCGGCCGAGCCGCACGGACCGCCGCATCGTCGCCGAGGCGCTCGAGGTCGTCGGGCTCGCCGACTTCGCCCGCCACGAGGTCGCGACCCTGTCCGGTGGTCAGCAGCGCCGCGTCCTCATCGCTCGGGCCCTGGCCGCCCAGCCCGAGGTGCTCGTCATGGACGAGCCGACCGCCGGCGTCGATCTCGCGAACCAGCACGTGCTCCTGCAGGTGCTGCGCCGCCTCGTCGACGACGGCGCGACCCTGCTCGTCGTCACGCACGAGATCGAGGCGCTGCGCCCGATCCTGCGCCGGCTCGTCGAGATGCGGGCCGGCCGGATCGTGCGGGACGTGCCGCTCGAACCGGTGCGACCGGACGGCGCCGACGGGGTCGGTCACGCCGACCCGCACCTGTGCGATCCCGACCACGACGAGGGCGACGACCCGAGCACCCGCGGCGTGCCGCTCGTGCCCAGCTACCCGACGCACCCCCTGGAGGTGCCCCGTGCATAACCTCCTCGCCTACGACTTCATGCAGCGTGCCCTGCTCGCCGCGCTCCTCGTCGGCTGCGCCGCGCCGCTCGTCGGGGTCTTCCTCGTGCAGCGCCGGCTCTCGCTCATCGGCGACGGCATCGGCCACGTCGCCTTCGCCGGCGTCGCGGTCGGCGCCCTGACCGGGCAGTCGCCGGTCTGGGTCGCCCTCCTCTTCGCCGCCGGTGCGGCCGTCGCCATCGAGGTGGTCCGCGCTCAGGGCCGCACGAGCGGCGACGTCGCGCTCGCCATCATGTTCTACGGCGGCATCGCCCTCGGCGTCGTCGTCATGGCCCGCGCAGGCAACGCCGCCTCCTCGATGAACGGCTATCTCTTCGGCGCGATCACGACGACGACCCGCTCCGACATCGGGATCTTCGCCGCGCTCGCCATCGCCGTCCTCGTCGTCACGTGGATCCTGCGCCCGCGACTCTTCGCCGTGGCGAACGATCCCGAATACGCCAAGGCCGTCGGCCTGCCCGTGCTCGCGCTCAACATCACGCTCGCGATCCTCACCGCCGTCACCGTCGTCGTGTCGATGCGCGTCGTCGGGCTGCTGCTCATCAGCGCTCTCATGATCGTGCCGAACGCCGGGGCCCAGCTCGTGGGCCGCAGCTTCCGCTCCGCCTCGCTCATCGCGGTCGTCATCGGCGTCGTCTGCGCGGTCGGCGGCGTCGCCGGCTCCTTCTACCTCGAGACCCCCTCGGGCGGCACGATCGTGCTCGCCACCGTCGCGGTCTTCGCGGTGCTGGCGATGGTCGCCTCGATCCGCGACGCGCTCGCGGCCCGCGGGCACCGCTACGCCGAGCCGCACAGCCACGAGCACGGCGACGGCTGCGGTCACGAGCGCGTCGCGCACGAGGACCACCACGACTACCTGCACGACGGTCACCTGCACGCTCCCCACGGTGACCACTACGACGAACACCACCCCGACGGTCACCACGGGCATGACGCGAGCCACGCGCATGCGGGGGGCGCCGCGCGCGAGTCCGTCGACGTCAGGAGGCGAGATGGCTGAGGTCGAGCGCCGGACCACCCGGCAGCGGCGCGCGGTCGAGGACGTGCTGCGCGACACCCAGGACTTCATCTCGGCGCAGGATCTGCACCTGCGGCTGCGCCAGGCCGGCGACACGATCGGCCTCGCCACCGTCTACCGCACCCTCGCGGGCATGACGGAGGACGAGAAGGTCGACATGCTGCGCACCGAGGACGGCGAGGCGCGCTACCGCCTGTGCGCGAGCGAGGAGCACCACCACCACCTCGTGTGCCGGGAGTGCGGGCACACCGTCGAGGTCGACGGGCCCGTCGTCGAGCAGTGGGCGAGCCAGACCGCCGCCGACCATGGCTTCACCGGGGTCTCGCACACCGTCGAGGTCTTCGGCATGTGCGCCACGTGCACCGCCGCGTGATCGGCCGCAGCGGCGCCGCACCGGGCCGGTAGCGAGGGGCGGCTCGACTCCCGGGTGGGGCTGGCACGACGACGACCCGAGCGAGAGGATGGCCCGATGGGCACACCTTCGGATGCATCGACCCCTTCCACCGAGACCGGCACCGGCACCGACGCCACTGCCGTCCGCAGCGCGCAGGACGCCTCGATGCGCCCGCCGGTCACGCTGACGATCGCGGGCTCGGAGGCGACCGGCGGCGCCGGCGCGCAGGCCGACCTGCGGACCTTCCAGAGCCTGGGCACCTTCGGCATGGTCGCGCTGACGTGCATCGTCTCGTTCGACCCCAAGGAGGGCTGGGGGCACCGGTTCGTGCCGGTCGACCCCGGTGTCATCGCCGACCAGCTCGAGGCCCAGTTCGCCTGCTACGACGTGGCGGCCGTGAAGATCGGCATGCTCGGCACCCCGATCACCATCGACACCGTCGCCGGGGTGCTCGGTGGCCTCGGCGCGGCACGGCCGAGGCACCTCGTGCTCGACCCCGTGCTCATCTGCAAGGGCCAGGAGCCCGGCGCCGCCCTCGACACCGACACGGCCCTCAAGGCGCGGATCCTGCCGCTGGCCACCTTCGTCACCCCGAACCACTTCGAAGCGATGGCCCTGTCCGGGCTCGAGCGGATCGACTCCGAGGAGGAGCTCGCCGAGGCCGCACGCCGCATCCACGACTCCAGCGGCGCCGCCGTCCTCGCCAAGGGCGGCGTGCGGCTCGAGGGGCCCGACGCGATCGACGTGTTCTACGACGGCGAGACCCTCGAGGTGCTGCGGGCGCCCAAGGTCGGCGAGGTCGCGGTGAGCGGCGCGGGCTGCACCCTGGCCGCCGCGGTGACCGCCGAGCTCGCCAAGGGCGCCTCCCCGCTCGAGGCGGCGCGAGCCGCGAAGGCCTTCGTCACTCGCGGGATCGAGGCGCGGATGACGTCGCGCGCGCCGTTCGACGCCGTCCGTCAGCTCTAGTCCGCCGGCGCACCGGGGATCGCCGCTCGCGTCGTCGGGCGGCGGTTCGTGCGGTCTGCGACCGTTGCCGAGCGCGGCATCCTCCGAGCGTTCACGATGTGTCGCCTGTCCGTTTCACGACTCGAAACACGGATGCGACGCGAATCACGCTGCCGCACACTGGTGTTCGACGCACTCTCCGGCATGGCCCCACGTCGGCCCCGACGGGCGGTTCTGGGCTCCGGGAGCGCGTCCTGCGGTGCCAACGGTGCTCGCCGCGCCCTCCTGTCAGCTCTGTGACCTGCAGTGATGCGCTCATGCCCGAGAGAAGTTGGACGTCTGACTTTTTTCTTCTCGGTTTTCCTCTTGAGCGACCGTCCAAGGTCGATAGGCATCCGTACCCGACAGGGGGTCGGGAACAGCACCAAGAATCGGGGAAAAGATATGAACGCCATCGGAACTGAGATCGACACCCACGTGGGTCAGCTGGTCGACGAGATGCTCGCGGGCTTCGCCCTGGAGTGCACGACCTGCACCGGCCTCATCTGCCTGGACTGCGCCCAGGGCGTGCGCCACACCACGTGCACCCGGGCCTGCCCGGAGTGCGCGACGCAGGACCTCGACTGGGACCAGTCGTGGGAGGCGAGCCAGATCGTCACCGAGCTCGCCGGCCTGCACCGCCTCGACGCGGCGATCGCGCAGCTGCCGGCCTGAGCGCCGGTCCATCGGACCTGCCGGCCCTGACCGGCACCGCCGGCCTCTGACCGGCACCGTGGCCTGGCGATCAGCGCCCGTCGATGACCTTGGGGGAGGTCAACGACCGGCGCTGATGCCAGGCCCACAACGTCCACCCGAGCACGACGAAGACCAGACTCGTCACGGCCAACTCCAGGCGCGTGCCCGTGACCAGCGGTGACACGACGCCGGCGAGCACGCTGTTGATCATGAGGGTGATGAACGACCCGACGGAGGAGGCCGCGCCTCGCCGGTGCGGGAAGAGATCGAGCATCGCGAGCTGCAGGACCGGGAAGACGAGCGCGATCCCGAGCGCCATGAGCGCCGGCCCGACGAGGGCCCACGGCAGCGGCGCCAACCCCGGGATCGCCTGCAGCACGACATTGAGCAGGCCCGCGCCTGCCGCGATCGTCAGCCCGATCGTCGCGAGCGCGCCCGGGTCGATCCGGCCGGCGGCCTTGCCCGACAGGTATGCGCCCAGCACCATGCAGGCGATCGTCGGCACGAAGAAGATCCAGAAGTCCTGCGGGCCGAGCCCGAGCAGATCGACGACGAAGATCGGCGCCGCGGCGATGTAGATGAACTGCCCGGCGAAGCCGAAGGTCCCCGCCAGCGCGATGCGCAGGAACGCCGGCAGCCGGGCCACCTCCCACAGCCCGTGCAGGAGCGGGCCCACCCGCAGCGGGGTGCGCCGCTCGCGCGGGTGCGTCTCGGGCAGGATCCCGGCCGTCGCCACGGCCATGAGGGCGCCGAAGGCGACGAGGAACCAGAAGATCCACGGCCACGGCCCGACGAGCAGGATCCACCCGCCGACGACCGGCGCGATCGCCGGCGCGATCGCGAAGATCATGACGATCTGGCTCATCACCTGCTGAGCGCGGGGCCCGTCGAAGAGGTCGCGGACGACGGCCCGCGCGACGATCTGCCCGGCTCCGGCGGTGATGCCCTGGAGCGCCCGGAAGGCCAGGAGCATCGGCAACGAGGTCGACAGGGCGCAGCCGGCGGACGCCACGACATAGAGCACGATGCCCGTCACCATGACGGGTTTGCGCCCCACGGCATCCGACAGCGGCCCGTGGAAGAGGCTCATCGCCCCGAAGGACAGCAGGTAGATGCTCGTCACCTGCTGCATCGCCGCGCTGTCCGCGCCGAACTGGGCGCCCATCGCCGGGAACGCCGGGAAGACCGTGTCGATCGAGAACGGCCCGAACATCGACAGGGCCGCGAGCAGGCCCGTCGTCACGAGCGTGGCGTGGGCGGCCCCGCGACTCACGACACGCCGAACAGCACGGTCCCGGAGGCCATGGTCCCGAGGATCAGAAAGCCGGACCATGCGCCCCGAGGAGCACGAACAAGAGCGACAGAGGCCCGATCATGAAGACACCACGCGACCGGTGCGGCCGTAGGTGGCGGCGCGCTCGACGTATCGGGCGGCGTTCCCGGCGATGCCGGCGACCTCGTCGTCGGTGAGCTCCCGGCGCACCTTGCCCGGCACCCCGACGACGAGCGAGCGCGGCGGGATCTGCACGCCCTCGCTGATGAGCGTCCCGGCGCCGATGAGGGTGTCGTCGCCGACGACGGCCCCGTTCATCACCGTCGCGCCCATGCCGACGAGCACCCGGTCGCCGATCGTGCAGCCGTGCACGATCGCGCCGTGCCCGATGGAGACGTCGGCGCCGATCGTCGCCGGGAAGCCCGGATCGGCGTGGATCACCGCGTTGTCCTGCAGATTCGAGCGCTCCCCGAGCCGGATCGCGTCGCCGTCGCCGCGCGCCACCGCCCCGAACCAGACGCTCGCCTGCGCCGCGACCTCCACATCGCCGACGAGCGCGGCAGTGGGTGCGACCCAGGCCTGCTCCGACACGCTCGGGCGGGCTCCGTCGATCTCGTAGTCCATGGTCGCGAAGCCTAGCGAGCACCTCCGACAAGATTCGTCGTCGCAGGTCAGCGAGGTCGACGCCGCAGGTCGACGAGGTCGACGCCGCAGGTGCCCGCCTAGCGCAGGAACTGCTGGGCGGCCGCGGCGAGACCCGCGGCCTCCTTCTTCTGGAACGCGGGGCTGCCCAGGAGGGCGGCCTCGGTGCGATTGCGCATGTTGCCGGCCTCGAGCATGACGGCGGGCACGCGCGACAGGTTGAGCCCGGCGATGTCGCGGCGCGGGGTGATGCCGGTGCCGCCGCCGAGGTAGGTCGAGCGGGGCAGCCCCGTCGCGCGGGCGAACTGGTCGCGGGCCATCGTCGCCAGCCGGCTCGAGCGCGCCGTCACAGCGCTGCCGCCCGCCATCGCCGCAGAGCGGATGATGTGGAAGCCGCGGGCCGAGGCGGCGGCCCCGTCGGCGTGGATCGAGATGACGAGATCGGCCTTGGCCCGATTGCCGATGGCCGCGCGCTCGTCGACGCACGGCCCGACCCCGGTGTTCGTCGGTCGCGTCATGACGACGGTCGCGCCCCGCTGACGCAGCAGGCTGCTCAGCGCGTTGCCGACGGCCCAGTTGTGGGCGTGCTCGGTGTAGCCGGTGTTGCTCGCCGTGCCTGTCGTATTGCACGCCTTGCGTCCGCCGCGGCCGTCGGGCACGAGCCGGTTGTTGACCCGGGCGATCGAGCGGCCGTTGTGGCCGGGGTCGACGACGATGGTCCGACCCGATAGGGGTCCGCGGCCGGTCGGGGCGTAGCGGACGCCGCCGGTGCTCGGCACGGCGCGCGGGTTCAGGCGCGTGCCCTGGGAGACCGGCTGGGCCGGTTGGGCGGGCTGAGTCGGTGGCACCTCCTGCGCCGGTGGCCGGGCCGGGGGCGCCGGAGAGGCGGGCGGAGCGATGATCGTCGGTCCCGGCTGCGGCACGCCGGTCGGTGACTGCGGGGTCGCCGCGGCGACGTCAGTTCCGGTCACGCCGCCGGTCGCGTCGGCGGTGGGTCGGAACGCGTGCGGGTCGAAGCGCCCCTGGGCATCGACCGCGCTCATCGCGAGGGCGACCCCGGAGGCGAAGGGCGTCGCCGGCAGCACCGGCACCGTCGCGGGCAGCACGAGTCCGACCGCACTGCCCCACGACACCGCGGTGACCAGCGCGACCCCTAGCGCGTTCGACATGGCGAATCTCCCCTTCGCTCTGCGAGATCGCGGGCGGATGTGACCTGCGCGACCCCCTCCAGTGTGACCCATCGGCGGCGGCGACCGGTTCTGTCGGTGGAAGCCGCCTCGATCGCGAGGATCGTCCCGCTCGCCGGCCCGAAATCGGGACAAAGGCCGAGAAAGCCCTGACGGCGGGCGTGTGCGCGCTCGATGAGGGGATCTTGTGGCCGGTCGTCGCCGAGGTGCTGCGGCGCCTCGCGATCGCCCCGATGTGGTGCATTGGAACGCCTACGGCACCGACAAGGTCGTCTTCGGGGTCGTCGCCGCGACGATCGCCGGCTTCTTCGCCTGGGGAATCCTCTCGACCGAGACCCTCGGGGAGGCCTCCGAGGCCGCGCTGAACTGGGTGACGACCTATTTCGGGTGGTTGTTCAACGCGCTCGCGGCCGTCGTACTGCTCTTCATGTTGCTCATCGGATTCACCCGGTACGGGCGGATCCCGCTCGGTCTCGACGGAGAAAAGCCGGAGTTCTCGGGTGTCGATGCTCTTCGCCGCGGGGATGGGGATCGGGCTGCTCTTCTTCGGTCCGTTCGAGCCGATGCAGTATTACCTCGAGCCGCCGCCGGGAACGGTCTCGCCCGAGACCCGGGAGGCGATGCACCGGGCTCTCATCCAGACGATCTTCCATTGGGGTCCGCAGGCCTGGGCGATGTATGCGCTCGTCGGTGGCGCGGTCGCCTATGGCGCCTATCGACGCGGCCGCACGATTCTCATGAGTTCGATCTTCGCGCCGCTGCTCGGCGGATCGCAGGGCACCCAAGGGTGGGTCGGCAAGGTCATCGACATCCTCGCGATCATCGCGACGCTCTTCGGCACGGCGGCCTCGCTGGGGATCGGCGCCTTGCAGATCGGGCGCGGGCTGCAATTGACGACCGGCGCCGACGTCACCAATCGGGTCGAGCTCGTCAGCATCGTCACGGTCCTGTCGATCGCGTTCATCGCCTCGGCCGTGAGTGGGGTGTCCCGCGGCATCCGGTGGCTGTCGAACACGAATTCGGTGTTCGCGCTGGCGATGGCGTTCTTCGTCTTCGTCGCCGGGCCGAGCCTTTTCCTGACGAACCTCGTGCCCTCGATCATCTCCGGCTACCTGAGCGACATGTTCGACCTCATCGCTTATTCGGCGAGCTACGGCGATGCGCAGGCGGAGTTCGTCAACACGTGGCCGGTCTTCTATTGGGCGTGGTGGGCCTCGTGGTCGCCCTTCGTCGGTATCTTCATCGCGCGGATCTCGCGCGGCCGCACGATCCGTGAGTTCGTCACGACGGTGATCCTCGTGCCCTCCCTGGTCTGCCTCGTCTCGTTCTCCATCTACGGCGGGACGTCGATGTACTTCCAGGAGAGCGGCCAGGCCGACGTCGGGGGCGCGGAGAATGCGCAGGATTCGCTGTTCATCCTGCTCGAGGCGCTCCCTGCCCATGGCGTCACGTCGGTCGTCGTCATGGTGATGCTCACGGTCTTCTTCGTGACGAGCGCCGATTCGGCCTCGGTCGTCATGCGCAGCCTGGCCCAGCGCGGCAGCACCGAGCCGACGAAGGGCGTCATCATCGCCCTCGGCCTCATGCTGTCGGCGATCGCGATCGTCATGCTCCTCATCGGGGGCCAGGGCGCCCTGGAGAGCATGCAGAACCTCATCATCGTGACCGCGCTGCCCTTTGCGATCGCAATGTTCTTCATGATGTACGCCTTCTGGAAGGACCTGCGGACCGAACCGTTCGTCATCCGGGAGAGCTACGGCCGGGCCGCCGTCGACGAAGCCGTCCGGGAGGGCGTGCGCGAATACGGCGACGACTTCGGGCTGCAGGTCTGTCGGATGCCGGCGGGGCACGGCGCGGGCGCCACGTTCGACTCCGAAGACCGACTCGTCACCGAGTGGTATCAGCGCACCGACGAGCAGGGCGAGCCGGTGGACTACGACTACGAGACCGGTCAGTACATCGACAGCGACGTCGACGGGGTCGAACACGAGACGCCCGACGGTCGGTCGGTGCCGGCGCACCAGGGCGTCCGCACGCAGGAGTCGGACCGCGACTGACCTGCCCGTTCGGCGTCAATGGCCGTGCTCGGGTGACGCGCGGGAGTCTGCCTGGCGAAGCTTGTCGGTGGCCGCTGTCAGGATGACGGCACGGCCATCCGGTCGGCAGCTCGGCAGGCGAGAGGGGTAGGACGTGCGACGGGTCGACGGGCGACTGGTCCTCAGTGCGACGGACCTGACGAAGCATGTCGCGTGCCCGCACGTGACGACGCTCGACCTCGCCGACCTCGATCCGGCGCCGACGCTGCTCGCGCCGCAGCCCAAGGCGCCCGACGACGCGCTCGCGCTCGTCTTCGCCAAAGGGCTGGCCCACGAGCGGGCATATCTGGAGGAGTTGCGCGCCCAGGGCCGCGACATCGTGACGATCGACGGCTTCGGCGCGCAGGCCGCCGCGCAGACCCTCGCCGCGATGCGCTCCGGGGCCGACGTGATCTACCAGGCGTGCCTCGCCGACGGGTCGTGGCTGGGGTATGCCGACTTCCTCCTGCGGGTCGATCTGACCGCTGGGGAGCAGAGCGCGCTCGGCGGCTGGCGATACGACATCGCGGACACCAAGCTCGCGCGCCGGCTCACGGTCGCGGCGCTGCTCCAGATGGCGACGTACGCCCAAGGCCTGACGCGGGCGCAGGGCGTGTCGCCCGAGCGGCTCGTCGTCGTGACCGGCGACGGGGAGCCGCACGCGTGGGCGCCGCGGGACGTGCAGGCGTACGCGCGCCGGGTCATGGGGCGTCTGCAGGAGGCCGTCGTCGCGGGCGAGCCGACCGTCTCGGCGCCCACGTCCTATTGCCGCCAGTGTCGTTGGGCGCCGCACTGCGAGGCGGAGTGGGACGAGCGCGACGACGTGGGGCGGGTCGCCGGCATCCGGCGCGACCACCGCACGGCGCTGCATCGCGCGGGCGTGCAGACGCTGGCGCAGCTCGCGGGGGTCGGGCCCGCCGAGCTCGCGGGCGTCCTCTCGCCGGGCACGGCCCGCCGCGTCACCCATCAGGCCCGTCTCCAGCTAGCCGAGCGCGAGGCCGGGCACCCCGTCTACGACCTGCTCGACCCGGCGCCGCACCTCGGGCTCGGGCTGCTGCCGGAGCCGGATCCGGCCGACGTCTACCTCGACTTCGAGGGCAACCCGTGGGCCGTCGGCGGGCGGGGGATCGAGTATCTCGCGGGGCTGTGCGATCGCTCGGGCGCGTTCGTGTCGTGGTGGGCGCACGACGACGCGGCGGAGAAGCGGCTCACGCAGGATCTCGTCGACGACCTCCTCGCGCGGCGGCGGGCGAACCCCGGCATGCACATCTACCACTACGCGGCGTACGAGCGCAGTGCCCTGACGCGGATGACGGCGCGCTACGGCACCCGCGAGGCCGAGCTCGACGAGCTGCTGCGCGGCGAGGCCTTCGTCGACCTCTACGCCGTCGTGCGGCAGGGGGTGCGGATCAGCAAGCCGTCGTACTCGATCAAGAAGCTCGAGGCGTACTACTGGGCGCACACGCGCAGCGCCGGCGAGGGCGAGGTCGGCGACGCGCTGAGCTCGGTCGTCGAGTACGAGCGGTGGCTGCTCACCGGCAACCAGGGGATCCTCGACGCGATCGAGGAGTACAACCGTCAGGACGTGCTCTCGACGCTCGCGCTGCACGACTGGCTCGAAGAGCGACGGGCTGAGCTCGTCGGGTCCGGTCACGAGCTCGTGCGACCGGCGCTGGCTTCCGTCTCGGATGCCCCCGCCGGCGGTGACGCGGGACCCTCGGAGGCGCAGGAGCAGGAGGCGGTCGAAGAGGAGATCGCCACACAGTTGCGTGCGGTGGGGCAGCCGCTGCTCGCAGCGTGCGTCGGCTGGCATCGGCGGGAGGCGCGGCCCGCGTGGTGGGAGTACTTCCGCTTCACCGAGCTGCTCACCGAGGAGCTCGTCGCCGACCCCAAGGCGCTCGGTGAGCTCGGGGAGCCGGAGCACGTCGGCGACGTCCTCGACAAGCGCGGTCGGCCCTCGTCGCGGATCTGGCGCTATCCGATCCCGACGCAGGACTACACGGGGCGGCGCGGCGATCAGCTGCCCGACGTCGACTCGCACGCCTCGGTCGGCACGCTGCACGACGTCGACCCGGTCGCGGGGTGGGTCGAGTTCCGGCGCGGCATCAAATCCGGCGAACCGCTGCGGCCCCGGGGCGTCGGGGTGACCGGCCCGGTCCGCGACGACGCGCTGCGCGAATCGCTCCAGCGGACCGCGCAGACGGTGCTCGCCGGGGGGCAGTCGATGGCGACGGCGCTGCTGGGGCCCGTCGTGCCCGACGCCGCAGACCTCGCGCCGCGACGGGGAGGCGAGGGTGCGTCCGAGTCCGATCCCGACGCGGTGGAGACCGCGACCGACGTCGTCGTGCGGGTGGGCCGAGCCCTGCAGGGCCAGGTGCTCGCCGTGCAGGGTCCGCCCGGCACGGGCAAGACGACCGCGGCGGCGCGGCTCATCCGCGGGCTGCTCGACGACGGGTTGAGCGTCGGGGTGACGGCCCTGTCGCACTCGGTCATCCTCAACGTGCTCGAGGCCGTCGAGCGCCCCGCGTGGCACAAGTCGACGGCCGCGTCGGGCGCGACGACGATCGTCCGGTTCGACGACCCGCTGGGCGGGGGAGCCGGTGGCGCCGACTCGAACGGCACGACGGGGAGCGGTTCGGGTGGCGCCGGCGCGGAACGAGCTGACTCACACGGGGCCCGCGCGCCTGGAAGCGGCTCGGGTGACGCCGAGTCGGGTGGGGCAGGCGCGGGTGGCCCCGGCTCGACGCGTGCCGGTTCGCGCGGGGCCGGCTCGAACGGCGCATCGGCCGCTGCCGGTGACGACGACGCGGATGGCGCGGAGCCGCTCATCGTCGGCATCACGGACAACGCGCGGATCGCCGACGGTGTCGCGTCGGGGGAGGTCCGCCTCGTCGGCGGCACGGCGTGGCTGTGGGCCCGGGAGGAGATGACGGGGAGCGTCGACGTGCTCGTCATCGACGAGGCGGGGCAGTTCTCGCTGGCCAACGCGCTCGCCGTCGCCCCGGCGGCGCGGCGCGGCATCGTCCTGCTCGGCGACCCGCAGCAGCTGACCCAGCCGACGCAGGCCGCGCACCCCGACGGCGGCGAGGTCTCCGCGCTCGAGCACCTGCTCGCGGGCCACGACACGATCCCGGCCGATCGTGGCGTCTTCCTCGACCGCACGTGGCGGATGCACCCGGAGCTCGCGGCCTTCGTCTCCGAGCTGTCCTATGAGGAGCGCTTGCTCTCCGCGCCCGACCGCGAGCGCCAACGCATCGACCCGCGCCGATCTGCAGACGAGATCTCACCCTCGATTACCTCAGCGGCGGGCGCTTCGCCCTCCTCCGGCGAGACGTCGTCCGGTTCCGCTCATTCAGAGGGGGCACATGTGCCCCCTTTGAATGAGCGGAACTCGACGGGTGAGGACGACCGGGGCGGCGACGCGCGGTTCGCGGGGTCGGGGCTCGTCTGGGTGCCCTGCCGGCACGAGGGCAACAGCTCCGACAGCGAGGTCGAGGCCCAGGCCGTCGCGCGGATCGTCGCGGAACTCCTCGGCGGCACCTACACCGACCACCAGGGCAGGACCCGGGTGCTCGGCGGACGCGACATCCTCGTCGTCGCCCCCTTCAACGCGCACGTCGCGCGGCTGCGCGAGGCGCTGCCGGAGGAGGTCCGGGTCGGCACGGTCGACAAGTTCCAGGGGCGTCAGGCACCGGTCGTCATCTACTCGCTCGCGGCGTCGTCGGCGGAGCTCGCGCCGCGCGGGGTCGGCTTCCTCTACGACGTGCACCGGCTCAACGTGGCGATCAGCCGCGCGCAGGCGCTCGCGATCGTCGTCGGGTCACCGGCGCTCCTCGACGCGGCGGTCGCCACCCCCGAGCAGCTCCGCGCCGTCAACGCACTATGCCGCTACGTCGAGCGCGCCCGCCACGTCCCACTGGAGACCTCCACCCCGCAGCCGGAGTGACGCCCAGCAGTTCCGCCCTCGTGTCGTCAGGAACGCCGTCGTGTCGTCAGGAATTCGTGACGACACGACGGCGATCGTGACGACAAGAAGCTGGGCAAGGGGCGCCCCCGACCGCCGGATCTCAGGTGCGGGCTCTCAGCCGCGGGGGCGGGCGCCGGCGCAGCGGACGCAGCGGTCCGCCGACGG
>RRZU010640391.1_pt1 | contig 15101 bp, 15 predicted proteins | sample 2165561 | NCBI WGS metagenome assembly RRZU01 (sample SAMN10456909, study PRJNA506462) | wastewater metagenome | isolation source: wastewater sludge | place: USA: Moscow, Idaho
GTTTTTCTGGTTTCATATATGATAATGTTCGCATATTGTGAAGTCTATCTGCTAATTTTATAATAACTACCCTTATATCTTCAGACATTGCAACTATCATTTTTCTTATATTTTCTATTTTTTTAGAATCTGTTTTTGGTAGATTTCTTAATTTTGTAACACCATCGACTAATTTTCTTGTATCAACTCCAAAAGTATACTCTATATCTGCTAACGTTATTAATGTATCTTCAACTACATCATGTAATATCCCAGCTACTATAGTGTCTGTATCCATTTTCATATCTGATAATATTTCAGCTACTTCAATCGGATGTAGTATATAATCTTCTCCACTTCGACGTTTTTGACCAATATGTGATTCATTTGCTAATATATATGCTTGATGTATCTTTTCTATATCTACATCTAAATTATTTTCATTAATTTTTTTTACCAATCGATTAAATAAATCATTTTCTACCATATGTCTCCTCCATTTACTTCAAAAGATGCTTATTCATATAATTTATAAAAAAAGAGTGTTGATTATAGTACATCAACATCTTTTATTAGTTTAATATTGTAATTGTGAATAAACATTGTACTTACCTAATGCATCTCTTCCTTTTAATCCTTCTAATTCAATCATAAATGCAAGTTCGTATATATTTGCTTCTAATTTTTCAACTAATTGAGCCATCGCAATAGCTGTCCCACCTGTTGCTAGTAAATCATCTACAATCAATACATTTGATCCTTTTGTAAATGCATCTGTATGTATTTCTATCGTATTTGTTCCATATTCTAACGCATAGTCCACTCTAACTGTTTCACTTGGTAATTTACCTGCTTTTCTTGCTGGAACAAATCCCGCACCTATGTTATATGCTATAGCTGCTCCAAATATAAATCCTCTAGCATCCGCTCCTAATACATAATCTATTCCTTTGTCTTTGTATCGATCGGTAAAGTCTTTTATTATAAGTTGTAATCCTTCTTTATCTTTTAGAGCCGTTGTTATATCTCTAAATAAAATACCTGGTTCTGGAAAATCTGCTATTGTTCTTATTAAATCTTGAACTTTTTGTTTTTCTTCTTGTTTCATTATTTCCTCCTACTTATCCCATAAAAGACCTAAATGACTACTTACTTTTTCATTACTTAAAATGCTAAGCAATGTTTCTTTTATATTTGGATATAATTTTATTGTTTGCAAATCCTCTTTTGACATAAATGATAAATCTGACAAATTTTCTTCATCGCCTATTTTCATCTCTTTTATATCACTTTTTAAGTTTATTGAAAAATATAAATTTATAACATGTTTTTCTTTAGTTGGCGATATTGTTTCTGACATAAATAAAAATTCTTTTACTTCAATATCTAAATTTGTTTCTTCTTGATACTCTCTTATTAATGCTTCTTTTGCACTTTCTCCCCATTCAATTCCACCGCCGGGTACAAGCCAATATTTTTTATCTTTTTTTGCATGTTCTATTAATAATATTTTATTATCTATAATAAGTATACCGGCTACTCTAACTCTTGGTTTTTTAGGCGTCATTTGATCCATTAATCCCCTCTTTTTCTTTTGGTAAAGTTATTATTCTTACTTTTTCTATTCTTTTATTATCAATTTCTATCACTTTTAATATATAAGCTTCTTGTTTTATTTGATCATTAACTTCAGCAACACGACCAAGCTCAGATTGTATAAATCCTGCAACAGTTTCATATTCTTCAGATATTTTAATATCAAGGTGTAATTCTTCATTTAATTCTTCTATATTTGTATCACCTTTTATATCATATATTGTCTCTTTTATTTGTTGTATACTTTCTTCTTCTTGATCAAACTCATCACGTATTTCTCCAACAATTTCTTCTAGTAAATCTTCTATTGTTATAATTCCTTGTGTTCCTCCATATTCATCTATAACTATTGCCATATGATTTTGTTTTTTTCTAAATTCAGATAATAATTCAATCAATGTTTTTGTCGAAGGTATAAAATATGCTTCTCTCATCAATTCCTTTACTTCAACATCTTTATCTTTATTTTTATCACATTTGATTAAATCTTTTAAATATAATATTCCTATTATATTATCAATTTGATCTTCATATACCGGTATTCTAGAAAATCCTTGTTCTATTATATCTTGCCAAACTTCTGATAATGTTCTTTTAGATTCTAACGCAAAAACTGTAGTTCTAGGCGTCACTATTTCTTTTACTGTTGTATCTGAAAATTCAAAGATACTATGTATCATTTCTTGTTCTTCTTCTTCTATAACACCTTCATCTTTTCCAACATTAACAAATGACTTTATATCATCTTCTGTTATTGCAAATACATCTTCTGTTAATTGTACTCCAAACATTCTAGCTATAAATTTAGATATCCCCATGAATATATACACAAACGGTGTAGCTACTACTCTAAGTAAATTCACTGGATATATAACTATTCTTGCTATTTTATAAGGGTATGTTTTTGATACTATTTTAGGTGTTATTTCTCCAAAAATTAGTATAACAATTGTCATAACTGCTGTTACTATTGCCAATGCATTAGTTCCTTTTATGTTCATCTGTGCTAATATCCCAAGTGATACAGATGTTGCTAATGCAGTTGCTGCTGTATTCGCTATATTATTACCTAATAACATTGCTGTTATAAAACTATTCGGACTATCAAACCATTTTTTAAATAAATTTGCCTTTTTAGGATCTCTTTCTTTTACTTCCTTCATATGTATATGCTTTAAAGATGTAAGTGATGTTTCTGACGCTGAGAAAAAAGCTGATATTCCTATTAAAATTATTAGTAATATTAAATTCAGCAATATACTATTTTCTTCCAATTTTTATTGCACCATCCTTTAAAAAGTCTCTCGTACAAGATCTGTTTTTGTTATAATACCTATTATTTTACTATCTTTTAAAACTATAAAATAATCTTTTTCATGTTCTAACATGTTTGTTATTACTTTTGTTAATTCGTCATTTTCATGAACAATATTTAATTCTGTATCCATTATTTCTGAAGCTTTTATTGCAATTACTTTTTTATAGTTTTCTTGGAATGTCTTGTCATTAGGCATACTAAGCATTAAGTCCCATATTGCAAAAACTGGCGGAATTGGAGCTAGTCCTTGTTTTACTAATAAATCATCTCTTCTGATTATTCCAACTATGTCATTTCCATCAACAACAGGTATTTTACCTATTCCTTTTTCTTTCATTATTTTTAATATTTCAGAAAATGGTGTTTCTGGATTAACTGTAATCACATTTTTATTCATTACTTCTAATATCGTTTTCATATTTTCCTCCAAATCGATAACAATATATTCTATCATATTTTAATATTGTATACAACTTTACAATTTTTTATTTTTATTCTATTACAAATAGTAATTGCCCTTTTTTAATCGGTTCACCATCTTTTACAAATGTTTTTTTAATAGTTCCTGCCATTGGTGCTTTTACTTCATTCATTAATTTCATTGCTTCAACTATACATATAGTTTGTCCTTCTAATACTTTATCTCCTTCTTTTACAAATGGATTTGATGTTGGAGATGGTTTTGCATAAAATGTTCCTGTCATTGGAGATTCTACTTTTGTTCCTGTTATTTCTTCTGCAGCTACAATCGGGGCATTTTGTGATATTGATGCTTGAGTTTTTTGTTGTGATATAGCTTGTTGCGTAATTACTGTTTCTACTGGTTGTGAATAAACTGCATTACTTCTTTTATCTTTTTTCCTTTTTACTAAATCGATACTAAATTCTTCATTTTCGTATGATATTTCGTCCAAATTATAAGTATTAATACTTTTTGCTAATTCTTTTATAAATTTTATTTTTTCTTTCATTTCAAATTCTCCTATCTCAATTTTCAATATTATATTTTATATTAACATATTACTTGTATATTTTGCAAAATTCTCTCATCATATATGATTTATATGTATTTTTTATCAAACTTGCAATAGTCATTGGTCCTACTCCACCAGGAACAGGTGTTATATAGGATGCTTTTTCAATTACTGATTCGTAATCAACATCACCACATAACTTTCCTTCGTATCTATTCATTCCAACATCTATAATTACTACATCATTTTTCACATCTTCTTTTTTTATTAATTTTGATACTCCTGCTGCTGCTATAATTATATCCGCTAATTTTAATTTTTCATTTATATTTTTTGTTTTTGTATTACAAACTTGAACTGTTGCTCCCTTTTGAATCAACATTATTGCAATTGGTTTTCCAACTATATTACTTCTTCCTACAACAACTACATCTTTTCCTTCTACATCTACATCATATTCTTCTAAAATTTGTATAATTCCATATGGTGTACACGGTAAATATCCTGTATCATCTCCTATTAACATTTTACCTACATTCATAGGATGAAATCCATCTACATCTTTTTTTGGTGATATTGCATTTAATATTTTCAGTTCGTCTATTGTTTTAGGTAGAGGTAATTGAACTAATATTCCATCTATTTCATTATCATTATTTAACTCTTCTATTTTTTCTAATAATTCAGATTCACTAGCATTATCTGGTATTTCATATGTTTTTGAGTTAAATCCAACTTTGTCACAAGCTTTTATTTTATTATTAACATATATTTTAGAGGCAGAATTATTTCCCACTATAACTACTGCTAATCCTGCTTTACGATGATTATTTGATACATTTTTTTCATGCTCTATTTTTATTTTTTCTAATATCTTCTCAGATAATGCTTTTCCATCCATCTTAATCAATCAAATCACTCCTTATGCACTATGTTAATTATTTTCATTAAATCTACGCCAAAAATTTAATTCCTGTAATCTTGCTGAAATATCTATACTTACTACAGATATATTACTCGGTACTTCTAGTTTGTATGTTGTCATATTCAATATTGCTTTTATTCCACATGATATTAAATTATCGACAGCAACTTGTGCTTGATCTTTATTAACAGATAAAATAGCTGTGTCTATATTTTTTCTTTTAACTTCTTTTTTGATGTCTTTTATATCACTTATTTCTATACCTAAATGTTCTATTTTTTGTCCGATTTTTTTAGGATTTTTATCATAAACTCCTACTAAATAAAAGCCTTTTCCTAACACTACACTATTACTTGTTATCATTTCACCCATTTTACCGTGACCAACTAATATAATTCTATTTGTTGTATTTATTCCAAGTATATCCTCAATAATTTCTTTTAAATTTGATATTTCATATCCTTTTCCCCTAATTCCAAATTCTCCAAATGTCGATAAATCTTTTCTAACTTGTGCTGAAGTGGTGTTCATTATTTTTGAGAGTTCATTAGAGTTAATAAATTCTTGTGTCTTCTCTAATTCAACTAATATAGTAAGATATTCTGTAAGTCTTTGTACTACTCTATCAGATATTTCTTCTCTTTTTAATTTCATTCTTCCCTCCACATTATATATATTTACTACTTTAATTTGTCACCTTTATTTATCTTTCTACCATTTATTAAATCGGCACCTTGCTGTATTTTCTTACCTTCAAATTTAACTTGCTTCAATATTATGCAGCCATTTTGGACTTTTATGACAGGTCCTTTTTTATTTATTATATCAACAACATCTCCATAATCTCCATCATATATGGTATCTAGTTTTTCAGAATTGTATATTTTTATTATAGTATCTTTATATGTTGTATATGCTCCTGGGAATGGGTTAAGACCTCTTATTTTATTATAAATTTCTTCTTTTGATTCACTCCAATTTATTCTTTCTTGCTCTTTTGATATTGGTTTAACAAACGTAACTTTACTAATGTCTTGCTTTTCTGCTATAACATTTTCATTTTCTATTAAATTTAAAGCTTTTTCTAAACCAATTGCACCTAATTCTTTTAATTTATCATGTAATGTTCCAAGCGTATCTTCTTCATCTATTTTACAGTATTCTTTTAATATTACATCTCCTGCATCTAGTTCTTCTTCTATGTACATTATACTTACACCTGTTTCTAAATCACCATTTAATATTGCTGAATGTATTGGTGATGCTCCTCTATATTTTGGCAATAATGATGAATGTACATTTATTATACCATATTTAGGAATATCGATGATTTCTCTTGGTATAATTTTCCCATATGCTACAACTACTATTAAATCAGGATTTATTTCCTTCAATTTATTAATTAATTCTTCATCTTTGAGTTTTTTAGGTTGTATAATTTCAACGTTATGATCTATAGCAAATTGCTTAACTGGTGAATACACAACTTTGTTTCCTCTACTATTTGGTTTATCTTCTTTTGTAAATATCATTTGTAAATCAGTTTTTTCATATACTGTAGATAAACTTGGTATAGCAAATTCTGGCGTTCCCATAAATATAGTTTTTAACATTTCAACAACCTTTCTTTAGCTTAATTGATTTTAATTTTTATTTTTAAAACATTGTTTTTTTATTTGATCTAATTTCTTTTTTATTAATGTTTTGTTGATTTGTGAAATTTTATCTACAAATAAAACTCCATTAAGATGATCTAACTCATGTTGAAACGCTCTTGCCCACAATCCATCTAGCTCTTCGATAATTTCTTCTCCATCTTCATTTAGATAACTAACTTTTATTTTTGAAGGTCTCAAAACTTTTTTATATATTCCTGGTATACTCAAACATCCCTCTTCAGCTTCTTCTATTTCCCCTATATTTTCTAATATTTCTGGATTTACGACTTTTTTAACTTGTTCTTCTATTTCTAAAACAAAAAATCTTTTATCTATTCCTACTTGATTTGCTGCCAATCCTACACCTTTTGCAGATCTCATTGTTTCTACCATTTCGTTAAGTATTTGTCTTATTTCATCATCTATTTTTTCTATTTTAACTGATTCTTTTCTTAAGATTTGACTCCCATAAAGAACTATTTCCATAATTTCTCCATTCTTAATTGTTTATTTTACTTTATATTACATCAAATTTATAGGATCTACATCTACTGATACTCTAACATCTTTATAATTGTAATTTGAATATTCATTAATAGATATTTTTAAAACATTTTTAATTCTTGTTATATCTTTTCTTTCCATTTTTATAAATATTTGATATCTATATCTATTATTTATTTTATGTAATGCTGCTCTAAATGGCTTTGATATAATTTCATTTTTTTTAATATTTTGATTTTGTATATTTTTCAATAAAATATCATAAAATTTAATAACTTTATTCTCTAAATTTTCTTCATTTTGAGAAGAAAATATTATATTTATAATTTTTCCAAATGGTGGATAATTAAATAACTGTCGAAACATTAATTGATCTTTATAATATCCTTCATAATCATTTTTTACTGTTTTTAATATCACATCGTTATCTACATCATACGTTTGAATAATTACTTTTCCTTCTTTTTCTCCACGACCTGATCTACCTGAAGATTGTGATAACAATTGATATGTTTTTTCACCTGCTCTAAAATCTGGAAAATTCATTATTATATCTGCATTTATTATCCCAACTAATGTTACATTTGGAAAATGAAATCCTTTTGCTATAATTTGTGTTCCTATCATAATATCATATTTTTTATTTTTAAAATCATTATATAATTTATCATAATCACTTCTTGTTTTTATTGTTTCTGCATCTGCTCTTATTATTTTTGCATCTGGGAAAAAAGCATATAATTCTTCTTCTATTTTTTCAGTTCCACTTCCTAAATAAAGTAATTTATCACTTCCACAATTATTGCATTTATCAGATATTTTTTCTTCATATCCACAATAATTACATTTCATTTTATTAGCATTTTTGTAATGATTTAATGTTATACTACAATTCGGACATTTGTAAGTATGACCACAATCTTTACACTTTACAAATGTTGAATATGCTTTTCTATTTAATATTAGTATTATTTGCTCATTATTTTTCAATTTTGTAGACATCTCTTTAAGTAACTTATTAGAAAAATTTGTCATTTCATCATTTAAATCAACAACTTCATATGTAGGTAGTTTAGCTCCATTAAATCTCTCACTTAATTCTATTAACTTTATATCCCCTGTTTTAGCTTGATAGTATGTCTCAAATGAAGGTGTTGCAGATCCTAAAATAACTTTTACTTTACTAGATTTTTCTTTATTCATTGTTTCTAAAATACTTCGTTTTATTGCAACATTTTTTGTATGATATCTAGGGTTATTATCTTGTTTATATGTATTTTCATGTTCTTCATCTATTATTATATATTTTAGATTTGAAACTGGTGCAAATATAGCTGATCTTGCTCCTATAACAATTTTTTTTTCTCCAGATCTTATCGCATACCATTCTTCTCTTTTTTCTTTATCTGTTAGTTTACTATGCAAAATTGCTGCATGATTTTCAAATTTAAGTTCTATTCTTTCAATAATTTGTGGTGTTAAAGAAATTTCAGGAACTAATAATATTGCTCCTTCGTTATTTTTAACTGCTTCTTCTATAAGTTTTATATAAACTTCTGTTTTCCCTGATCCTGTCACTCCTTTTAACAAATAGATTTGATCTTCTCCATTTCTTATTGTTTCAAATGCATTATTTTGTTCATCATTTAATATTATTTTATCATCTATTACATAATTTTTTTGATATCTTTTTTCTTTTATTTTTTTATTTATTATAAGTTTTTTTTCTATTTTTATATTTCCATTTTTTAAAAATTGTTTTATTATTTTTTTATCAAATTTCTTTTTTAACGTTATATATGTAATTTCTTTTTTCTTTTCTAAATAATCATTCAGTTCTTTTATATGATCTATTTCATTATTTTCTTCTTCACTAACTATCAATTTTGAATCATCTATAATTGTTGAAATATCAAATTTAGATATAAATACAGCGTTCTCTGAATATTTTAATTTTAATGTTCCTGGATAAATTGTTTTTATAATATTGTAATAATCGCTTAAATAATAATTTTTTATCCATGCTGCTAATTCTATAATTTCTTTTGGTATAGTTGCTATAGAAGCTATACTTTCTATTTCTTTTATTTTTACTTCTTCTACATCTAAATCATTAAAATCAATTTTTTTTATTATAAGTCCTGTTATTTTTCTATTAGAAAAATTTATTATGCACCAATCACCTATATTATAGTTGCTTAATGATTTATATGTAAATATTTTTTTGTTATTCTCAACATACAATTGATAATAGTTCATCTTTTACTCCATAGTAATTATTATTTTAGAGTTTCTACTTATTCTACTTCCTGGTGTTATTGACTGTGTTATTACACTTCCACTACCTTGAATTTCATAGTTTGGATATTTATTTACTGGATATACACTTAATACTTCTCTCATACTTAATCCTCTAAAATCTGGCATATAACCTAATTCTAAGTCACTTTTTATTTTATTTAAATCTTTATACACTTTTTTATTAGCTGTCGTTGCTTGTAATTTTACTTTATCTTCTCCTTCAGGTACTATTCCTTTATATTTTATCATTTGTTCAATAATAGCTTTAACTGATGGCAGTGCTACATGTGCACCATAATATTGACCTTTAGGTTCATTTATTGTAACTAATATAGTATATTTAGGTTTATCTACTGGAAAAAATGCAAAAAATGATGAAAAATATTTTCCAACTTCATATCCTTTTGTTCCTGCTTTTTGACCTGTTCCTGTTTTTCCACCAATTCGATATCCTTTAATTAATGCTGCTTTACCTGTTCCTTTTGTTACAACACCTTCCATCAATTTTCTAACTGACATCGATACTTCTTCACTAAATAAACTTGATTCTATTACCGGTCTATTTTCTCTTATTAATTCACCTTTGTCATCTATTATTTTATCTACAATGTAAGGTCTTACTAATTTACCATGATTTACAATAGCATTTAGTGCAGTTATTATTTGAATTTGAGTTGTTGATATCCCTTGCCCAAATGATACGTTTGCTTTTCTAACTTCTGTAAATCTATTTAATGGAAACATTTTTGTAGATGTTTCATAATCTATATCAATTCCTGTTTTCTTATTTAAATTTAATCGCTCTAGATATGAGTAAAATAATTCTGTTTTCATTTTTTGTGCTATTTTTACCATTGCTACATTTCCTGAATTTGCTATTATTTTACCTAATGTTAAGTCACCTAATGTTGTATTATCATGATCTCTAACTACTCTATCTGCAACTTTTATTGTTCCAGTTGAATTAATTATTTCATTTTCACTGATTGCACCTTCTTGTAATGCTACTGCAACTGTTATTGGTTTAAATATAGAACCTGGTTCAAATTGATCTGTTATTGTTTTATTTTTTAGTTCGGAATTATTTTTTGCTTTTGGATATGATGACATTGCTAAAATTTTTCCTGTCTCTGTTTCCATTATAATACCCATTGTTGATTCGGCTGAAAACTGGTTATATGCTTTTTTTATTTCGTCATCTAGTGCATATTGCAAAACACTATCTATAGTAAGAATAATATTTTTACCATCTTCTTGATGTTTTTGTGTATTTGCATCTTGAAGTTTATAATTGAATTTCCCATTTGCAGATTTAAACTCTATACTTTCACCATCTATTCCTGCTAAATCTTCATCATATCTTTTTTCAATTCCATATAATCCTTTATTCAATGAATTGTTAAATCCAACTATTTCTTGAAATACATTATTTTTTGGATAATTTCGTGTAGAATGATTTTCAAAATAAACACCTGAATTAAGAGATTTATTTTTTTGGAACTCTTCTACTATTCTTTTCTTTTGATTGTAATTAACTTTTTTAGCTATTATGTAGTATTTATTATCTTGAGCTTTTTTCCTTATAATTTCTTTTTTTATTTCTACTCTATTGAAGTTATCAATATTTGCACTTAAAATATCTAATAATGGGTCTATATTTTCCTTTTGTATCATTGTTGGATCTAAAACAACAGCATACATTTCTACATCAAATGCTAATACTTCGCCATCATTTGTTAATATTTTACCTCTTTTTGCTTTATCAACTATTTTACTTCTATATTGGAGATCTCCTGTTTCTTTCCAACTTTTCCATCCAACTATTTGCAATTGAAATAATTTAATAAATATTACTAACAGTACCAATAAGTTTAAAATTACTAAGCAAAATAATCTTTTTTGGAAATTATATTTTATCATTTCTCTCCTAGTTTGATTAAGATAATTTAGATATTATCATATCATTTAACATTTGTGGGTTTGCTTTACCTTTTGATATTTTCATTGATTGTCCAACTAAAAACTTAAGTGCTCTATCTTTTCCAGCTTTAAAATCATCTATTGATTGTTGATTTTCTAATAATACTTGATCAACTATTTTTTCTATTTCACTATTATCTGTTATTTGAGTCATTCCTTTTTCTTTAACTATTTCTTCTGGATTTTTATTAGTCACAACAACTTCTTCAAATATTTCTTTTGCTATTTTAGAACTAATTGTTCCATTTTGAATTAAGTTAATTATTTTTCCTATATTATCTGGTGAAACTGTAAATTGTTCTATACTAATATTTCTATCTTTTAAAACTCTTAGTACTTCTGTTAACATCCAGTTTGCAGATAATTTAGGCTCTTTAGATATTTTGATTATTTCCTCATAATAATCTGCTAATTCCATTTCTGATGCTAATGTTATTGCTTCATTCTCTTGTAATTTATATTCTGAGATAAATCTTTTAACTTTAGCATCAGAAAATTCAGGCATTTCATTTTTCATATTTTCTAATCTTGCTTTTGAGATTATTACTTTAGGTAAATCTGGATCGGGAAAATATCTATAATCCATTGCTTCTTCTTTACTTCTCATAGGACGTGTAACTCCATTTTCTTCATCCCATAATCTTGTCTCTTGAACTATCTTATTTCCTGACTCTATAATATCTATTTGTCTACTTACTTCATATTCAATGGCTTTCATTACCGATTTAAATGAATTTAAATTTTTTGTTTCTGTTCTAGTCCCTAATTTTGCATCACCTTTTTTTCTTATAGAGACATTAACATCACATCTAAGTGATCCTAGTTCCATACTAACATCACTTACTTTTGTATATTTCAATTTATTTTTTAGTATATTTAAATATGCATATGCTTCCTCTGCAGATCTAATTTCTGGTTTAGAAATTATTTCTATCAATGGTATAGATGCTCTATTATAATTTAGCAAACTTTCTGAATCAGTATGAATATTTTTTGCTGTATCTTCTTCTATTTGTATTCTTTCTATTCCGACAACTGATTCTTTTCCTGAATTTGTTTTTACTTCTAATTTACCATTTTCTGCATATGGTTTAAAATATTGTGTTATTTGATAATTTTTTGGAGAATCAGGATAAAAATAATTCTTTCTATCAAATTGACTTTCTTCATTTATATCACAATTTAGTGCTAAGGCTGCTTTTATAGCATAATCAAGAACTTTTTCATTCAATTTAGGTAATGCTCCTGGTTGACCACTACAAACTGGACATGTTGTTGAATTAGGATCTTTATGATCATAATCTGCATCACATGCACACCATATTTTAGTTGTCGTTTTCAATTGACAATGTACTTCTAATCCTATGACTGTTTCGTACTCTATACTCACTTAATAATCCTCCTTATAATTCAGGGTATTCTATTTTGTTTATATTCTTTTCATACATATGTGAAAAATTAAATAATTTTGCTTCTTCAAAATAATTTGATATTAATTGTATTCCAACTGGTAATCCATCTATAAATCCTGCTGGAACCGATATAGCTGGAAGTCCTGCTAAACTAACTGAAACTGTATATATATCAGCTAAATACATTTGAATAGGATCTTGAGCACGTTCACCTTTTTTAAATGCTACTGTTGGTGATGTTGGTGTTAAAATTATATCTACATCTTCAAATACATTAGTAAAATCATCTCTAATAAGTCTTCTAACTTGTGATGCTTTTTTATAATACGCATCATAAAATCCTGAACTTAATACATAATTTCCTATCATTATTCTACGCTTAACTTCATCTCCAAATCCGTCACTTCTCGAATCAACATACATCCCTTCTATATCACTATTATTTGATCTAAGTCCGTATCTAACACCATCATATCTCGATAAGTTTGATGCTGCTTCTGCTGAGGATATTATATAATATGTAGATATAGAATATTTAGTATTAGGTAACGAAACTTCTTTTACTTCTACTCCTAATTTTTTAAATATTTCTATTGCTTCATCAATTTTTGATTTTACATTTGAATCTAATGCATCTGTAAAATATTCTATAGGTAATCCTATTTTTAATCCTTTTATTTCTTTATTCAAGAAATCTGTATAGTTTGGTACTTCTACATTCGCAGTTGTCGGATCATTATCATCTTGTCCTGATATTACAGTCATGATTTTTGCTAAATCTGATGTAGATTTTGCAAATGCTCCTATTTGATCTAATGATGATCCAAATGACATAAGTCCATATCTTGAAACTCTTCCATATGTTGGTTTAATTCCATAAACACCAACTAATGATGCCGGCTGTCTAATACTTCCACCTGTGTCTGATCCTAATGCTATTGATATTTCTTGTGATGCAACAGCTGCCGCTGATCCACCACTACTACCACCAGGTATTCTATCTAAATCCCATGGATTCGAAACATTTTTTACAGATGAATTTTCATTTGATGACCCCATTGCAAATTCGTCCATATTTGTTTTCCCAACTATTGGTATATTATTTTCTTTTAATTTTCTAACTACAGTAGCATCATATGTTCCAACATAATTTTTCAATATTTGAGATGCTGATGTTGTTAAGTCCCCATGCGATACAATATTATCTTTTATAGCTACAGGTACTCCAGCCAATAATAGTTTTTCATTTCCATTTTGTTCATCAACTAATTTAGATGTTTCAATCGAACTATCTTTTAATATTGAGTTAAATGCTCCAATCTTATCGTCAATTGTAGATATTCTATCTAAATAACTATTCAACACTTCTGTTGATGTTAATTCTTTATTTTTTATTTTTTCTTCAATTTCTGTCGCAGTTAATTTATATATATCCATTCATCTTCCCCTACGTATAAAGTTTATATTTACTCTCCTATTATTTTAGGTACTATTACAAAATTCTCATCTTTATCTGGTGCATTATCTAAAAATTCTTTTTTAGATTGACCTTCTCTTATTTCATCTTTACGTAATATATCTTTTGCCTCACTTACATTAAATAACGGTTCTATATTAGACGTATCTATTTGATTCAATTCTTCCATATGATCTAATATTTTATTTAAATCTGTTCTAAAATGTTCTATTTCAAAGTCATTAAATTCTAATTTTGATAGTTTTGCAATTTTCAATACATCTTCTTTACTAAGCATAGTTGAATACCTCTTATTTCATTTTATTATTTAATTTATTTCTAAAAAATTATTAAATTTTGAAAACTCTATTTTATTATCTTCACAATATTTTACAAGTCTGCTATTTTCTCTTGCAAAAACATAATCAGATACTCTTGCAGCTTCATAATCTGATGGCCCATCACCTATATATGTTACATGGTAACCATTGTCTTTATATTGTTTAACTATTTCGGATTTATCTACACCATAATACATCTCTTTATCTAAATATGGATGTGATATTTTAATTTTATTTATTTCATCTTGAGACTCATTATATTCAAACGTTATATCATTTGAAATTATAAATGATTTATCTATATTTATATCATTACTTATTAATGGTTCTAAAACATTTAGAAATGTTCCTGCACTAACGATTTTATATTCTATTCCATTGTCTATAAACATTTTAAATGTTGGATCAATAATTACATTTTCTCTTAATGTTTTTCTGTACTCATTTTCTGTTATATTTAATGATTCTAATCCATTTTGTATATATTGCAATATAGATAATTTCTTTTCATTAAATAGTTTTCTTATTTCTTTTTTTTTATCTTTATTATGTGCTTCTAAAAGTACTTCAGTTGAATCTACTAAACTAATTGTCATATCAAAATCTATTAAATAAATTCTTTTCATTTTGATTTCCTTCTTCTATAATTTTTTCAAA
>RRZU012872387.1_pt1 | contig 15101 bp, 10 predicted proteins | sample 2165561 | NCBI WGS metagenome assembly RRZU01 (sample SAMN10456909, study PRJNA506462) | wastewater metagenome | isolation source: wastewater sludge | place: USA: Moscow, Idaho
CAGCCCTTCCTCTTCCCCCTTCGTCCCGACCTCTTTCAGGCAGTGCTTCTTTCTTCTTCCCGACCGTGCGCGGGATATTTCGAGCCCTTAGACCTCAGCCAGGGGAGGACGTAACACAAGGAAGCCACGAGGGACGGTCCCACACCGACCGTAACACAGCTATGCGATCTTCTGCTGACGTGCAGGCCCCGTCACACCGGCAGTGGTTTTGATTAGTGCCGGCTTCTGCATTTCGCGGAACACTGCGGGAAGCATGGCCGTTTCTAGGGTCCTCTGGCTAAACAGGAAACGTCCATCCACGACAAAGCCGAGGTGCTCCCACGGGACGGCGCTGTTCAACAGATCCACTACCCGGCCGAGATCCATCTCGGGATACTTCGGAAACAGAGCAAGGATCGATCCATCGTAGGCAGGACAGTCATGAACAAAAAAAGGCTGCTGTCGACGAGTCTTGCTGTTTACGTAGATTCTGGGCGCGGACGATTGGTGATAGGCCCGGCCCCATTTCCACCAGTTCCCCTCATCAAAGGCCCGAACCCGTCTCGCCAATAGATGCTCTTTGTGTGGTAACAGGCTGGGATGCTGGATGTTATAGAGCATCCGGCGCGTCTCTCCAGTATCGCGCGTCTTCGAGCAGACGAACTCGACGTTGCCCTCGGGATGCGCAAAGACCGGATCGGCCCCGGACACAGCCCCGACTCTTACGTCGAACAGCGACGACAAGGGGACAGTCATTCCCGCTTCCAGGAAGGCGATCTGGCCTTTCATCTCGGTAAACCTGCGATCTTCCCAATCCTGGTCGCCGAGAACCTGCCATTTCGTCGTACGTGAGAAATTCCCGAGTTCGAAGCGGAAAATGGCGCAGTTCGGCACCGCACCCTGGAATATCTTCTGATCTCCCGTTTCGATCCAGTGAGTGATCGTGCCTTGCTCGTATAACCAGGCATTTAAGTGTCTAGCGGCCGTAAGCTTGATGAAGTCACGAGGCACGATGAAGATCAGTTCTCCTCTCGGCTTCAGGTGCCGCACCGCTTTCTCGATAAAGAACAGGTACAGGTTGCTACGGGCGTCGAAGCGTTTGGCGTTGAGCAGCGCCTTGGTCTCCGGTTCGATATCCTGATAGCGGACATACGGCGGATTGCCGATGACGGTGAAGAATCGCTCCGTTTCGGGGTAGGCGAAGAAGTTTGTGACCAAAGCCCCTTCCGGAGCCACTGCCGGGTCATTCTCAATCGCGACGCAGTTCGCGATGCGCGTCGAAAACGCACCATCGCCCGCCGAGGGTTCAAGCACTCTACCTTGTTGCTGTCGCAATCCCAGCATGAGGCGCACGATCCGCTCCGGCGTAAATACCTGACCGCGGTTGGCTACGTTGAGTCGATGGTCGCTCATTCGCCAGCACCTTTCCTGAGTTTCTTCCCAACGGAAGTATCCGATCAGATCCTTCGGGTCGGCGTGCTCCAGGCCGGCCTTGGTATGGGGGATTTTGAGGTCCAGATCATCGTGCGTTCTTTCTGTCAATCGATCAGACTCTCGAAGCTGGTCGCGAAGGTTATCGGATGAACGGATTGTATCAATCCTTTATGAATATCGTTGAAAAATCGAGGTTTGCCTCAATGGTGACACTGATCCGGCTACATCGCCGAAACCTGGACGTAGTCCTTGCGGACTTCGCACTCAACGCAGATCCGCCAGCGCATGCCGCTGCCCCCACGACCGGCGCACCGACGACCTCGCCCGCCCAAGCAGCCCTATCTGATGCAGGTGGTGGCGTAGCGTGGGTGGCCGGAATGATGATCAAGGCCGAAAATCCCGTTCAAACTTGCACAATACAAGCGATAATTCAACCCTTTCCTGGCGCATCAAACGCGCATGCTGAGGCGGTGGCGGCGGGAGCTGCGAACCGGTGATTGCAGCTCTCTTGGACAGGCCAACTGCTTTGACCGAATGAATCAAAAGCTTGCAGCTTCAAACAGGTCGCACCTTGCCGGCCGGCATGGGCTGTGGACCCTGCTTTGTGTACAGGCACTGACTGGCTGCATCAGCCTGCCAGGCAGCTACCGCATACCCGATCTTTCCCTGCCCGCTCAGTACCAGGATGCGGCCAGTACCGGGACGGCCCCGTCCACTTCAGGGCAGACCGCCGCTCCGCCCGCGGAAGCAAGTCCATCGAACCCACCGGAACCAGCCCCTGCCGAAACTCCGGTGGATTGGTGGAGTGACTTCGGAAACCGTGAACTCCAGGGTCTGATCGATCGTGCGCTCTCCAACAATCCGGATATCCGGATTGCGCTGAACCGTATCGTCCAGGCCAAGGCCAGGGCAGAGCAGGCCGCTGCGGGTAAATATCCAGGCCTTTCCGCTCCCTTGGTGATTGCGCAACAGTCTCCCGGTGGAGTTACGGTAGGAACGGCTCCGGCTGGCGGCGTCTCGAATGTGAGCAGCAACAGAACTTCGCAACGCACCTATCAGGCCAGCATCCGGGCGGACTGGCGGCTGGACATCTGGGGCGAGCAAAGCGCCCTGGCGGAATCCGCCAACTTTCAGCTCTGGCGGGCCGTCCATGAACGGGAAAACGTCCAGAGGAATCTGACGGCCAGCCTCGCTACCCACTACGTTGAATTCCTGTCCCTCAATGATCGCCTCAGAATCGCAGTCGAGACCGAAGAAGTGCTGAGCGCAACCCTGGCCACCATCGAGAAGCGGGTCAAGGCTGGCGACGCCACCCTTTCCGAACTTGAGCAGCAACGGGCGGCAATTTTCGCCATACGCGCAACCATCCCCACCCTGGAACAGCAGAAGCTCGACGCCATTGGCGCCATGGCGTTTCTGCTGGGTACGGTCCCCGGCAAACTCAAGCTCTCCAATGACGGACTCGACTCCCTGACCATTCCGAGTGTGGCCCCTGGCCTGCCCTCGGCCCTGCTGCTACGCCGGCCCGATGTGCGCGTGGCGGAAGCCCAGCTTCTGGCCGCGAATGCCGACGTGAACGTCGCCCGGGCGCGCATTCTCCCCCCCATGGACCTGTCGGCACAGATCGGCTACAGCGGCATTGCCCTGTCGCAACTGTTCCAGCCCCAAACCTTGTTCTGGAATGTCGTGGACAACCTGGTCGTCAGTATTTTCGATGGTGGCAGGAAGCGGAACGAGCAGCTGTTCTCACAAGCCGTCCGCGAAGAAATGGTGGAAAGCTATGCGCGCACCGTCTACCAGGCCATGAAGGAAGTGGAAAGCGCTCTGACTTCTGTTCGCCTGGCGGAACGGCGCCTGACCGCCCAATGGGAAGCCAGCAAGGCCGCTCGCCGTGCCTGGGATATCAACATCAGGGTCTACGCGGTGGGAGGAACCGACTATCTGAGCTTGCTGGAAACCCAACGCAGTTATCACCGCTACCTGGACGACTACCAGAGGATCCGAATGGAATTTTTTCGGGGTTACATCAGCCTGTTCCAGGCTCTGGGCGGCGGGTTGAAGGCAGAGCGCCGTGCACCGGCCGGCGGCGAAGCCACTGCCGGTTCGACCCGGCGGCTACCGCTGTCTACCGAAGCCATGCCGGTCATCCCGGTGTACGAGGGTTCGCAAGCAAGCGCGGACACTCTCTGGCAGGTGGAACTGGCCGGTCTTTATCATCACTCGACGATCGACGCAACCTGGCGTGACCTGCACAATCGTTATCCATTTTACATGGAAGGGCGCAGCCTCCAGCCACAGATCAAAGGCCGCATCGAGGAAGGTGACGGCGTTCAGCAATCCTGGTATCAGTTGTACATCGCGAATTTCAACAGTCAGGCGGAGGCCGAAGAATATTGCCTCACCCTGAAAGCCGATCAGCAACGCTGTCGGGTGGTCTCCCCGGAGACGGACGCCACGCTTCTGGACAATGCGCATTCCCGGCGCCCTGGTACTAGTAGTTCGTTCCATTAAATGGGCTACAGATCAGGCAGCTTTCATGTGTGGTATGAGAACCACGGCCATTGTCGTCTATTTTGTAACTATATTGGCGGAACTTACTCCAAGACGCGACGGCTCTTCCTGCGCAGCCGCCGGCCGACGCAGCCTTCTACTTGGTGACAGCTGCAAATTCATCTGCGAGTTCCAGCATGTCTTGCCCTGGCGTTGAATAGCTGACGATCCGGACTTCGATTCCTGCATTCTGCATGGAGGACAGGGCTCTGCGAATTGCCGCAGCGATCCAGCGCGCATTGTTGCCGAAGGCGCCGCCTCCCACACGCGTCAGGTACACCACCGGGCTGCCGTGCTGCTGCATGTTGAGCATCGCCGACAAAAGCGTGGCCTCATAGGTTGCCTCGAGGATCAGTGTTGCAAAGCGCGCCCAGTTCGCCGGTCTCTGAATTCGGTTATAGCTCACCGGAAGTGCTGAACAATAGACCTGAGACACCCGATGGCCGGCGCCCTCGTCCGTCACCTCGACATCCCAATGCACGCCAATGCGCAGTCGCCCTCGAAGCTCATCGAGTTGCGCCGAATCCATCGATGACAACAGATCATCGACCTTGGCAAGGCCCTCATCATTCGTGAGGCAGTAGCCGTTGCGCATCTGCCAGAGCCGATCCTGCACATTGTCCAGAGCGGTACCGATGTCGTGCAGGCAGTCGATCTGCCGATCCACGCGCTGGCCGAACTGCCCATCCACCGGTGCAAAGTAGTTGCGGTAGATGGTGCCGGCCCCCGCAGCGATGGCGCAGGCGGGCCCCTGGGTCGCGTCCTGCTCGTAGCGCGTCACTCCCTGCTCCGGCGTGACCCTCTCCGAAACCATCTCCAGCAGATTGAACTGCGAAGCCACCTGAAACAGCGCACCCGCGTTGCCGCGGTTGGCGTGCATGCGCCGCACATCGCCCGCTACGCACGAAACGCGAGTGGGCCCCTGACCACTGACCAGGCCTGCCGCCCGGAGCCGCAATTCCGCCAAGCTGGGCGTCTCCAACTGCCCGATGGCGCAGGTGCGCGCGCTGTTGCGCGAGTGCAGTCGCCCGTTGACGATCGACAGCCGCGCGCGCGTCTCGTCGTAGCCGTCCTCCCTGAAACCCGTGATGCGTTCGAACCAGTCCATGATGTGTGCCTCGATACAGGTGGCGGCTCAGGCCGGTCTCGGCCTATAGCCCAGGATGTAGCGCTCCTGCGCCGCAGTTTCGATCGCATTGGGCCGAGCCGCACGCACTCGCCGGATCGCATCCTGCGGCGCCACGCCGAGTTCCACCAGCAGGCAGGCCGCCACCGTCCCGGCGCGACCCAGTCCCCCTCGGCAATGGACCAGGACGCGGCCGCCATCGGCGACCAACCGGTGCAACTGCAAGGCCACGCCGGGCCAATCCGCCTCGAACCCGGAACCCGGTGCGTTCAGGTCCGCGATCGGCAGGTGGTGCCACTGAAGGCCGCGCTCAAGGATTCGCTGACTAGGACGCGTCGTTTAGGCGACGCGTATCCGGACTTTCAGTCCGCAACATAGACCCACCGGCTTTAGCCGGTGGTTGTTTAGTGGCAGAATGCCTATATGATACCCGCTATAGACACAATATCACCAACCAAATGGCCAAACAGCAGGGCAATCGCCTACGCAAATGTCGTAAGCAACTGACAATGCTCGCTACCTATCCTCTATGACGAAGTATTGATTTTGGAATGGCCATGGGGTCTACTTCCTCTTTTTGGGAGGGTGGCCGGATGACTCTGGTAGAAACGTTTTCGGGATTGCCGGATAGCCGTCGAGGTCCGGCGAAGCGGTACGTCTTGATGGAGATGGTAGTGATGGCTTTATGCGCGATCCTGTGTGGCGCCGACCATTGGGTGGAGGTAGCGGACTGGTGTCGGGATCGGCAACAGTGCTTGCGGGAACGATTCGGGTGGTCTCTGAAGGGAGGCACCCCGTCGCACGACCCGTTTGGCGATCTCTTTCGGGTGCTGGATGCGAAGGGATTCGAGGAGCGGTTTCGGCAGTGGATCGCGGGGGTGGTCGGCGTTGTAGACGGAGTGGCTGCTTTCGATGGGAAGACCTTGCGTGGATCGGGAAAGAAAGGAAGCAATGAGCTTCTGCACCTGGTGACGGCCTATGTGGTGGAAAATGGTAAAGTCGCCGCTGCCTCTGGCAGCATGCAAGCTTATCGACAATTCAATGACACCTTGGCCTCTGGCCTCACGTCAGCAATTTCCTGGTAATGACTGAAAAATTCTCGCACAGCGTTGTTCAGTGCCTCGCCGCGATCGCCCAGAATCAGGGGATCAGGATCAATCCTGAACGCCTGATCCACGATTTCGCCCTGGCGGATGAAGAGCCGGCAGCGCCCCTGGTGTTGCGGATGGCCGCCGACATCGGCATGAAGGCGAAGGCGGACAGGCTGACCTGGAGCAAACTCGTCGCCCAGCAAGGGGTGTTCCCCGTGCTGGCCCGCCTCAACACGGGTGCCGGCGTGATCGTGGTCGGGATCCGGCAGGAGGGAGAGAGCAAACAGGTGGCGGTCGTCGATCCCTGTGCTGGTGCGGTAGCGATCACCTTTTATTCCGAAGAGGCGTTTGGCGCGATCTGGGGCGGCGATGTCATCCTGCTCAAAAGGGCTCATTCGCTCTTCGATGCGCAACAGCCTTTCGGCCTGCGCTGGTTCATTCCGGAAATTCTGAAGCAGCGCACCGCCTTCCGGGACGTGTTCATCGCCGGCATGGCGATGAACGTCCTCGCCCTTGCCTCACCCCTGTTCTTCCAGGTAGTGATCGACAAGGTGCTGGTACACCAGAATGCATCGACCCTGATGGTGCTCACCGCCGGGGTGATCATTGCCATGCTGTTCGATGCGGCCTTCGGCTATCTGCGCCAGATACTGCTGTTGGCGGCGACCAACAAGATCGACATGCATGTGACCCGCCGGGCTTTCGGCCACCTGCTCTCCCTGTCGATCGACTTTTTCGAGCTCTCCACCGCCGGGGTGGTCACCCGCCAGATGCAGCAACTGGAAGGCATCCGCCATTTCCTCACCGGCCGTTTGCTGTTTGCCGGCATGGATGCTCTGGCCCTGGTGATCTTCCTGCCGCTGCTGTTCACCTACTCCTTCAAGCTGGCGCTGATCGTGCTGGGATTCGCTCTCATCATCGCCCTCATCATCACCATTTTGCTACCCACTTTCCGCAAACGTCTGGACCGGCTCAACAGTGCCGAAGGCGTCCGCCAGGCGCTGCTGGTGGAGACCATCCACGGCATGCGGACGGTCAAGGCCCTGGCCATCGAACCGGTGCAGCGCAAGGCCTGGGACCAGTTATCGGCGGAAGCCATCAACGCCCATTTCGAAGTCGGAAAACTGGCGATTTCCGGCAACCTGGCCACGGACTTCCTGGGCAAGCTGATGCCGGTGGTGATCGTCTTCATCGGTGCCCAGAGCATCTTCGATCAGACCATGAGCGTCGGGGTACTGATCGCCTTTCAGATGCTGTCGGGACGAGTGATCAATCCGTTGATCCAGATCGTGAGCCTGATCAACGAATATCAGCAGACGGCCGTGTCCGTGCGCATGCTGGCGGAAATCATGAACCGGCCTCCGGAAGGACGGATCGGCGCCGGCGGCCTGCGGCCCCTGCTGAAAGGACAGATCACCTTCGAGGAGGTGACCTTCCGCTACCCTGGCGCCAGCGTCAATGCACTGGACCGGACCAGCTTCACGATCCCGGCGGGCGCCGTCGTCGGTGTCGTGGGACGCAGTGGTTCAGGAAAAACCACCCTGACCAAGCTGATCCAGGGACTCTACCCGGTGCAGGAAGGCCTCGTCCGCTTTGACGGCATCGATGCCCGGGAGATCGATCTTTCTCATCTCCGCCGCCAGATCGGGGTAGTCCTGCAGGAGAATTTTCTTTTCCGCGGCAGCATTCGCGACAATCTCACCATCACCAAGCCCGATGCCAGCATCGAGGAAATCGTCGCGGCCGCCCAGGCGGCCGGGGCCGATGAATTCATCGAACGAATGCCGCAAGGATACGACACGCTGCTGGAGGAGAACGCATCGAATCTGAGTGGCGGGCAGAAACAACGCCTTTCGATTGCCCGTTCCCTGCTGGCCAAGCCCAACATCCTGATTCTCGACGAAGCCGCCAGTGCTCTCGACCCGGAGAGCGAGGCCATTTTCATCCGCAACCTGTCCCGGATCGCCGTGGGCAGGACGGTGATGATGATTTCCCACCGATTGTCCACCCTGATCAATGCCGATGTGGTTCTGGTCATGCAGAATGGCCGCTTGTCGGACTGGGGTACGCATACACAACTGCTTTCTCGCTGTCAAACCTACCAGCACCTATGGAACCAACAGACAGGCCATCTTTGATTCGCCGGCTGTGGTCCCGGCAGACGGTTGATCAGCCTGCCCTGGATTTCCTGCCCGATGCGGACGAAATCGAGCGACGGCCACTGCCCCGCTCGGCCAGTTTCACCCTGCACCTCCTCGCTCTGGCACTGCTTGCCTTCCTCCTGCTGGCGACCTTCTCGGACATCGACCTGGTGATCACCGCCCGGGGAAGATTGATCACCCCTCTGCCGAATATCGTCCTGCAACCGCTGGACACCGCCATCATCCAGCAGATCAATGTCAAGCCCGGGCAGATCGTGAAAAAGGGGGAGCAACTCGCCACCCTCGACCCGACCTTTACCGAAGCGGATGAAACCCAGTTGAGGACCCGCCTGGGCAGCCTCGATAATGAACGTGCCAGACTGGAAGCGGAACTGTCGGGCAAAACCGTTACCACCGACGCCATGGCCAGTGATGACAAGAAGATCCAGGGCCGCCTTGCCGACGAGCGACAGGCCAGCTATCTCGCCCAGATGCGACGACTGGATGAAAATATTGCCCGCCTCCGGGCGTCCCAGGAAACCAACCGCCGCGACCAGACCGCGATGAATTCCCGCGTCCAGGTACTCCGGGAAATGGTCGCCATGCTCGAACCCCTGGTGGCCCAGCAATACGCGGTGCGCGCCCGCCTGCTGGACGCCCAGGATCGCCTGCTCGAAGCGGAGCGAGGCGCCCAAATGGCCCGTAGTCGGGAACAGGAACTCCAGAAGGAACGTACTGGACTGGAAGCCGAACGTCTGTCCTTCCAGACCGGCTGGCGACAAAAAATCATGGAGGAACTTCTCGCCCTCTCCCGTGAGCGGGATTCGGTCAACGAGCAGTTGCAGAAGGCGGACAAACGTCACCAGTTGGTGGTCCTGACCGCACCCTCCGACGCCGTGGTGCTGGAGGTCGCCAAGCTCTCCGCCGGTTCCGTCGCCAAGGCCGCCGAAGCCTTGTTCACCCTGGTTCCCCTGGGAGAGGGCCTGGAGGCCGAGGTCCAGATCGAATCCGCGGATGTGGGTTATGTCAAACTCGGCGACCGGGTGCACATGAAGGTGGATGCCTATCCCTTCCAGTTGCACGGTGCCCTGGATGGAGAACTGCGCACGATCAGCGAAGACGCCTTCCGTCGCGAGAACGTCGCTGTTGGCGGCAGCGAGGCCTACTATTTGGGCCGTATCCGGTTGACCACGACCCAGCTCAACCGGCTTCCCAAACACGCTCGCCTGCTTCCCGGCATGACCATCAGCGCCGAGATCACGGTGGGCAAGCGCTCGGTGATTTCCTATCTGCTATGGCCGCTGATCAAGGCACTCGATGAGTCGGTCCGCGAACCGTAAAGGAGTGTTCCGGAAAAGTCCATCTTCGCAAACCCTGCGCATGCGGACCCCCATTCAGATCAGAAGAAAGTCGCCATGATCAAGTGTGGGGTGAGTTGCAAGACCCAAGACCGCGATTTCCACTGCTGCGCCCTTGCCGCTGCCATCGGCATCGTAGTACAGGGAGCCCGTGCTCGTGTTATAGACCACCCGGTCATCTGCATCGTGGCCCTTGACCGCATCGGCAGCCGCCCAGAACTGCGCTTCACCCAAAGCGCCGGTCGTCTTTCCCAGTCCCTTGAATACCAGCAGGCTGAGTTGGATATGGTCTGTTCCTGACTCGAAATCGACGAGGACATCCCGGTTGTTGGCAGCGTTCGGTGCCGTGTTGAGCACGAAATGATCTTCACCATTGCCGCCGGTAAGGGTATCGTTACCCAGGCCTCCGAACAGCGTGTCGTTGCCGCTGCCAGCGAGTAGCTGGTCGCCTCCTCCTCCGCCTTCGATCCGGTCAGCAAATGCCGTTCCCGTCAGGACGTTGGCACCGGCATTGCCGATCATGGTGATCGCGTTGGCCAATGCCGACGCATCGGCATTGAGTGCTGCCGAACCCGTGCTCGAGGCCACCACGCCGGTACCCGTGCCAAGAACCACCCGCTCGATACCCGTATCGCCCGCAAACAGTGTCAGGGTACTGGCGGTGGTGGCTGCGAAACGCACTTCGTCAATACCGGAGCTACCAGTATCCGCAATCTCGGCTGCAGTATGAGCGGCGGCGAGCCCGATCAGGTAGATGTCGGAACCCTCCTCACCATCCATCAGGTCGGTACCGGCCTGGCCGTTCAGGAGATCGTTGCCGCTGCCGCCATCGATCTGGTCAGCGAAGGCCGTTCCGGTCAGGATGTTCGCACCGGCATTGCCAATCATGGTGATGGCGTTGCTCAACGGCGACGCATCGACATTGAGTGCGACCGTACCCGCACTGTTCGCCACAGCGTCGCTGCCAGTACCAATCACCAGCCGCTCGATGCCCGTGTCGCCGGCATACAGCTTCAGGGTGCCGGCACGGGTGGCCGTGAAACGCACTTCATCAACCCCGCTGCTGCCGGCATCGGCGATCTCGGCCGACGAATGCTCGGCAGGTAGTCCGAACAGGTAAAGGTCGGAACCCTCACCACCATTCAGGCTGTCGACGCCGCCCAGACCATTCAGGACATTATCACCACTGTTGCCGGTGATGATGTTGGCGAGCGTATTGCCCGTTCCCATGAGATGGGCCGTCCCGGTCAGTTCGAGCTTTTCGACATTGGCTCCCAGGGTCCAGGATACCGATGCTTTTACCAGATCCTTGCCGTCCGCGGCGCTGCTTTCGGTAACGACATCGGAGACGTTATCCACCAGGTAAATGTCGTCGCCCTTTCCGCCGGCGAGCTGGTCCGTGCCAGTACCACCGTCAAGCAAGTCGTTGCCCATTCCGGCTTCCAGCGTATCGTTGCCGCCAAGACCATACAAGGAGTCGTTTCCCGCCGTGCCGGTAAGGACGTTGACCGTATCATCACCCTCGAGCGTCAACCCGGAACAGGGAACTGCGCTGATCAGGTAACTGCCGGTGGACAGGGCATGGTCCTTGGCGGCCAGGTAAAAGCTTCCGCCGGCGGTCGGCGTATAAATGATCTGCGAATCGGTGGTGGACAGGCCGGCATTATCATTCTGAGTAATGACTGCCAATTTGGAGGAATACAGTTCAAGGTAGGGGTCGATACTCCCGCTGACCCGCGCCAGTTTGAAGATATAGCTGTTGTTGGCCTTCAGGGTGACCTTGAAGAGGTCGCCGTCGGACGCCTGCTCGATGACGCCGGACACGGCCGCCCCCCCGACGGTAATCGCTCCGCGCGTATTCGTCGTCATGGGATAGTCGTCCGGAACGGCAGTGATGTCATCGTTGCGGATCGTGCCCGCGGCGCTTGTCGTACCCAGTACCAGCCCTGATGAAGGGTTGCCCAGGCTGAGGGTAAAATTCTCGTCAGACTCGACGACGGTGTCCCCGACGATGAGCACCTGGATCGTCTTCGTCGTTTCGCCGGGCTGAAAGGTGACGACACCGGAAGTGGCGCCGGTAAAGTCGGAAGAGTTGGCCGGAGATGCACCGGATCCGTCCAGAGTCCAGCCGACGGTTTGCGTGGTCCCGCTCGCTTTGCTGAGGCTGACATTGAAAACGTAGGCCGTGGATCCGCTATTGCCTTCGGCGATCGAAGCAGCGCCAGCGGCGATCGATACCTGCACGGATCCAGGATCAGGGTCAGAGGACGCATCTGCCGACAACTCGCTGGCCGACTTGGTCACATTCGAGAAGACGAAGGTCTCGACATTCTTGATCAAGTCCGAACCGGAGCCGCTACTCGAGAAGGTAAAGCCCTGATTGATGGTATAAGAGAACGTATACTCCGAAAAAGCACCGGCAAACACCACCGTATCATTGCCGGCCCCGCCGTCGAGTGTATCGTTGCCCGCACCTGCCACCAGCGTGTCGTCGCCCGACCCTCCAACCAAAGAGTCTGTTCCGGGACCGCCATCGAGATAATTATTCAGGGAATTGCCGGTGATCGAGTCGGCACCGGTGCCCCCAATCGCATTTTCGATATTGCAGGTATACGCGATGGCGATGTTGTAGGTCATGCTGTTGCATGAGGAATAGGCGCCAGGCGTGAGATCGATCAGGCTCGGCGTTGACCATCCGCTCAGGTTGAGCGTATCGGTTCCAGCGGAGTCGTAAATGGTCAGGATCGGATGAAGGTTGACCGAGAAATTGTAGATTGCGGACAGGGTGCCGAAATCGGTGCTGCCAAATCCGTAGGTCGTATCATCTGTGCGGGTCGTGGTTTCGGCACCGTACATACTCTGTATGGCCATGATGTCATTGAGCATCGGCGTCTGCGGCGAATACAACTTCCCGTCCGCACCGACCCAGTCGGCCCAGGCCACCAGGCCCACCCCACTGGACGAACCCGAACCCCAATTGGGACCAAAGTAGGACATCACCGAATAGACACCACTGTCCTGATAGCTCGATGGCGTCCAGGAACCTCCACCATTGTAGTTGCCCATGTGATCCAGCCCGAAAGCATGGCCGATCTCATGCACGTAGGCCAGAAACGAATGCGCGCCCACCTCGGGGTTCATCAGGTCGGAATAGGCACGACTGAACCACACGCTGCCAGTCGTCGGGAAGTAGGCATGCGCGTATTCAACACCAGTGGTCGAAGTCCCGAATTCGATATTCGACGAACCGGACGTGACCTTGACCAGATCCGGGACGATGAGATCATCCCAGGTCTGCAGCGCAAGTGTGGCGGCAGCCTGCTGGAGGGAATTCAGTCCCTGAAATCCCGCCTGCTCCTGACTACCGTAGAGACCGCTCGATGAGGTCGGGAAGGCGTAGGTGATTGTGCTGCCGGACCAATGAGAACCGGAATCAAGCTGCGCGAGAATTTGCTGCTGTGTCCAGGATGCGAGTGCCACGTGACCAATCCTTCATGAGAGAAGGCAGCAAGGTCGAGGGCAAGCAGAAATTGAACAGCAAAAATCGCTGAATCTATGCAACCCGGCCACCCTTCCTGACGATCAGGTTAGGGCCCTCGGCTTTGCGTCCGGAGATTTCTCCCCGTTTGCCTTTGGATAAGATGTAGCGAATAATACACGTGATGGTCGTTTTGTCAATCGATTATTGAGGCAAAGACGACAAACCCTGATCGCGAAGGGTCTCGTGGCACCACAGGGAGGAACATGCCCAAAGCACCAGTCAACCCGCAGAAAAATGCCGTCGCCCTCGCCTACAGCCAGACTGACTCTGCACCACGCGTGGTGGCCAGAGGGCGGGGCTTGGTGGCCGAGCAGATCATCGCGCGCGCGCACGAGCATGGCGTTTATGTGCATGAATCAGCGGAACTGGTATCGCTGCTGATGCAGGTCGATCTCGACCAGCACATCCCGCCGCAGCTCTATCTGGCCGTAGCCGAACTGCTGGCCTGGCTCTACCGGCTCGAAAATGGCCAGGCAGCGTCGCCAGCACCCATCTTCCCGGCCACAGCTGAAGCAGCTCTGAAGCCATGAGATCGGTGTCGTCCGCGTCGTCCATTACCCCGCTTGCGGTTTTGCATTAAACTGCCCGCTCCAGCCGATTCCGGGAAGGACAATGGAAAACACGGACGTACAAGCAGAACAGGCACCGCTCCGATTCGAAATCGAACAGCCCAAAGAATACGATCAATACCTGTTGTACTCTAGAGCCGAGATTGCCGCGATCCTACGCGCTCTGATGCAGAAAAGGGCACTGGTCAGCGCCTACTTCAACAACAACCGCTCCTTCCTGCTGACTGCGGTGCTGGCGGTGGACATGGCGGCAGACACACTGGTTCTCGACTGCGGTCGCGAGAGCGGGACCAACCATCAGGCCTTGCTGGCCAAACAACTGCTGCTGACCGCTGCGATCGACAAGGTGAAGGTGCAGTTCACCCTCGGCAAACTCTCGGAGACGCAGCATGCCGGACTACCTGCCTTCAGCGCTGCGCTTCCCGACAAGCTGTTGAGACTACAGCGGCGTGAGTGTTTTCGCCTCTCGACACCGATCACCAAGCCGGTCAAATGCATCGCCATGATCAAACGTGCCGATGGCAGCACCTTCCTGCTCGAGGCATCATTGCTGGATATCAGTGGTGGCGGGATCGGGCTGATGGCACCGCCAAGTCTGGCCGCCCTGCTGCAGCGCGGCGCTGTCATGAGCGACTGCAAGGTCAGTCTGCCTGACGAGGGTCTGCTGGTCGCCAGTCTGTGCGTACGCAACAAACTGGACTTGACCACCAAGGGTGGGTCCCACTACGTTCGTGTCGGCTGCCAGTTCATTGCCTTGCCCGGTGCAAGGATGAACATGCTGCAACGCTACATCAACCGCATCGAGCGCGAGCGCAAAGCGCGGCTGAGTGGCATGGCCTAGCGAAGTGCGCGGCAGCGTACTGTGCTGCCGCGGCGGGGCCGCCCCATCCGGAGAAACTTCCGCAGCGGCCACCGCCCCCTTGCCTGAAAAGACTAGAAACCAATCCGCAGCAATGCGTACGCGGCGAGTAGCGTCCCCAGCATCGCCATCCCGTAGCAGAGCAGCTTGGCACCCGTGCCGGCGTGAATACCGACATCGTGCAGGCTGTGATAGATCCGGTGCGCGGCGTGCCACAGGAAAAGCGCGATGATCGCGAAGATGAAGCCCTTGCCGATAATATTCTGGGCAAAAGCAAGCATGTGCGGGTAGCTCATCGTATCTGGCGGCAGGACAACGCCGAGCGGCACGGCGATGCCGGTAATGAACACCAGCATCGGACCGAGCAGCGCCGACAACATGCCGCCGGCGCCGAACAGCGCCCAGAAGATCGGCGCGTTGGAACGTTTCAGTGTCGTAGGTTTCATCGTGCCA
>RRZU012760078.1_pt1 | contig 15098 bp, 14 predicted proteins | sample 2165561 | NCBI WGS metagenome assembly RRZU01 (sample SAMN10456909, study PRJNA506462) | wastewater metagenome | isolation source: wastewater sludge | place: USA: Moscow, Idaho
CGACGGAGCGGATCGACATCGCCCTCGTGCTGGGATCCGGCTGGTCCTCCGGCGCCGAACAGATCGGCGAGACCCTCGGTGAGATCGAGCTGGGCGACGTCCCGGGCTTCAGCAAGCCGGTGGTCGCGGGCCACGGCGGCAAGCTGCTGCTGGCGCGCGCGGCGTCGGGCAGGCTGGCGGCGATCTTCACCGGCCGCACCCACTACTACGAGGGCCGCGGCGCCGACGCCGTCGCCCACGGCGTGCGCACCGCCGCCGCGTGGGGCGCCACCACCATGGTGCTGACCAACGGCTGCGGCGGCCTCAACCCCGCATGGGGGCCGGGCACCGTCGTCCTGCTGAAGGACCACATCAACCTCACCGGCGACACCCCGCTGCACGGCGCCACCTTCGTCGACCTCTCCGAGGCCTACTCCCTCCGGCTGCGCGAGGCCGCGCGTCGCGTCGACGCCGACCTGCCCGAGGGCGTGTACGTGCAGTTCCGCGGCCCGCAGTACGAGACCCCGGCAGAGGTGCGGATGGCGGGCATCATCGGCGGCGACCTCGTCGGCATGTCGACGACGCTGGAGACCATCGCGGCCCGCGAGGCCGGCATGGAGGTGCTCGGACTGTCGCTCGTCACCAACGCCGCCGCGGGCCTGGGCGACAGCTTCCTGGACCACGCCGAGGTGCTGCAGGCAGGCCGCGACGCCGGGCCGCGGCTCGCCGCGCTCCTCGCCGGCATCGTCGGGGAGCTGTGATGGGCGACGTCCTGGCGCTCGCCACCGCGTGGCGCGACGCCGACTTCGACCCGGACACCAGGGAGCAGCTGGACCACCTGATCGTCCAGTCGCAGGCCAACGACGAGGGGGTCGCGCGCGCGGCCCTCGCCGAGCTGACCAGTGCGTTCGCGGGGCCGCTCGAGTTCGGCACCGCGGGCCTGCGCGGCCCGATCGGCCCAGGCCCGGCGCGCATGAACCGCGTCGTCGTGACGCTGGCCGCCGCCGGCTTCGCCGCGTGGCTCGCCGATCAGGGGCTCGCGGGCGGCAAAGTCATCGTCGGGCACGACGCGCGGCACAAGTCCGACGCGTTCGCCGAGGACACCGCCCAGATCATGGCGGGAGCCGGCTTCGACGTGCTGTGGACCGACCGCCCCATCCCCACACCAGTGATCGCGTTCGGCATCCAGCAGCTCGGCTGCGTGGCCGGGGTCGTCGTCACGGCCTCGCACAACCCGCCGGCCGACAATGGCTACAAGGTGTACCTGGGCGACGGCTCGCAGATCGTGCCACCCACCGACGCGGAGATCGCCGCGCACATCGCCCGCCTCACCGAGGGCTGCTGGACGACCCTCTCCCGCTCGGAGGCGCGCACGGACGTGACGGCCGCACTCCTGGACGCGTACGTGGCGCGCGCGGCCTCGCTCTACCCGGCGGAGGCCCCGAGGGACCTGACGTGGGTGCACACCGCCATGCACGGCGTGGGCGCCGCGACGGTGCGCCGCGTCGCCGAGGCCGCGGGTCTGCCCGCGCCGCACGAGGTCGCCGAGCAGGCGGCACCGAATCCCGACTTCCCCACGGTCGCGTTCCCGAACCCCGAGGAGAAGGGCGCGATCGACCTGGCGCTCGCGCTCGCGGAGGAGCAGGGTGCGGACGTCGTCGTCGCGAACGACCCCGACGCCGACCGCTGCGCCGTCGCCGCGGTGGTCGACGGCGCGTGGCGGATGCTGACCGGCGACGAGCTGGGCGCGATCCTGGGCGACGACGCCATCCGGCGCGGCGTATCGGGCACCTTCGCGAACTCCATCGTGTCGTCGACGCTGCTCGGCCGCATGGCGTCCGCTGCGGGGCGCGACCACCAGACGACGCTGACGGGGTTCAAGTGGATCGGCCGCGTGCCCGACCTGGCGTTCGGATACGAGGAGGCCATCGGCTACTGCTGCGACTCGCGCGCGGTTCCGGACAAGGACGGCATCACGGCCGCGGTGAACGTGTTGCGGATCGTCGCGGAGCTACGCGCGGAGGGCCGCACGCTCGCCGACCGTCTCGACGACATCGCCCGAGCGCATGGCCTGACGGCGACCTCGCAGCTGTCGGTGCGGGTCGCCGATCTGTCCCTCATCGCGGACGCCATGGCCCGGCTGCGCGCCAACCCGCCCGCCGAGCTGCTCGGCGAGCCGGTCGCCGTCGTCGACCTGGCAGTGGTCGGAGGGCACCTCCCGCCGACCGACGGCGTCGAGCTCACCGGCCGCGCGGTGCACGTCGTGGCCCGTCCGTCGGGCACGGAGCCGAAGCTGAAGTGCTACCTGGAGGTGCGACTGGGCGTCGAGGAGTCGCAGGACGTTCCCGCGGCCCGGGCGACGGCGGCCGGCCTGCTCGAGCGGCTCCGCGCGGAGATGGCGACAGCGCTCGGCGTGTAGCCGAGCGCTGCTCCCCCACGTCGTCGCGGGTCAGCCGACCCGGCGGGCGCCGCTGAACGGCATGTACTTGAGCTTGGTGACGTTGACGCCGGTGCGCGAGTTGCCCGCGTGCACGACCTTGCCGTCGCCGATGTAGATGGCGACGTGACTGACGGGGCTGTAGAAGAACACGAGGTCGCCGGGCTTGAGGTTCTTCTTCTTGACCGACTTGCCCTTCGAGAGCTGCGACCTGGACGAGCGCGGCAGCTTCACGCCCGCCTTGGCGTAGGCGTAGCTGGTGAGGCCGGAGCAGTCGAAGGCGTTCGGGCCGGTGGCCCCGTGCCGGTAGCTCTTGCCGACCTTCGCGAGCGCGAACTTCACGGCCTCGCGGGCCTTGGTGTCGCGCACCGTCAGCTTCTTCTTCGCCGACACCGCGCGCTTGTAGTCGGAGGTGGCGGCGGTGACGACCCGCAGCTTGGTCTTGCCGACCTTCGAGATCTTCGCCGTGAAGGAGTACTTCCCCCTGGAGGTGACCGTGGTCTTCGCGATCGTCGACCACTTCTTGCCCGTCCACCGCTGCAGGGAGGCCTTCACACCCTTCGCCGTCGCGGTTCCCTTCACGGTGAACTTCTTCTTCACGCGGACCGTCTTGGGCGCCTTCTTCACCTTCACGGTGGCCTTCTTGGGCTGCGGCACGGGAACCGAGGCCGAGACCTTCGACGCCGTGGGGCCTGCAACAGTCGCGGCGGGCGGCGCGGCATCCGCATGGGCTGCCGGGACACCGATCGCCCCGAAAAACATCGTGGCCGAGCAGGCCAGGCTGACTATCGTCTTGCGGAACATGAGTCCCCTTCTTGTCTTGCGAGGCCGGTCTGACCCGGCCACCCCCCATCGCGACTGTCGCGAATCTGAGAAAGAGCTTAAACATTCTCAGCTTCAATGCAAATTTCTCAGGTTCTTGACGAGGCGGATTCAGGTACCCGCTGGTGAGCCGGACCCCGCGCGCAGCGCCGGGTCCGTGGTCGTTACCAATGAACCGCGGGCGGCTACCCTGGACGTATGACGAAGCTCCGCGCTTTCCTTGCCTCCGTCGTCCTCGCGCTGCTCACGGTCCTCGCGGTCGCCCAGCCGGCCGCGGCAGACGACAACGCGCCGATCACCCGCTACGACGCCACGGTGAACCTCACCGACGACGGCGTGGCCGAGATCACCGTCGACTTCACGATGGACTTCTCGCAGGTGCGCGGCCGCGGCCCGATCATCATCCTTCCCCTTCGCCAGGAGGACGGCGCCGATCCCGACTGGGACTATGTCTTCGACTACTCGAACATCCGCGTCGACTCCCCCAGCGGGGCGAGCGCCCAGGTCAGCACCCAGTACGAGGGCAGGCTGATGAGCCTACGGATCGGCGACGAGAACCGCTGGAACACGACGCCACAGGACTACACGCTGAGCTACTCCGTCACCGGCTTCATCGTCTCCGACCACTCCCAGAGCGGGATGGACGAGTTCAACTGGGACATCATCGGCCCGGGCTGGGCGTCCCGGATCTCCAACGTGACCGCGACCGTCACCGGCCCGGCCGCCGTCAGCCAGGTCGCCTGCTTCTACGGCCCGTACACCGCGCAGCAGCCGTGCGAAGCGTCGTCCTCGGGCGACACCGCGACGTTCTCCCACGCCGAGACGCTGCCTCCCAAGAACCCCGTCCAGATCGTCGCCGGCTTCCCCGCGGGCACGTTCGGGGGCGTCGAGCAGCGGCGCGAGAAGGCCCAGACGCTGGCCAACGCGTTCGAGCTCACGCCCGCGACAGGCGCCGCCACCGGAGCGGGGCTCGTCGCCGCCGTCGCGGGCCTCGTCGCCATCCGTCGCCGACACGCGCGCGACGACGTCTACCTCGGCCTGACTCCGGGAATCGTCCCGGGCGCCGGCGAGCAGGCCACCGTCGGCCGGCAGTCGGGCAAGTTCCCCGTGGCCGTGCAGTTCAACCCGCCGAAGGGGGCGTCGCCGGGCGAGATCGGCACGCTGATGGACACCACCGCCGACGACGTCGACGTGTCGGCCACCATCGTCGACCTCGCCGTGCGGGGGTTCCTGAAGATCGAGTCGACGGGCAAGAAGCACTTCACCCTCTACGCCACCCAGCCCCGGGCCGGCGAGCGGCTGCGCCCGTACGAGGAGAAGCTGCTGGGCAACATCTTCAAGGGCAAGTCCGTCCGGACGTCGAAGGAGCTCTCGAAGGAGAAGTTCCAGAACGTGCTGCCCGACGCCCGCTCCGGGCTGTACACCGCCGTCGTGCAGCTGGGCTGGTTCAAGCGGAACCCGACGTCCTCGCAAGCCGGCCCGCTGGTGCTGGGCGGGCTCAGCCTGATGGCGGCGCTCGGCGTCGCGATCGTCGGCGCGTTCGCCGGATGGGGCCTCCTTGCCATTCCGTTCGCCGTGTTCGGCATCGGCCTGATGGCGATGTCGAGCAAGTTCCGCAAGCGCACCGCAGCTGGCTCGGCCTACCTGGCCCAGGCGAAGGGCTTCGAGCTGTACCTGCGCACCGCCGAGAAGGACACTCTGAAGTTCGAGGAGGGCCAGGACATCTTCTCGAGGTACCTCCCCTACGCGATCGTCTTCGGCGTCGCCGAGCGGTGGTCGAAGCTGTTCGCCCAGCTCGGCGCCGAGGGCATCTACCGCGCCGACACCTCCTGGTACATCGGCCCGGACCTGATGCGCGGCGCGTACTTCGCCAACGCGATGAGCAACCTGACGACGTCGATGTCGAGCGTCATGCAGGCCGCGAGGATGGACGGCGTGAGCTCCTCGACCGGCGGCTCGTCGGGCGGCAGCGGCTTCAGCGGAGGCGGCGGCTTCGGCGGCGGTGGCGGCGGCTCCTGGTGATCACCCGCCGCGCGCTAGGCGCTGGCGCGCTCGCCACGGCGCTGGGAGCGGTCGGCTGCGCGCCAGCCGTCCAGGCGCCGTCAGCAGCACCCGGCACGCCCGTGTCGCCTCCCTCCCCGGTGGCCGATCGGCCGTCGTCCACGCCGCCAGCCAGCCCGTCGGCGACGCCCAGCCCGACCCCGACCGGGCCGGACCCCGACGAGGTCGCCCGCCGATTCGCAAAGAAGAAGCCGACGGACTGGGGCATGCACCTGCCGGGCATCGTCTCCGAGTTGGAAGAGCCATCCACCGCCGACGGCCGGGCACGGATCGCGCTTACGTTCGACGCCTGCGGAGGTAAGCACGGCTCCGGGTTCGACGAACGCCTGATCTCGGGGCTCGTCGACCGCGGCGTGCCTGCCACGCTGTTCGTCAACCTCCGCTGGATCGAGGCGAACCCCGACGTCGTCAAGGACCTCCTCACCGAACCGCGGTTCGAGCTGGGAAACCACGGAACCAGGCATATCCCCTTGTCAGTAACGGGTCGTGAGGCCTACGGCATCGCGGGCTCGGCCAGCGCGAGCGAGGCCGTCGCCGAGGTGTGGGAATGCCACCAGCGGCTGGCCGAGCTGCTCGGCGCCCCACCGCGGTTCTTCAGATCCGGCACCGCGCACTACGACGACGTCGGCGTCGCCATCGCGACGGCGCTGGGCGGGACCCCGCTCGGCTTCAGCCTCAACGGGGACGCGGGCGCCACCTTCCCCGCGGCCACCGTCCGCTCCGAGGTGCGCTCGGCGAGGCCCGGGGGCATCGTGATCGCCCACTTCAACCGGCCGGACTCCGGAACAGCCAAGGGCATGCTCGCCGCCGTCGACGACCTCATGGCCGAAGGCGTCGAGTTCGTCCACCCGATTCACCACAACTAGGGGTCGCCAGCTGAGCGCCGGCCTCGTTGCGGCCGTGCGCGAGTAGCATCTGCCCATCGGCTCACACCGCACCCCACGGGGCCACGGTCCGGCCGCCGCTTGACCCCTTGGAGAGTTCGATGAGCGCATCCCCAAGCCGTCGCTACTCCCGTGGGGTGGCTCTCGACTGGTTCTTCTTCGTGTTCGCCGGTGCCGCCGCGGTCTGGTTGGCCGGCCTGAGCTTCACCCAGACCTTGGGATCAGGCTGGTGGGCCGTCCTCTTCCTCATCCTGTTCTGGGGTCTACTCGCCTATCTCGTGCTGCCCCGGCTGCACCGCATCCTGACGACGATCTACGTGCCCGACTACTTCATCGGCCGCACCCGCACCGGCGACGGCCTGCTCGGCGACCCGGTCAACTTGGCGCTGATGGGGACCGGCGAACAGATCTGCGGCGCCATGGAACGGGCCGGCTGGGTGAAGGCCGACCCCATCACCGCCCAGTCCTCGTGGGCGATGGTCGCCTCGACGCTGCAACGCCGGAGCTATCCCGAGGCGCCCGTCAGCCCGCTGTTCCTGTTCGGCAAGCAGCAGGCGTTCGCCTATCAGCAGGAAGTTGACGGCAATCCGAAGCAGCGGCACCACGTACGGTTCTGGCCCTGTCCGGAGGGGTGGCTCCTCCCCGGCGGCGCGCGCGTGGACTGGCTCGCCGCGGGAACCTTCGACACCTCCGTCGGGTTGTCGTTCTTCACCCTCCAGGTCACCCACCGCATCGACGCGAACACCGACATCGAGCGCGACTACATCGTCGACACCGTCCGCGACGCCAATGAAGCCGTCCAGATCCGGGTGCTCGAGAACTTCTCGACCGGCTACCACGCCCGTAACGGCGGCGGCGACTCCATCCGCACCGACGGCAACCTGCCGGTGATCGACGTCAGGGGCCTCGCATGACCAACGTGCCGGACAAGCTGCCCGCGTTCGAGGCCGGAGCCCGACTGCTGCAGCGCGAGGAAACCGATCCGAACATGACTCGCCCGGCGGCGACCGTCGTCGGCGCGGTGCTCGTGCTGGTACGCGCCGCGATCGGCGCCGTCGTGCTCGCGGGCGTGATGCGTGGATGGGACGGCCTCCTGAGCGCCGTCGACTCCGCGGTCGAGGTGCTGGGTTTCGCCAGCGACGGGGCCCCGTGGCTGCGCGCCGTGGTGTTCTCGCTCGGCGCGGCGCTGCTGCTGTTCCAGGCGGTGCTCGCCGTCCTGATCCTCCGCGGCAGCAACTGGGCCCGCGTCCTCGTCATGTTCGTCGCGGTGTTCGACATCTACACGACCTTCATCGCGTGGCTGACGAGGGAGCAGGAACTCACCTTGTCGGGCAGCATCTACTCGCTGGCCATCGACATCCTGATCCTGCTGGCCCTCTCCAGCCAGGCGGCCGCGTCCTACGCGCGACGAAACGACCCCGTCGAGTAGGAACCCAACGAGAGGCGGGAAGTCAGCCGACCGGGGCCCAGGCCGGGCCCGTCTCCCCCAACTTCTCGTCGAGCTTCGCGAACAGCGGCGACGGCTTGTCGAGTGGCGTGCCGGGCACGACCGGGCGCGAGGCCCAGGTCGCCTGCTGCGCGGCGTAGTCGCCCTGCAGCGTCGGGTAAGTGAGCTCGCCGTCGGCCACCTCGACGATCTGCGGCTGCGCGGCCCACAGGCCCTCGCCGCCCAACGCCTCGAACACCTTCTGCGCCGAGTGAGGAAGGTAGGGCGTCAGCAGCGTGTTGCAGTCGGAGACCACCTGGAGCGTGACATGCAGCACGGTATCGCGACGCCGGGGGTCGTCCTTCAGCTTCCACGGCTCCATGTCGGAGACGTACTTGTTGGCCAGGCCGACGATGCGCATCGCCTCGGTGATACCCGCCTTGAAGCGACGCGCCGCGATGTGCTCGCCGACCACGTCGAACGCGGCGACCGCGGCGTCGAGCAGCGCCCGGTCGTCGTCCGTCAGCTCCGCCGGGGCGGGGATGCCGCCGTTGTTCTTGTGCGCCATGGAGATCGAGCGGTTGACGAGGTTTCCCCACTCGTTGGCCAGCTCGAAGTTCGTGCGGCGGACGAACTCATCCCACGTGAAGTCCGTGTCCTGGTTCTCCGGGCCGGCCACCGCGATGTAGTAGCGCAGTGCGTCGGGGCCGAACTCGGCGAGGAAGTCGCCGACGAAGATGGAGGCGCCGCGCGACGACGAGACCTTGGAGCCCTTCATCGTCATGAACTCCGAGCTCACGACCTCGGTGGGCAGCTGCAGCTCGCCCAGCGCGGGCCGGATCTCGCCGCCCAGTTCGCCCTGCCCGTTGGCGCCGAGCAGGATGCCGGGCCAGATGACGGAGTGGAAGACGATGTTGTCCTTGCCCATGAAGTAGTAGCTGAGCGCCTCGGCGTCGTTCCAGAACGCGCGCCACGCCTCCGGGTCGCCGGAGCGCTTCGCCCACTCGACGGAGGCCGACAGGTAGCCGATCACGGCGTCGAACCACACGTAGATCCGCTTCATGGGGGCGTCACGCCAGCCGTCGAGCGGGATGGGGACGCCCCAGTCGAGGTCGCGGGTGATGGCGCGCTCGCGGATCTCCTTCAGGAGGTTGTGGGAGAACTTGAGGACGTTCGGCCGCCAGTCTTCGCGGCTTCCCAGCCACTCGGTGAGCTGCGGCGCGACCTTCGGCAGGTCGAGGAAGAAGTGCTCCGTCTCGATGAACTCAGGGGTTTCGCCGTTGATCTTCGACTTGGGATCGATCAGGTCGGCGGGATCGAGCTGGTTGCCGCAGTTGTCGCACTGGTCGCCCCGCGCGTTGTGGTAACCGCAGAGCGGACAGGTGCCCTCGATGAACCGGTCGGGCAGCGTGCGGCCGGTCGACGGCGAGATGGCGCCCATCTGCGTCTTCGCCACGATGTAGCCGTTGTTGTACAGCGCGGTGAAGATCTCCTGCACGACGGCGTAGTGATTCGGCGTCGTCGTGCGGGTGTACAGGTCGTAGGACAGGCCGAGGCCCTGCAGGTCGGAGACGATCTGCGCGTGGTACTTGTCGGCGGTCTCGCGCGCGGTGAGCCCCTCGGCGTCGGCCTTCACCTGGATGGCGGTGCCGTGCTCGTCGGAGCCGGAGACCATCAGCACGTCGTGACCCGCCATGCGCATGTACCGCGAGAACACGTCGGACGGGACACCGAAGCCCGACACGTGACCGATATGGCGGGGGCCGTTGGCGTAGGGCCAAGCGACGGCGGCAAGAACACGACTCATGCGCGTCATCCTATCGTCGCCTCGACCGCTCCCCCGCCGCGTGGGCAGCTACCTCGCCAGGAACCCCCGCAGCCAAACGAGCGCCGCCAACCTTGCCGCTTCGTGCTCCTCGCCTACGGTCTCGAGCCGCTCGGCGATCAGCGCGGCGTCGACCAAGCCGCGTCGAGCAGCGCTGCGACGAAGCGCCGATCCTTCGCACGCAGCGCGCACAGTTTCGCTACACACAGGTCGTGCGGTTCAAGGCACAGCCCAAGGTACCTCTCCCCCGTGACGATGTTCACCGTTCCCCGGTTCTGCACCGGAACGAGGCGGTCGCGCCAGCCCTTGGGCAGCGTCGCGGTGGTCTCGTCTACGCCGTCGAGGTGAAACCTATGGAGTTGGTCGAAGGGCGATAGTTCGCCTGCCACGCCCTCGATCTCGTCCGCCAGCCGCACCGTCTCCGTCGCGTCGGCGCCCATCGGTAGGACGTCGATCTCTCTCGACTCGGTTGCCTCGGGCGGCAGCTCGTCCTCGCTATAGGTCCCGAGGATCGACTGGCTTCCAATGATGATGACGCTGTCCTTCAGCGAAAGTTGGCAGGCGGTTCTGATGGCATGCGCTAGCTGCGCACGCGTGGTCATCGACTCACGCCCGCGAGCACTGCCCTGCGCTCCTCGTCGGGAAGCAACCCGACGAAGGGGCCGACCTCCCGCATCTCCTGCCCATCCCTCGTGGGATCGAGCATTGCTCGACGAAGTCCTTCGATGTCGCCAGCGAGGATCAGGGCCTCCCACCGATCGATGTTCCCCAGGTGGGGCTCACCCTTGTTAGCCTGACGCATCCACTCGATGTTCCCGAGCAGCGTTGGTTTCCACACGGCGAACGTCTCGTCATCGAGATGCGAGGCGAGTTGCCTATGCAGCATCCAACTGCGCCGCTCCGCATAGCGCAGTTGCTCCGGCTTCACCCGCGGCTCATACATGATCACAAGCCCGAGGGTGTTGAACATCAGGTCCATCTTCGGCTTGCTGGGGCGCACGACGCCGTTCAGATAGTTGCTGATGCGCGGCTGGGGAATACCCGTGATCGCGGCCAAGCGCGCCTGCGTCATCCCCTGCTCCGCCATCTTCTGACGCAAAATCTCCATCGCCTCCATGTCATCAATATACCATTTACTGGTATATCAGGGAGGTGCGGTGGCCGCCGCCGGCCACCCAGTCGGCGCATTGTCGCCGCCGAGCGGCCCCAGCGAGGCACCGCGGACGGAGCCGGGCCTGGACCTGGGCAATAGGCTGTGCCCATGACCGAGCCCTGCCCCTGCGACACCGGGAAGCCCTACCCGGCCTGCTGTGGGCGCCTCCACGCCGGGCGGCCCGCACCGACGGCCGTCGCGCTCATGCGCTCGCGGTACTCCGCGTTCGCGCTGGGTCTCGCCGATTACCTGCTCGCCACCTGGCACCCCACCACCCGGCCCGCGAGCCTCGACCTCGACGCCGGCACGACGTGGACCGGGCTCGTCGTCGAGGCGACCGAGGCGGGCAAGGCCTGGGACGCCACCGGCGTCGTCGCCTTTTCCGCGTCCTGGCGCGGCGCCGACGGCGACTCCGGGGTCCTGCGCGAGCGCAGCCGTTTCGCGCTGGCCGACGGCCGCTGGCTGTACGTCGACGGAACGCATTCGTGAGCCTCGGCGTCACGGTCGACCCGACCGCCCCCGAGGCGGGCGCGCGCATCCTCGACGCGATCCGCACGGGCGGCGTCTCGCTTCCCGGCCCGGGCCTGTCGCCGTCGCTCGTCCGAGTGTCCCCGCTCGGTCTCGGCGAAAGCTACGCGGCCTGGCTCGTGACCGACGGAGCGGCATCGGTCGTCATTCGGCTCGCCCGGCGTCGCCCGGAGGACATGGCCTGCCCAATGATCGACGAGTTCCGTGCGGGGCCGCTGATTCCCGACGGCATCGGGTCGCGCCCGCTCGCGATGGACGACTCGGCCGACAATCCGCTCGGCGCCCCGTACCTCGTCTCCACGTTCGCGCCGGGTGTCGTCCGGGAGCCGAGCGCGTGGGATCCCCCGCTGCTCCGCGCCCACGCGCGCCGGTTGGCGGTCCTCCATCAACGACGGCTCGCGCTCGCCGGGCCTGTGGGCGGAACGGGGAGTCGGCTCGACATCGTCGACGAGTTCGACGGCGCCTACTCCTGGTGGCGGAGCGCCCACCCCGAGGTCGCCGAGACGCCAGAGGCCGCCGCCCTCGCACGCCTCATCCGCCCGCGCCTCGCAGCCGCCGCGCCGGCGTTCGACGGCATCGACTACGCGCTCATCCACGGAGACCTGGTCGCGACCAACGTCGTCGTCGATCCCTCAGGGACACCGCGCTACATCGACTGGGAGTGGGCGCGAATCGGCGACGTCGCCAACGACCTCGCCCTCATCGGCGGCCGAATCACGGGCGGCCCGTGGTACGTGCCCATGGACGACGACACACTCGACGAGTTCCTGCGCGAGTACCACTCGGCCCGCGCCGACCACGCCCCCGAGTCGACGGAGCCGATCGAACGGCTCCGCACCCGCCGCGACGCCTGGGAGCTGATGGAGCGGTTCTTGAGTAGCCTGCACTTCGAGTTCCAGTCGCACCGCTCGCCGACCGCCGCCATGTATGCGCAAGCAACCCGCGACATCCGCGACGGCCTGCGCGCCGTCCTCGACGACGTCCGGTAACCCGCGCCGCGGGCACCGACCCTCGGACAGGCCTCAGATCCCGCAGCCGCGTTAGCCCAGGAATCGCAGGCACCAGCCTGCGGGCAGCTGGACCCACACGAGCGCGACCAGCGCGCCGTCGACCCGCGCCCGGACGAGGGCCGCGTCGGAGCCCAGGGCGTCGACGGCGACGAGATCGGCCGCGACGGCGCTCCCCCACGGCAGCGCGGCCGCCTCTGCCCCGCCGCTGTGGCAGACGAAGTCCGGATGCAGCGGCGCGGAGGAAGGATCGTCGAAAAGGGCGCGGGCGACGCGCACCAGGGCCGCCTTCTGGCGGGGCGCAGCAGACCCGGGGACGGGTCGAGGAACGTCGGCGTCCGGGGCGTCCGAGAACAGGTCCGGCTGCTCCTCCACGGCGCCGACGGCGAAGTCCGTGCGACCCGCCGGGCGCACGACCTCCGGGAAACCGGGACCCGCGTCGGGTTCACGGCCCTGCTGATAGGCGGTCGCGGCGGCCCGGGCGCGCTCGTCGGCGGCCTCGTTCATGCGGTGTCCGGCGTGGCCCTTGACCCACTCGAAGGTCACGTCGCGGCCGCGCAGCTCCTTGTCCAGGTCCTTCATCAGCTCGACGTTCAGCACCGGCTTCCCGTCACCCTTCTTCCATCCCTTGCGCTTCCACCCCGGCAGCCACTTGGTGAGGGAGTTGATGACGTACTGCGAGTCGCAGAGGATCGTGAGCGGCTCGTCACGGTGCGCCGTCGAGCGCAGGAGGTCGAGGACGGCCATGAGCTCGCCCATGTTGTTGGTGCCGTGCGGCCACCCGCCCGCGGCCCAGATGTCGTCGGAGACGTACCAGGCCCACCCGGCCGGGCCGGGATTCGAGAGGGAGGAACCGTCGGCGGCCGCAATGATCACGGTCAAGAGGATAGCCGGGCCGACCCGCGCGAGCGGCCCGTCGCCGCCTACCCGTTCGCCAGCGCGTGCCGCAGGAAGAGGGCGACGGCCTCGGTCACCTCCGGAGTGAACAGGGTTGGGCCGCCGTGGCCGGCGTCGCGCACCTGGATCAGCCGGACGGGGTGGCCCGCGGCGCGGAGCGTCCGATAGTGCTCGACGCTCTGCGCAAACGGGACGAGCCGGTCCTTGGAGCCGTGGACCATGAGCAGAGGTGCGAGCGGCTGGTCCGGGCTCACCCAATGGCCGGGATCGGCTCGTTCGACCAGCTCGGGCACGGACCGGGGGTCCACGCCGCCCAACAGGCGACCCTCCGGGCTTTCGGGCGAGAGATGGTCCATCGTCGTCGGCTCGTCGTTCATGAGGTCAAGGCGGGTCGGGCCGTAGAAGTCGACGTAGACCTTGACGTCCAGCGGAGCATCCGGTTCGTCGTCCAGTTTGCCGAGGGCCTCGGTCGCGTGCACGAGCAGCACGGTGTGGCCGCCCGAGGAGTCGCCCGCGAGCGCGATGCGCGTTGGGTCGATGCCGAACGAGGCGTGATGCGCCGACAGCCAGCGCACTGCCGTCTTCGCGTCCTCCACCTGTGCGGGAAATGGGGCGATGTCGCTCGGCCGGTATTCGACGAGCGCCACGACGTAGCCGCGTCGGGCGAAGCGGCACCAGAACTCCAGCATGGCGCCCATCGGCTGCTCGCCCCATGCTGACCCCTGCACGAAGGCGACGCAGGGGAAACGCTCGGAGACCATCTCCTCCCACGTCACGACGGTCGAGTCCAGGCATGGCTGAATCACGTGCACGCGCAGCTCGCGCCCGGACCTCACGGCATACGCGACGTTAAGGTGGACGAACACGTTGCGCGCGCCGGGGTCTGCATCCATCACCTCGATGCCATCGGCCCAAGCGGTCGAGTGGGGAAAGTCCTGATGGCCGCAGCCCTCGTACTCCATGGCCGCAGTCTAGATGGCCATGTCGGCGGACGACCCAGGCCGCTGGAGCACCGCTGCGCGACGATCCCGAAACTGTCGGACGTCATCGCTAGCTTGGTCTCGAAGCACCCCAGCCAGGAAGGGACGGTGACGATGATGAGTGTGAGTAACGTCGTTGCCAGTGCCTACCGTCTGAATGGAAGCAGGCCCGTCGCCTACCTCGACGAGACCTATAACGTCGACGATCGCTGGGCCAGGTTCTACGTCATGACAGCGGTCGTCGTCCAGGCCGATCAACGTGCCGACGTGCGAGACGCCCTCGTAGACCGAGCCGGCTCTGGATACTGGCACACCTCTGAAGCGCTCAGGGCAAGGGACGGTCAGCAGAGGACCCTAGCCCTGCTGGACTATCTCGGGCATCCCGACGGCTCTGAACTCTGCGTGCTCGCGCATGCTCGCACCGTCGAGGACGACGACGCCGACGGCGAACAGGCCCGCGCACGCTGTCTCACGAGTCTGTTGCATCACCTGACGTCTACGCCGAGTCCAGACGAGCCCGTCGAACTCTTCGTGCTCGAACGGCGCCGTGATCGCCGGCAAGCTAACCGCGACGCCCAGACGAAAACCGACGCAATACGCTCCGGACGCATCTCCCGCCAAGCCCGGCTCCTGCAGGTCAGTCCAGGAGAGGAACAGCTTCTCTGGCTCCCGGATCTCGTGTGCAGTGCATACCGTCGGAAGATCACTGCACAGGACTCTGCCCTCTTTGAGCGAATCGCTCGTATCTGCCGTGTACTGCCCTAATCAAGAAGCAGCCCCCGGCTGCCGTGGCTACACCGAGGGCCAATCCGGCTCACCTAGCGGGGCCGAGATCTTGCTTGTTCACAACACTACCTCCGCTTGCGTCGGCGCTCAACCCTAGTCTCGGGTCGCCGGAAGCTGGCCGTTGGAACTGTCTGTGGCGGGTGCCATACTTCCGCTCATGCCCAACGGTCATGACAAGATCCTCGTGCGCGGCGCGCGCGTCAACAACCTGCGCGACGTCGACGTCGACATCCCCAAGCACCAGCTGACCGTGTTCACCGGGGTCTCGGGCTCCGGCAAGAGCTCGCTCGTGTTCGGCACCATCGCCGCGGAG
>RRZU010284401.1_pt1 | contig 15094 bp, 9 predicted proteins | sample 2165561 | NCBI WGS metagenome assembly RRZU01 (sample SAMN10456909, study PRJNA506462) | wastewater metagenome | isolation source: wastewater sludge | place: USA: Moscow, Idaho
CACCTACGGGTGTCAGATGAACGTCCACGACTCCGAGCGCATCAGCGGCCTCCTGGAGGAGGCGGGCCTCGAGCGCGTCGCCCCCGGCAGCGACGCCCTCGGCGCGGGCGCGGACGTCGTGGTCTTCAACACGTGCGCGGTGCGGGAGAACGCCGACAACCGCCTCTACGGCAACCTCGGCCACATGGCCAGCATCAAGGCGACCCACCCCGGCCTCCAGATCGCCGTCGGCGGCTGCATGGCCCAGAAGGACCGCGACACGATCGTCAAGCGCGCCCCGTGGGTCGACGTCGTCTTCGGCACCCACAACATCGGTTCGCTGCCCGCGCTCCTCGATCGCGCCCGCCACAACAAGACCGCGCAGGTCGAGATCCTCGAGTCGCTCGAGACGTTCCCCTCGACGCTGCCGACCCGCCGCGACTCCGCCTACGCCGGCTGGGTGTCGATCAGCGTCGGCTGCAACAACACGTGCACCTTCTGCATCGTCCCGAGCCTGCGCGGCAAGGAGGCGGACCGCCGGCCGGGCGACATCCTCGCCGAGGCCCGCGCCCTCGTCGAGCAGGGCGTCATCGAGATCACGCTGCTCGGTCAGAACGTCAACAGCTACGGCGTCGAGTTCGGCGACCGCCAGGCCTTCGGCAAGCTGCTGCGCGCCTGCGGTGAGATCGACGGGCTCGAGCGGGTCCGCTTCACGAGCCCGCACCCGGCCGCCTTCACCGACGACGTCGTCGAGGCGATGGCGCAGACGCCGAACGTCATGCCGAGCCTGCACATGCCGCTGCAGTCGGGCTCGGACCGCGTCCTGAAGGCGATGCGTCGCTCCTACCGCTCCGACCGCTTCCTCGGGATCCTCGAGGGGGTCCGTGCCCGCATCCCCGACGCCGCGATCACGACCGACATCATCGTCGGCTTCCCCGGCGAGACCGACGCCGACTTCGAGGAGACGCTGCGCGTCGTCGCCGAGTCCCGCTTCTCCAGCGCGTTCACCTTCCAATACTCGATCCGCCCCGGCACGCCCGCGGCGACGATGGAGGGCCAGGTGCCCAAGGCCGTCGTCCAGGAGCGCTTCGACCGGCTCATCGCGCTCCAGGAGGAGCTGAGCTGGGAGGGCAACCGGGCGCAGGAGGGGCGCACCGTCGAGGTGCTCGTCGCGCCCGGCGAGGGCCGCAAGGACGCCGAGACGCTGCGGATGAGTGGTCGGGCCCGCGACAACCGGCTCGTCCACTTCGCGCTTCCCGACGGCCTGCCCGAGGCGGATCGTCCCCGCCCCGGCGACGCCGTCGAGGTCGAGGTGACCTACGGCGCGCCGCACCACCTCGTCGCCGACTCCGCCCGCACGACAGGGGTGTTCGCGCACCGTCGCACCCGGGGCGGCGACGCCTGGGCCTCCCTGCAGGACGCCCCGATCCCCGGCAAGCCCGCCGTCAGCCTCGGCATGCCGGGCATCGGTCGGCCGCAGACGGCGCCCGGCGCCGCCCCGGCCTGCGCCTCGTCCTGACGCGAGACACCGCGATGTCGTTGCCGGTGCTCGCCATCACCGGGCCGACCGCCTCGGGCAAGAGCGACCTCGCGCTCGAGGTCGCCGAGCGGATCGGCGCGGAGATCGTCAACGCCGACGCCTTCCAGCTCTACCGGGGGATGGACATCGGCACGGCCAAGGTGCCGACCGCGCAGCGTCGTGGGATCCGCCACCATCAGCTCGACGTCCTCGACATCGCCGACGACGCGACGGTCGCCGCCTACCAGCGCGAGGCCCGCGCGGACCTCGCCGCGATCGCTGCGCGGGGGCGCCCGGCCGCGCTCGTCGGAGGATCCGGGCTGTACGTCCGGGCCGCTCTCGACGAACTCGCCATCCCCCCGACCGACAGCGCCGTCCGCGCACGCCTCGAGGCCGAGCTGGCCGAGGTCGGCGTCGAGGCGCTGAGAGAGCGGCTCGCGGCCCTCGACCCGGAGGCGCACGCGCGGATCGAGGCCCGCAACGGCCGGCGCATCGTCCGGGCGCTCGAGGTCATCGAGCTCACGGGCCGGCCCTTCTCGGCGACGCTGCCGACCGGGCGCTTCGCGGTGCCGACGGTGCTCGTCGCCCTGCGCGTGCCACGCGAGGAGCTCGATGCCCGGATCGACCGACGGACGGCGGCGATGTGGTCGGCGGGCTTCGTCGACGAGGTCGCGTCCCTCGCGCAGGCCGGGCTCGCGCAGACGCGGACGGCCTCGCGGGCCGTCGGCTACCCCCAGGCGCTCGCTCAACTCGCGGGGGAGTGCACGGCCTCGGAGGCGATCGCCGCGACTGCCGCCGCGACCCGGCGACTCGTCCGGCGACAGGAATCCTGGTGGCGCTCGGACGCCCGGGTCACGTGGCTCGACGCGCCCGACGGCACCGATCTTGCGCAGCTGGCGGGCCGCACCCTGGACCTGATGGGCGCCGGCGCCTCACCGGAGCGAGAATGAGCGCGTGACCGATCCGTCTGCCTCCCTCGCCGCCTCGACGCTGTCCCCGACCCTGCCGGGGGCCGCGCAGCGGGCGACGGCGACCCGTCGCCCGTTCACCAAGGGACACGGCACGGAGAACGATTTCGTCCTCCTGCCCGACCTCGACGGCACGCTCGACCTCACGCCCGGCCAGGTCCGGGCGCTGGCCGATCGCCGGGCCGGCATCGGCGGGGACGGCGTGATCCGCGTCGCCCCGGCCGCCGCGAGCGACGAGCCGGACGTGCGCGCGCAGGCCGACGTCGCGACGTGGTTCATGGACTACCGCAACGCGGATGGGTCTCCGGCGCAGATGTGCGGCAACGGGACTCGCGTCTTCGCCGCCTACCTTCTGCGTGAGGGGCTGGAGGAGGGGCCGGAGTTCGACATCGCGACCCGCGCGGGCGTCAAGCGCATCCGGGTCACGCCGGAGGGCTTCGCGACGAACCTCGGACCGTGGACGGTGCCGCACCGCGAGCAGCTGCGCGAGCGCGGCTTCGACACCCTCGTCGCCCTGCCCGGCCATGACCCCCTGCCCGCTCTGTCGCTCGACCTGGGCAACCCGCACGCCGTCGTCGCGCTGCCCGAGGACTTCGACCTCGACGGCGTCGACCTGACCCACGCCCCGGAGCTCAACCCGAGCGTCGCCCAGGGGTGCAACGTCGAGCTGGCCCAGCCGCTCGGCCCCGGCCACGTGCGGATGCGCGTCCACGAGCGCGGCGTCGGCGAGACCCGCTCGTGCGGCACCGGCGCCGCCGCGACCGCCCTGGCCCTCATGCTGTGGAGCGGTGAGCCGCGGGAGAACGAGCGCTGGCAGGTCGACGTGCCCGGCGGCACACTGCACGTCGCCGCGCTGCCCGGCGGCGAGGTCGAACTCTCCGGGCCCGCCGTGCTCGTCGCCGACGGACTCGTCGACCTGATCCCGGCGTAGCGGCCCCGTTCGAGCGGGAGGACGCGAGCAGTCGGCCCGGGTCGTGCGGTGCCCGACATCCCGCGCCCTCGTGGCTGATTCGCCACGTGATCTGCGGCTATCTCTTGCCGCCGACGGGCCGGTCGCCTAGCGTGACGGCGCATGACGCCTCGCCTGAGTGACTCCTCCCACACAGCCACGCGTAGTCGTCGCGGCCGCACCTCGCCGCGACACCCCCTCGGCATCGGCCTCGCGGTCGCGCTCACCGCGCCGCTGGCCCTCGCCACAGCCCCACCCGCCTCGGCCGCTGCACCGACCGACATCTCGGCCGTCACCTCGACGGAGGCGACAGCAGCGCGCGACAGCCGTGACCGACCCCGACCTGTCGGCCATCGCCTCCCCAAGGTGGCGACGATGACGGGCGCCGGCGGAGCGGTCGCCTCGGTCGACCCGGTCGCGAGCCAGGTCGGCATCGACGTCCTGCGCCGCGGCGGCAACGCGGCCGACGCGGCGATCGCGACGGCGGCGGCCCTCGGCGTCGTCGAGCCCTACGCCAACGGCATCGGCGGCGGCGGCTTCTTCGTCTACTACGACGCCAAGCGCGGCAAGATCTCGACGATCGACGGCCGCGAGACCGCCCCGCAGGGCTTGACCGAGAAGGGCTTCCTCAAGGCCGACGGCACGCCGATGGACTTCGACACGGTCGTCAACTCCGGTCTGTCCGTAGGTGTCCCGGGCACCCCGGCGACGTGGAAGGCCGCCCTGGACCGGTGGGGGAGTCGCAGCTACTCGGCGATGCTCGAGCCGGCACAGCGGATCGCCGAGCGCGGCTTCGTCATCGACGACTCGTTCTCCGAGGCGACGGCCGAGAACGCCGAGCGCTTCGCCAAGTTCCCCGCGACGGCCAAGGTCTTCCTCCCCGGCGGCAAGCCCGTCGTCCCCGGATCGGTGCTGCGCCAGCCCGACCTGGCCCGCGCCTACGCGCAGCTGCGCCACCACGGACCCGACGCCCTCTACCGGGGCCCGATCGGCAAGGCGATCGTCGACACCGTCAACGCGCCGAAGACGGCCCCGGGAGTCACCGTGCCGACGGGCTCGATGACGATGAAGGACGTCGCCTCCTACCGGGCGCTGAGCAAGGCGCCGATCCGCTCGACCTATCGCGGCTACGAGGTCTTCGGCATGCCGGTGCCCAGCTCGGGCGGCATCGCGGTCGCCGAGGCGCTGCACCTCATCGAGGCCTACGAGAAGCGGACCGGGGGCACGCTCAAGGGCGCGACCGAAGCGCAGTATCTGCATGCGTTCGCCGAAGCGTCCGCGACCGCCTTCGCCGACCGCAACCGCTGGGTCGGTGACATCCCCGGCGTCCCCGTCGCCCAGTTGACGAACAAGGCCTTCGCCGCCGAGCGGGCCTGCGGGTTCGACCCGGCCAAGGCGCAGGCGCGCCCCATCGCCTTCGGCTCACCGGACGGCACGTACGGCACGTGCGCCGCCCCGATGAAGGCCAAGCCCGGGAAGGTCAACGACGGGCAGGCGACGACCCACCTCACGGTGAGCGACCGCTGGGGCAATGTCGCGGCCTACACGCTGACGATCGAGCAGTTCGGCGGCTCGGGCATGGTCGTGCCCGGATACGGCTTCCTCCTCAACAACGAGCTGACCGACTTCAACTTCGCGCCGGTGACCGCGGGAGTGCCCGACCCGAACCTGCCGGCGCCCGGCAAGCGGCCCCGCAGCTCGATGAGCCCGACGATCGTCCTCAAGGACGGCAAGCCCGTGCTCGCGGCGGGGGCAGCGGGTGGCGCGACGATCATCACGACGACGCTGCAGATCATCCTCGGTCACCTCGACCGCGGTCTGCCGCTCGTCAAGGCGGTCGCGGCACCCCGGATCTCCTCCCGCAACACGGCCTCGACCGCCGAGCCGGGACTCATCACCTCCGACGTCGGCACGCAGCTCGCCGCGTGGGGTCAGCCGATGACCCCGGCCGCCTCGATCGGGCGCGCGACGGCGATCCAGCTCCACGGCGACGGGCGTGCGACGGCCGCGACCGAGACCTCCCGCGGCGCAGGGGGTTCGGCGATGGTCATGCGACGCGACCGCTGAGTCGATCCACCTTGGGTCTATCTACTCGGGTCGATCCACTCGGGTCGATCCATTTCGGGCCGATCGCTTCGGGCCGACCGCGACGAGGCCGCCCCGCCGAACTCAGGCGGAGGCGGCCTCGTCGGGGTCGAGGCGCTCGACGTCGAGCACCCGGAAGCCCTTGGCCGACGCGAGCCGCGACACCTCGAAGCGCGGTCCGAGCGTGCCGGACAGCCACGTGTGCAGGGAGTCGGCCCCGAGATTGCGCTGGACGACGAGGTAGGCGTGGCCGCCGGTCGCCAGGCGCGGCAGCCAGGTGAGCATGAGGTCGTGGAGCACGGCCTTGCCGACGCGGATCGGCGGGTTCGACCAGATCGCCTCGAAGGTGACGTCCGCCGGGATCTGGGCGGCGGTGACGGGGCGCACCTGCGGTAGCTCGAGCGCGCGGGCGTTGTCGCCGGTCAGCGCGAGGGCCCGGGCGTTGACGTCGAGGGCCCACACGCGCGCGGCGGGGGAGAGCATCGCCATCGACAGCGCGATCGGCCCCCACCCGCAGCCGAGGTCGAGCAGGTCGCCGGTCGGCGGCGGATCCGGCACCTCGCGCAGCAGCACCGAGGTGCCCAGATCGAGCCGGTCGGGGCAGAAGATGCCGCCGCTCGTCTCGACCTGCACCGAGCGACCGACGAGCTGGACCGTGAGCGCGCGGCGGCGATCCTCGCCGTCGGGCTCGGCGCTGAAGTAGTGCGTGGGCGTGGACATCGCCCCCACGGTACCGAGCCGCGACGACCGCTCGCACCGCGTGCCGGACCGACGCGCCGGGGCCGTTCGATGAGGGCCGCAGGGGTGTCGCGGGGGTGCCGCAGGGGTGTCGCAGGGGTGCTGCGGGGGTGCCGCAAGCGCTCGCGGCGGTCGCCGAACGGCTCTGGTCACGAACGTGACACGGCCCGCGAGGGATGCCTGACGGGACACCAAGCGCTGTGTGAGAATTCGGCCAACGCAGGCCGGACCGCCTCTGGTGGCGAGCCGGTGCCACACACGTCGAGGAGGACGTATGCACGCGAGTGCGCCATTGACCACTGCGGTGGGAGCCGACGTCTCGTTGACGGGAGGCAATGTCACCATCGTCCTCGTCATCGGACTGGTCGCTCTCGCGGCGCTCGGGGCGGCGTTCTTCTTCCGCAGTCAGGTGCTCGCCGCCGACGACGGCACGGACGCGATGCGCGAGATCGCGGGCGCGGTCCAGGAGGGCGCGGCCGCCTACCTGCAGCGCCAGATGCGCACCCTCGTGTGGTTCGTCCTCATCGTCTTCGCGCTCCTCTTCCTCCTGCCCGCCGACGACGGCAGCGTGCGGATCGGGCGGAGCATCTTCTTCGTCATCGGGGCGCTCTTCTCCGCGAGCATCGGCTACCTCGGCATGAATCTCGCCGTGAAGGCCAACGTGCGCGTCGCGGCCGCCTCGCGCGACGGGGACCGGACGCCCGGCTTCCGGCTCGCCGTGCGCACCGGCGGCGCGGTCGGCATGGCCACCGTCGGTCTCGGCCTCCTCGGCGCGGCCCTCGTCGTCTTCATCTACCGCGGAGAGGCCCCTGCGGTCCTCGAGGGCTTCGGCTTCGGCGCCGCGCTCCTGGCGATGTTCATGCGTGTCGGCGGCGGCATCTTCACCAAGGCCGCCGACGTCGGCGCCGACCTCGTCGGCAAGGTCGAGCAGGGGATCCCCGAGGACGACCCGCGCAACGCGGCGACGATCGCGGACAACGTCGGCGATAACGTCGGTGACTGCGCCGGCATGGCCGCCGACCTCTTCGAGTCCTACGCGGTGACCCTCGTCGCCGCCCTCATCCTCGGCAAGGCGGCGATCGGGGAGCCCGGCCTCGTCTTCCCGCTCATCGTCCCCGCGCTCGGCGCGGTGACGGCCGTCATCGGCATCCTCGTGACCCGCGTCCGCCCCGGCGACGGTGGCCTCGCGGCGATCACCCGCGGCTTCGCCATCGCGGCGGCCGTCTCGGCGGTGCTCTGCGGGATCGCGGCCTTCGCCTACCTGCCGAGTTCGTTCGCGGCATTCCCCGCGGCGGCCGAGTCGGTGCGCGCCAGCGGCAGCGACCCGCGCGTCCTCGCGATCAGCGCCGTCGTCCTCGGCATCGTGCTCGCCGCCGTCATCCTCTGGATCACCGGCCACTTCACCGACACCGAGGCCCCGCCGACCCGCAACGTCGCGCGCACCTCGGTCACCGGCGCCGCGACCGTCATCCTCTCCGGCATCGGCGTGGGCCTCGAGTCGGCCGTCTTCACCGCCGTCGTCATCGCCGGTGCGGTCTACATCGCCTTCCTCCTCGGCGGCGGGTCGATCATCCTGTCGCTCTTCCTCATCGCGCTCGCCGGCTGCGGCCTGCTCACGACGGTCGGCGTCATCGTGGCGATGGACACCTTCGGTCCGGTGAGCGACAACGCCCAGGGCATCGCGGAGATGTCCGGCGACGTCGGCGCGGAGGGCGCCCAGGTGCTCACCGAGCTCGACGCGGTCGGCAACACGACGAAGGCGATCACCAAGGGCATCGCGATCGCGACGGCCGTCCTCGCGGCGACCGCGCTCTTCGGCTCCTACAACGACGCGGTGACCGGCGCGCTGACCCAGGCCGGGCGCTCGGCGACCGAGGCGATCGAGGGGTATGCCGTCGTCTCGCCCGACGTGCTCGTCGGCCTCATCCTCGGCGCGAGCGTCGTCTTCCTCTTCTCGGGTCTGGCGATCGACGCGGTGACGCGCGCCGCCGGCGCGATCGTCATGGAGGTGCGCCGCCAGTTCGCGGAGCACCCCGGGATCATGGCCGGCACGGAGAAGCCGGAGTACGGCCGCGTCGTCGACATCTGCACCCGCGACTCGCTCCGCGAGCTCGCCACGCCGGGCCTGCTCGCGGCGATGGCTCCGATCGCCGTCGGCTTCGGCCTCGGCTTCGGGGCGCTGGCCGGCTTCCTCGCCGGTGCGATCGGCTGCGGTGTGCTCATGGCGGTCTTCCTCGCCAACGCGGGCGGCTCGTGGGACAACGCGAAGAAGCTCGTCGAGGACGGTGCGCACGGCGGCAAGGGCAGCGACGCCCACGCGGCGACGGTCATCGGCGACACGGTCGGCGACCCCTTCAAGGACACGGCCGGTCCGGCGATCAACCCGCTCCTGAAGGTGATGAACCTCGTCGCGGTGCTCATCGCGCCGGCGGTCGTCTACCTCTCGGTGGGTGAGGGCGCCTCGCTGCCGCTGCGTCTGCTCATCGCCGGTATCGCCACCGCGCTCATCATCGGGGCGGTCGTCGTCTCCAAGCGGCGCGCGACCACCCTCGTCGAGGACGACAACCACCACGTCGACCGGACGGGCGACTTCACAGGACACCCGCACGGAGTGAGCCACGCCGGGGCGAGCCCCGTCGAGGCGACGGCGGAGTCCGCGACGCACGACCAGCGCTGAGGGCTCGCGCGGCTCCCAGCAGGAACGCGGCACCGGTCGCGGCGGCGAGTCCCGCCGCGTCCGGTGCCCACAGCCACGCCTGGCGCCACGGGATTCCCCCCACCGAGCCGGTACCGAGGTGGGTCGCGACGAGCGCGAGCACCGAGACGGCGGCCGCGATCCAGCCGAGGAGGGCCAGGCGTGAGCCGGACGGGCGGAGCAAAGCTGCTGCCCAGGTGAGGACGGCGAGTCCACCGAGGAGCGCGAGCCCGCCCGGGTAGAGCGGCGACGCGTCCTGCGCGGTAAGCGTCGTCTCCGGGACGAGCCCGGTCGCGAGCCGGATCGGGCCCGCGAGCAGGGACTCGGCCTGCCCCACCCCCGAGGCGTTCTGGAGGGTGACGAGGGCGAGATCCCGCTCCGGCCAGAGCATCATCGTCGTGACGTAGCCGGGAACCGTGCCGCTGTGCCACGCGAGGTGGCTGCCGTCGGGTAGGTCGCGGATCCGCCAGCCGGCGCCGTATCGGTCGGGGGAGCCTGTCGCGACCCCGGCGTCGCTCGTCGGGGAGCCGAGAGCAGGCGCAGCGCCGAGGAAACCCCGGGCGACGTCTTCGAGGTCAGTGAGCGAGCCACCGAGATAGCTGTAGGCGAGGCCGGATTCGTCGTAGGGCGTCGCCGACGCGATGGGCTGTCCGGCGACGACGCGGTGGCCGGCCGGCATCGCCTCGGCAGCGTCCGTACCGGTCACGAGACCGGTGGCGCCGGTCGGTCCGAGGTGCGAGCGCAGCAGCTCCGGGAAGGTCCGGCCGGTCGCGGATTCCAGCACGGCGGCGAGTGCGAGGTAGTTCGCGCTGGAGTAGCGATACGTTCCCGGGTCGGTGGTGGGGCAGAGGTCGCGGGCGTTGTCGTGCACCACCTGGGTGGCGTCGCGGGTCGACCCGCGATCGAGGGCCGTCAGGGCCGCCCCGACGCCACTCGTGTGGTGGACCAGATCGGCAACGGTGACGCGTTGCGCAGCTGAGCAGTCCGCCAGGGACAGGTGTTCCGTGATCGGGTCGGTGACCCGAAGCTCCCCGCGGGAGATCGCCGCGTCGGCGACGGACGCCGCGATCGGCTTGGAGATCGACCCCCACAGCGTCGGGGTCCGCTCGGTCCACGGACGGCCGTTGCCGTCGACGCCGGACGCGGTGCGCTCGCGGGTGCCCTGGCTTGTGACGACGGCGTAGGCCCCTCCCGGCACGCCCGTGTGCCTCAGGTGCTCCTGCCAGGTCTGGCTAACGGTCGAAGCGGGCCGTGCGGAGCGCCAGGGCGAGAGCGCGCCGATCACGAGCCCTCCTGCGACGAGGGCCGTCAGGAGCAGCGGAACGACGATCGAGCGAAACCGTATGTCCATATGATCACCGTAACCATATGAACATACGGTCGTCGAGTACTGTGGGCTCATGCCTCGTCACGCCGACCCCGACGCCCGTCGGGAGCAGCTCGCCTCCGCGGCCCTCGACATCGCGCTGACCCAGGGCCTGGATCGGGTGAGTGTGCCGCGGATCGCGCAGAGAGCGGGAGTCTCCGTGGGCCTCGTCCAGCACTATTTCCCGGCCAAGGCCGCCCTTGTCGTCACGGCCTACGAGGCACTCGCGGCGCGGGTCGAGGCGCGGGTCGGGGCGATCGTCGAGGCGGGGGAGGCCCAGCGCGGGTCGATCCGGGAGATGGTCGCCGCCGGGCTCGAGGAACTCCTCCCACTCGACGCCGAGCGGCGGGCCGAGGGGATGGTGCGGGCCGAGTTCGCTGCCCGGGCGCTGCGCGAGCAGTCGCTCGGCGCGGTGGCGCGCTCCCTGCGATCGACACTCCTGGCGCGGGTGACCCTGGCGGTCGAGAATGGCCAGGAATGTGGAGAGACGGCGCCTGCCTTCGGTGCCGCCGCGGCTGCCGGGGCGGCGCTGGAGCTCGTCGCGCTGAGCGAGGGTCTCGCCGCAGCGCTTCTGGTCGAGCCCGACGCGACCGATGTCGCCCGCCTCGCGCCCGACGACGCTGCCGACGCCGCGCCCGCAGCCTCCGTCGAGGTCCTGCGGGGCGCCTGTGCGCGCGTCTTCCCGGGGTCGTGCGCACGGGCGGAGGTGACGGCGGCGGCAAATCGACTCGACCAGGCGTCGGGGCAGTGACACCCTGGGGGGCAACATGAGAGACGAACGTAAGACTTCAGACATCCTCGACTTCAAGGCCTCGGCCCTCGCGGACGACGACGCCTGGCACGAGAAGGATCCCGACTTCGTCGCCTACGACGGCGACCAGCTCGAGCGCGAGGAGCGCGCGGCGATGCGGCGCGTCGCCGGGCTCTCCACCGAGCTCGAAGACGTCACCGAGGTCGAGTATCGGCAGCTGCGCCTCGAGCGCGTCGTGCTCGCCGGCGTCTGGACCGACGGCACGGTGGAGGAGGCGGAGAACTCCCTGCGCGAGCTCGCCGCCCTCGCCGAGACCGCCGGGTCGACCGTGCTCGCCGGGGTCATCCAGCGGCGCCAGCGCCCCGACCCCGCGACCTACCTCGGCTCCGGCAAGGCGGTCGAGCTGCGCGACATCGTCGCCGCGGAGGGCGCCGACACGGTGATCTGCGACGGCGAGCTCGCCCCGAGCCAGCGCCGCGCGCTGGAGGACGTCGTCAAGGTCAAGGTCATCGACCGGACGGCGCTGATCCTCGACATCTTCGCCCAGCACGCGAAGTCCCGAGAGGGCAAGGCGCAGGTCGAGCTCGCCCAGCTCCAGTACCTCCTCCCGCGCCTGCGCGGCTGGGGTGAGTCGATGTCCCGGCAGGCCGGTGGTCGGGTCGCGGGCGGTGAGGGCATCGGCTCCCGCGGCCCCGGTGAGACGAAAATCGAGCTCGACCGCCGCCGCATCAACACGAAGATGGCCCGGCTGCGGCGCCAGATCGCGGCGATGAAGACCTCCCGCGACACGATGCGACTGTCCCGGCACGAGAACAAGGTGCCCTCGGTCGCGATCATCGGCTACACCAACGCCGGCAAGTCCTCGCTGCTCAACCGCCTCACCGGCGCCGGCGTGCTCGTCGAGAACCAGCTCTTCGCGACGCTGGACCCGACCGTGCGCCGGGCCGAGACCCAGGACGGGCGGCTCTACACCCTCGCGGACACGGTCGGCTTCGTGCGCAGCCTGCCGCACCAGCTCGTCGAGGCGTTCCGCTCGACCTTGGAGGAGTGCTCGGACGCCGACATCCTGCTCCACGTGGTCGACGGCTCCCACCCCGATCCGGAGGGGCAGATCAGCGCGGTGCGTGCGGTGCTCGCCGACATCGAGGCGACCGACGTGCCCGAGATCATCGTCGTCAACAAGGCCGACGCCGCCGACCCGGAGGTGCTCGACCGGCTGCGCCGCCACGAGAAGGACGTCGTCATCGTCTCGGCGCGCACGGGTGAGGGGCTCGACGCGCTCCGCGCAGTCATCGATGAGACCCTGCCGCGGCCGCTCATCCCGCTCACGGTGCTCCTGCCGTATCAGCGCGGCGACCTCGTCAACCGCCTCCACACCGAGGCCGACGTGATCTCCGAGGAGCACCGGGGCGACGGGACGCTCCTGGAGGTCAAGGTGAGCGACGATCTCGTCGAGCCGTTGAGCGAGTTCCGCGTCGTCACACCGGTGCCCACCGACGACTCCACGCCCGATTCGGCGACGCTCTGAGCGCGTGAGCACCCTTGTCGGTGGTCGCCTCTAGGGTCGCCGACATGGATCAGACGAGGATGTCAGGGCGGGAGGCGGGCGCGACGTCGGACGCGCGGCCAGGCGCGGTGTCCGACGCGGTGTCCGGCCGCGAACGGATGGGCGCCGCCGTGCGGACGCCGCGCCTGGTGTTGCGTCGACCGACGACGGCGGACGCGGCGTTCCACCACGCCCTGCACTCCGACCCGGCGGTGTATGCGCACTCGCCGTCGGCGCGAGAGCCCGATCCGGAGGCCAACGCTCGCGTCTTGCAGGGGTGGATCGACCACTGGGATCAGGAGGGGTTCGGCTACTGGGTCGCCGAGCTCGCATCGCCTGGAGGCGAGGGTCCGCCCGTCGGCTTCGTCGGGGTGCGCCGTGACGGCGACGCCCTGAACCTCTACTACCGCTTCGCCCCGCCCGGCGCTCGCGGGTCCGTGGCCGACACGGACCCGGCGGCGACGCGGGGACTGGGGCGCGAGGCGGCGCGTGCCGCGGTCGCCTGGGCGACGCAGTGGCTGCCGCAGGTGCGGGTGCAGGCGGTCTGCAAGCAGACGAACGCGCCGGCCGTCGCCACCGCACTGTCGGCGGGACTGCTGCCGGACGGCGCTCAGGACGCCGGTGACGGGTCGATGTTCGGGCGGTGGGTGTCGCCGCGCTTCGAGGTGACCGGCGGCGCGCCAGGTGTCGCGGGCTCCGGCCCGGCGGATGCCGCGGGTGCAGACGGTCCGGTCGAGCTCTGCGAGGAGGAGGTCGCCGAGCTGCTCGATGTGTGGGAGCGCGTCGTGCGGACCGGGGGATCGGTCGGCTTCCGGCAGGACGCGCCGCGGTCGGCGATCGCGGCGACGCTGGAGCGTCAGCTCGCCGCGACGCGGGCGGGGGAGCAGATCCTCGTCCGGATGCGTGCTCCCGACGGGCGGCTCCTGGGGTTCGCCTGGTGGGTGCGCGGGCCGCGGCCGCTTTTCGCCCACGTCCTGGAGCTGTCGCGGCTCATGGTCGATCCGGCGCAGCGGGGCGACAATCTCGGGTCGCTGCTGCTCGCCCGACTCCACGCCGTCGCGCGTGCCGAGCCGGGCGTGGTGCTGCTGCACGCCGAATACCGGGCCGGAGCGGGGCTCGGGCGCTTCTACGCCGCGCACGGGTATGCCGAGGTCGGGCGGCATGCGGGGATGATCCAGCCGCAGGACGGGGTGTTCGTCGACGGGGTGTCGGTGCTGCGGCGACTCGACGGTGACCCGCTGCCCGGAGGTCCCTTCGGTGTCCGAGGCCCGCAACGACGCCGGTCCTCGTCCACAGGCCCCGGGTCGGGTCGGGCACTCGTCCACAGCAGGGCCCGGGGCGAGCCTGCGCCGTGCGGGGCACCGCCTACGCTGGGTCGGTGCCCGCCCGCAGTGCTCCGACCCTCGACACGCTCCTCTCCCGTGCCGTCGAGGGGGTCGGCGGGGCGACGCGCCCGGGGCAGCAGCAGATGGCCCACGCGATGGCGGCGGCCGTCGAGAGCGGGCGCCACCTGCTCGTCCAGGCCGGCACCGGCACCGGCAAGTCCCTGGCCTATCTCGTGCCGGCGATCGCGCACTCCCAGGCCAACGCCAAGCCCGTCGTCGTCGCGACCGCCACCCTCGCGCTCCAGGCCCAGATCGTCGACCGCGACCTGCCGCGCATCGCCGACGCCCTCACCGAGCCCCTCGGGCGGCGACCGAGCTACGCCCTCGTCAAGGGGCGCCGCAACTACGTGTGCAAGCACAAGCTCGAGGGGGGCTATCCCCCTGACGACGAGGAGGCGCTCCTGCCGCTCGGCACCGTCGAGGCGCTGTCCTCGTCGTCCTCCGCAGCCCACTCCGCGCAGCCCTCGTGGCTCGGCAAGGAGGTGACCCGCCTGCGGGAATGGGCCGAGGAGACCGACAGCGGGGACCGCGACGAGCTCGTCCCGGGCGTCTCCGAGCGCGCGTGGCGGCAGGTGTCGGTATCCGCGCACGAGTGCCTCGGGAGCAAGTGCCCGATGGTCGCCGAGTGCTTCGTCGAGCGGGCCCGCGCCGACGCCGCCGGGGTCGACGTCGTCGTGACGAACCACAGCTTCATGGCGATCGACGCCTTCGAGGGGCGCCAGATGCTCCCCGAGCACGACCTCCTCGTCATCGACGAGGCCCACGAGCTCGTCGACCGCGTCACCTCGACGATCACCGACGAGATCTCGCCCGGCACCGTCGCGACCGCCGCGAAGCGCGCCGCGCGGCTCTCGGACAGCCAGACCCTGGCCGCAGCGGGGGAGGGCCTGCAGGTGGCCCTCGCCGATCTGCCCGAGGGACGACTCGACGGGCTCCCCGAGGGGCTCGTCGCCGCTCTTTCCCTCGTCGCCCAGGCGGCGCGCTCGGTGCAGTCCGAGCTCAAACCCTCCGGTGGCAGCAGCTCCGGCGGTAGCTCCGACGACGCAGGGGACGGTCAGCGGGCGCTCGCGCGGGCCGCTGTCGACGACACCTTCGACGTGACCCAACGCCTCC
>RRZU011297585.1_pt1 | contig 15093 bp, 14 predicted proteins | sample 2165561 | NCBI WGS metagenome assembly RRZU01 (sample SAMN10456909, study PRJNA506462) | wastewater metagenome | isolation source: wastewater sludge | place: USA: Moscow, Idaho
TCCACGTCGACGGCCTGCGCGTCGACGCCGTCGCCTCGATGCTCTACCTGGACTACTCCCGCGAGGAGGGCCAGTGGGTGCCGAACCAGTACGGCGGCCGCGAGAACCTGGAGGCCATCGACTTCCTGCGCTACGTCAACCGTCACCTGTACGAGCGTGAGCCCGGCGTCGTGATGATCGCCGAGGAGTCCACCAGCTTCCCGGGCGTCACCAAGCCGGTCCACGAGGGCGGCCTCGGCTTCGGCTTCAAGTGGAACATGGGGTGGATGAACGACTCGCTGCGCTACCTGCAGCTCGATCCGATCTACCGGCAGTACGAGCACAACCTGCTCACCTTCGCGATGGTCTACCAGTACTCCGAGAACTTCGTGCTCCCGATCAGCCACGACGAGGTCGTGCACGGCAAGGGCTCGATGATCAACAAGGTGCCGCAGGACGACTGGCGCAAGTTCGCCACGCTGCGCGCCTTCTACTCCTACATGTGGAGCTTCCCCGGCAAGCAGCTGGTCTTCATGGGCTGCGAGTTCGGTCAGCGGCCGGAGTTCAACGAGGCCGCGAGCCTCGAGTGGTGGGTCTCCGAGCTGTGGGGCCACGGCGGCCTGCAGCGGCTGTTCCGCGACCTGAACCACATCTACCGCGACAACGCCCCGCTGTACGAGCTGGACAACGACCCGTCGGGGTTCACCTGGATCAACGCCGACGACGCCGCCCACGACACGCTCAGCTGGGTGCGTCACGACACGCACGGCAACCACATCGCCTGCGTCACGAACTTCTCTCCGGAGCCGCTCGTGGACTACGAGATCGGCCTTCCCGAGGCGGGTGCGTGGGAGGAGATCCTGAACACCGACGCCCCGATCTACGACGGGTCGGGCGAGTTCGGCAACCTCGGCGAGGTCAACGCCGTCGCCGAGCCGTGGGGCCATTTCCCGGCACGCGCCCGCGTGGCCGTACCGCCGCTGGGCTCGATCTGGCTGCGACGTAACCTTGGCTCGTGACTGACTTCCAGGTACACGTCGACGTCAAGGGCAGCGTCGGGACGCTCCGTTGGGCTGAACAGCGGGTCGACATCGAGACGCTGCAGCGCGCCGTCTCGCTCGCTGCAGACGACGTCCTGATCGCCCGTGGCCTCCGGCGTCTTCAGGTCGAACTGCCCGACTGGGACAGCGCCGCCCGCACGGCGCTGCACCGGGCGGGCTTCAGGCTCGAGGGTAGGCTGCGTTCGGCCATCGAGCCCAACCCCGGCGAATACCACGACGTCCTCGTCTACTCACGCCTTGCGACGGACACTGTCTACGGCACCCACGGGATGTCGGGCGTGCTGAACTCGATCCTCCCCTCGAAGCGTGTGATCGCCCACGTGCTGTTCCGCGACGAGACCGGACGGGTGCTCCTGTTGGAGACCACCTACAAGCCCGACTGGGAGCTTCCGGGCGGCGTCGCCGAGGAGGGCGAGGCGCCGCGGGCAGCCGCCGAGCGCGAGGTGCGCGAGGAGGTCGGCCTCGGCGTGGAGCTGGGCCAGCCGCTGATCACCGACTGGATGCCTCCCTACCTCGGCTGGTCCGACGCGATCGAGTTCATTTTCGACGGCGGCGTCCTCGACGCAGTCACGGCCGCCACGCTCGGGCCGACGGACAAGGAGATCGCGGCGGTGCACTGGGTCGAGCCGTCCGCGGTCGAACAGCACGTCACCGAACTCTCCGCCCGCCGGATCGCCCTGATGCTCGACGGCGGCCGCGGCCACACCGAGGCCGGCCACTTAGGCTGACGGCGCGGCGCAGGTTCCGCCTTGAGCACTTTTCCAGGTTCGTTTCGCCTCAGCGCGATGTGTACGTTCACATCCGCATCGAGCCCGGAAAAGTGCTCATCGTCCGAGGGGATCGGGCACCCGGGAGGACCATCGCGGCACCGCCCGGAAGCGGGAATCGGCACCGGCCACCGGTTTCACTAGAGTGGACGGCGTGCAGCAACGATCCGATCTCGCCCTGCCCGCCTCCACCTACCGACTGCAGCTGAACGAGGGTTTCACCTTCGACGACGCCGTCGCCCAGGTGCCCTACCTCGCAGAGCTCGGCGTCAGCCACATCTTCTGCTCGCCGATCCTGCAGGCCGCACCGGGCTCTATGCACGGCTACGACGTCGTCGACCACACCCGCATCTCCGAGGAGTGCGGCGGCGAAGAGGGCTTCCGGAGGCTGGCCGAGGCCGCTCACGCCCACGGGCTGGGGATCATCGTCGACGTCGTGCCGAACCACATGGCCGTCCCCACTCCGCTGTGGCGCAACCACGCGCTGTGGGAGGCGCTGCGCGACGGCGCGGAGTCGCGTTACGCGAACTGGTTCGACATGGACCTCACCTCGACCCGTGCCGTCCTGATGCCGGTGCTCGGCAGCCGGATCGGCGACGAACTGGCCGCTGGAAACATCAAGGTCGAGGAGCGTGACATCGGCGGCCGCACGGAGCGTGTGGTCACCTACTTCGACCACGTGTTCCCGATCCGCCCCGGCACCGAGGACCTCCCGCTCGACCAGCTGCTCGAGCGCCAGTGGTACCGGCTGGCCTACTGGAAGGTGGCCAACGAGGAGCTCAACTACCGCCGCTTCTTCGACGTCGACACGCTCGCAGCGGTCCGGGTCGAGGACGACGAGGTCTTCGACGCCACCCACAAGCTGTTGATCCAACTCTTCGACGAGGGACTGATCGATGGCTTCAGGATCGACCATCCCGACGGCCTTGCCACCCCGCGGGGCTATCTGCAGCGCCTCCAGCGGGCCACCGGCGGCGCCTGGGTCGTCGTCGAGAAGATCCTCGAGCCCCACGAGCAACTGCCCGACGGCTCGCGGTGCGCCGGAACGACCGGCTACGACGCCCTGCTCCGGGTCGAGGGCCTCTTCCACGACCCGAACCAGCTCCCCGCCCTCAACGAGATCTGGGACCGGATCGCCGACGAGGGCTGGTTCGGACAGGTGCTGCACGCCGCGAAGGACGAGGTGGTGCGCTCCATGCTGTTCACCGAGGTGAACCGGCTCACCTCGATCGCGGTGGCGATCTGCGCCGCCGACATCCGGCTCTTCGACCACACGCGCCGCGAGCTGGGCCGCACCATCGCCGCGTTGCTCGTCCAGATGGACCGCTACCGCGCCTACGTCGAGCCGGGCATCGCCACCCCGGACGCCGAGCGTCAGGTGATCCTCGACGCGGCGGACCGGGTGCGCCCAGAGCTGGACGAGGACGAGTCCTCGACCCTCGACCTGATCGTCCGGCTCGCCCTCGGCGATTCGCCCACGGGAGAGGGCGGCGGCGCCGAGACCCTCCCCAGCGTGACGAGGCACCCGGTGACGACCGAGCTTCCCGACACCGTCATGGACGAGGCAGCCCTGCGCGCCGAGTTCATGATCCGGTTCGCCCAGACCTGCGGCCCCGTCATGGCCAAGTCGAAGGAGGACACCGCGTTCTACCGGTGGAACCGGTTCGTCGCCGTCAACGAGGTGGGAAGCGAACCCACCATCGTCGGCATCTCCCAGGACGCCTTCCACGACTTCTGCAGGCAGATCTCGGCGGCCTGGCCCTCCACCATGACCACCCTCTCGACCCACGACACCAAGCGCTCGGAGGACGTGCGGGCCCGCCTGTCTGCGATGCTCGAACACGCCCGCGACTGGGAGTCGTGCCTGGGCGAACTGCGCGCCGCGACCGAGGAGGCCCGCTCCCCTCTGGTCGACGGCGCCACCGAGCTGCTGCTCTGGCAGACGCTGCTCGCCACGTGGAGGCTGCCAGGGACCCTCGCTGGAGCCGAGCCGATCTCGCACGAACGGCTCGCGGGCTATCTCACAAAGGCGATGCGGGAGGCCAAGAGCCACACCACCTGGACCGCGCCGGACGCAGCCTACGAGGAGGCCGTGATCGCGCTTGCCGACTCGGCCCTGGCCGACGAGCGGGTCGCCGCCGCGCTCGACTCGTTCGTCGAGCTCACCTACGAGTCGCTCCGGGCGGGGGTGCTCGGCTCGAAGCTGATCCAGCTCGCCATGCCGGGCGTGCCCGACGTCTACCAGGGCACCGAGCTGATCGACCTGTCGCTCGTCGACCCCGACAACCGGCGGCCGGTCGACTACGCCCATCGCGCTGACCTGCTGCACACCACCGACGAGGCGCCCGCCTCGCTGGACGCGCAGAAGCTGCTCGTGGTCTCCCGGGCGCTGCGTCTGCGCGCGGAGCATCCCGACGCGTTCCGTGGCGAGGCCGCGACCTACTCCCCCGTCGCGACCACCACCGGTCAGGCGGTCGCGTTCGCGCGCGGCACCGCCGAGGCCGACTCCCCGGTCGCGATCACCGTCGCCACCCGGCTGGGCTCCCAGCTGGCCGAGCGAGGCGGCTGGGGCGAGCACCAGATCATCCTCCCGGAGGGGACCTGGGTCGACGTGCTGTCCGGACGCGAGTTCCGAGGCGGCGCCGTCGAACTGGCCGAGATGCTTGCCGACCTGCCCGTCGCCCTCCTGCGGGCCGCGTCGTGAGGCCGGGCGAGGTCTGGGCGCCCGACGCCGCCGAGCTGGCGATCCGGCTCGGCGACGGGTCGCGGCTCGCCATGCGCAGGGGCGACGACGGCAGGTGGGACCCCGAGCGGGACCTGGAGCCGGGCGAGCGCTACGGCTTCATCGTCGACGGCGAGGGCCCGTTCCCGGACCCACGCTCGCTCAGCCTCCCCGACGGGGTGCACGGGCTGAGCCGGGTCGTGGACCCTGCCGTGTTCGGTCGCGAGATCGACTGGGACGGCCGTCCGGTGCGGGGCACGGTCATCTACGAGCTGCACGTCGGCACGTTCACGCACGAGGGGACCCTCGACGCGGCGGTCGAGCGGCTCGACGACCTGGTCGCGCTCGGCATCGACACGGTGGAGCTGATGCCCGTCAGCGCCTTCGCAGGCATGCGCGGATGGGGATACGACGGCGTCGCGCCCTGGTCGGTGCACCAGGTCTACGGCGGCCCGGAGGCGCTCGTCCGGTTCGTCGACGCCGCCCACGCCCGGGGGCTGGCGGTCGTCCTGGACGTCGTGCACAACCACCTCGGCCCGGAGGGCGCGTACGTGTCGACGTTCGGCCCGTACTTCACGGCAAGGCACCAGACGCCGTGGGGAGACGGGATCAACCTCGACGATACCGGCTCCGCGGAGGTCCGCGACGACCTGATCGGTTCGGCCCGCCACTTCCTCGTCGACGTCGGTCTGGACGGCCTGCGGCTCGACGCCGTGCACGCCCTCGCCGACGACTCCGAGACCCACTTCCTGCAGGAACTCTCGACGGCGACCCGGGCCTGGTCGGTCGAGGCCGGCCGCCCGCTGACGCTCATCGCCGAGTCCGATCTCAACCAGCCCGCGATGGTGATGCCCGTCGGCACGGAGCCGGAGGCCTGTGGGATGGACGCCCAGTGGGCAGACGACATCCACCACGCACTGCACGCCTTCTTCGGGCGCGAGACGACCGGCTACTACTCGGACTTCGGCGACGCGCGGGAGTTGGCGAAGGCCCTGACAAGGGTGTTCGTGCACGACGGCGGATTCTCCAGCTTCCGCGGCACCGACTGGGGCGCCCCGGTCGACCCGGACAGCCCCTACTACGACGGACACTCCTTCGTGGCTTTCCTGCAGGACCACGACCAGGTCGGCAACCGGGCGGTTGGCGACCGGTTCGCCCAGCACGCAGGCCCGGGCGACCAGGCCGCGGCGGCCGCGCTCTATCTGCTGGCGGCAAACACCCCGATGCTGTTCATGGGTGAGGAATGGGCGGCGAGTTCACCCTTCCCGTTCTTCAGCGAGCTCGGGCCGGAGCTCGGCCCCCACGTGACGACGGGCCGCGCCCGCGAGTTCGCGGCGATGGGCTGGGTCGAGGCGACCCCCGATCCGCAGGCCCGGGAGACGTTCGACTCGGCGAAGCTGCGCTGGCAGGAGCGTGGCGAGGGCGAGCACGCGAGGATGCTCGCCTGGTACAGCACGCTCATCGGGTTGCGCCGAGCCCATCCCGAGCTGCGCGATCCGCGCCTGGGCGACGTCGAGGTGGAGATCGTCGATCCGGACACCGTCACGATGCGTCGTGGGCCGTACCTGATCGCTTCGACCCGCGCCGGCTCGAGGGTGGAGGTGTGCCATGGCACGGAGGTCGTCGCCGCCTGGGATCCGGCTCACCTGGAGGACGGCGTGCTGACGCTTCCCGGCGCCGGTGCCGCGCTGCTCCTGCTGCCTCCCGGCTGATGACTTGAGCACTTTTCCGGGTTCGTTCGCGATGGCAACGATCACATCCGTCCCCTGACGCAACGAACCCCGGAAAGTACTCATCTGCGCCTGTCGACGCGACCCTCCACCCGGGCTGCCGGGCGGAAGGCGCGCCGTCGGATCAGAACAGGACGCTTGCCAGGCGGCGACGCGCCTTGAGCACGACGGGCTCGGTGCGCCCGGCGATCTCGAACAGCTCGAGGATGCGCAGCCGGATGGGGTCCCGGTCCTCGGGCGCGACCTCGGCGACCAGGCCGAGGAGGCGGTCGAAGGCCTCCTCGTAGCGGCCGTTGATCACCTCGAGGTCGGCCGCGTCGAACTGGGCCTGGACGTCGTCGGGCTTCTCGGCGGCGGCCGCGACGATGGCCTCTGGGTCGAAGCTCATGCTGCGCTGCAGGAGGGCGGCCTGGGCGCGACCCGCGATCACCTCCGGATCGCTCGGGGTCTCCTTGAGCAGGACGTCGAACTCCTCGACCGCCTTCGCGAAGTCACCAGCCTCGAGGGCAGCGTCGGCCTTCTCGAAGCGCGGATTGACGGGGGCCGCCGCGGGATCGTCGGACGGCGCGGCGCCCGAGACGGGCTGGGCGCGCCCCGTCATCCCGTTGGCGACAGCGAGCTGGGCGACCTGGTCGAGCAGTGCCCCGATCTCCTCTGCCGACTTGGTCCCCTGGAACAGCGGCGCCATCTGGCCGCCGATGAGGGCGACGACGGTGGGAACGGCCTGCACACCGAGCGCCTGGGCGAGCCGCGGCTCGGCGTCGACGTCGACCCGGGCCAGGAGGTAGCGGCCACCCGCGGCGTTGACGAGATCGGCGAGCGCCGCGGAGACGTTCTGGCCCGCGGGGTCGCGCGGCGAGTAGAATTCCAGGATCACCGGGTGCTGCAGCGAGAGGTTGGCCACCGACTCGAAGTCGGCCTCGCTGACGCTCGTGACGAACCCCCCACTCGCGGCGGGGGCGCTGGCGTTGGCGAGCGCGGAGAGGTCTACTGCGCCGGGACGGCTGAAGTTGGCATCGGTCATGGGATCTATCTTGGCTGTCCCGGGCCGCCCCTTCAACCAACGGCAATAGGATGGACCCCATGGCACACGAGCGCGCCGGCCAGCCGGCACAAGAATCCGATCTGATCAACGTCGACAAGGTCATCTCGGCCTACTACGACCTCGTTCCAGACCCGACAAACCCTGACCAGCAGGTCGTGTTCGGCACCTCGGGCCACCGCGGCTCCAGCCTCGACACCGCGTTCAACGAGGCCCACATCGCCGCGACCACGCAGGCGATCGTGGAGTACCGCGCCGCCCAGGGCACCAACGGCCCGCTGTTCATCGGCAAGGACACCCACGCCCTGTCCTCCCCCGCCTGGAAGACGGCGATCGAGATCCTGCACGCCAACGGCGTCGAGGTGCTCGCCGAGCGTGAGGACGAGTACACGCCCACCCCGGCCGTCTCCCGCGCGATCATCCGCTACAACCTCGACCACGACGTCCCGGCGGACGGCATCGTCGTCACGCCCTCTCACAACCCGCCGCGCGATGGAGGGTTCAAGTACAACCCGCCGAACGGCGGACCTGCCGACACCGACGCCACCCGTGTGATCGCCGCCCGCGCAAACGAACTGCTCGGCGACTACCGCTCGATCAAGCGCTCCCCGTACGAGCAGATCGCAGGCGAGATCACCCGCTACGACTACAAGACCCCCTACTGCAACGAGCTCACCCAGGTGCTCAACCTCGATGCCATCCGCAACTCGGGGCTGCGCCACGGCGCCGACCCGATGGGCGGCGCGTCGGTCCAGTACTGGCAGTTCCTCGCCGAACAGGGCCTCCCGATCGAGGTCGTCAACCCCGTCGTCGACCCCACCTGGCGGTTCATGACGCTCGACACCGACGGCAAGATCCGGATGGACTGCTCCTCGCCCAACGCCATGGCCTCCCTCGTCCAGCAGCGCGGGGCCTACTCGCTCGCCACCGGCAACGACGCCGACTCCGACCGGCACGGGATCGTGACCCCCGACGCTGGGCTGATGAACCCGAACGCCTACCTTGCGGTGGCGATCAACTACCTGTTCGCCAACCGGCCAGGCTGGGCCCCCGAGGCCGGCGTCGGCAAGACGCTCGTGTCGTCGTCGCTGATCGACAAGGTCGCCGCGAAGCTCGGCCGCCGCCTCGTCGAGGTGCCGGTCGGCTTCAAGTGGTTCGTCCCCGGCCTGACCGACGGCTCCATCGGCTTCGGCGGCGAGGAGTCCGCCGGCGCCTCCTTCCTGACCATGGCGGGCACCACCTGGACGACGGACAAGGACGGCATCCTGCTCGCCCTGCTCGCCTCCGAGATTCTCGCGGTCACCGGCAAGACCCCGAGCCAGCACTACGCGGAGCTCGAGGCCGAGTTCGGGAAGTCGTACTACGCCCGCGAGGATGCAGATGCCGACCGCGAGCAGAAGGCCCGCCTCGCCCAGCTGAGCTCCGACGACGTCACGGTCGACGAGCTGGCAGGCGAGCCGATCACCGCCGTCCTGTCCCACGCCCCCGGCAACGGGGCCGCCATCGGCGGCATCAAGGTGACCACAGAGAACGCGTGGTTCGCGGCCCGTCCGTCCGGGACCGAGGACAAGTACAAGATCTACGCCGAGTCGCTCAAGAGCGCGGAACACCTCGCTCAGGTGCAGTCGGCGGCCAAGACGCTGGTCGACGCGGCGCTCAACGCCTGACCCGACCGCTCCGACCGGTGCCCCAGTCATCCTGGGGCACCGGTCGCTGTCTTTCCGGGTGCCTGCGGTCGGCTCCGTTCTGAGGTCGGCTCCGGGTCGCGACGCTCAGGTGCCGTCCTCGTCGTCGTCGTTCGACCAGCGCTCGACCTTCATGGTCTGACGCAGGCCAGACAGTTGGATGACCCGCTGGATGGTCAGGTCGCGACGCTCGGGGTCTCCGACGAAGCGGATGTCGCGGAGCCCCTGGTCCTGGGCGGCCGACTCGAACACGAAGTGGCCGTACCCGAAGACCATGCCGAGGAAGGGTCGCGTCATGGAGATGTCGAGGATCCGGGTCATGGGCATGGTCGCCAGGTGCGTGGTGAAGACCCCGTGCACGCGGAACACCCGCATGTTGGTGATCACGAACCGGTCCATGTAGGCAAGGTGCACCTTCCACACCCCGATGGACAGAGCGGCCAGGCCGAGGAGCATCGGAATCCAGAAGAGCCCCTTCGCCCAGATCATGGCGAGGAAGAGCGGAATGCACAGCGCGATCAGGCAGTACCACCAGATGGTCGCGGCCCAGTGCTTGCGGACCTCGTCGATGACGATCTCGCCCTCGACGGCCAGCAGGTGCGCCTCGACATCGGGCTCGAGGAATCGGCCCAGGAGGCTCACGACGGGTTACCCCGCGAGCGAGGTGAAGAAGCGTCCGATCGACTCGAAGGCACCGAGGAAGGTGCGCACGGCCTCAGCCGCCGCCTCCGGTCGTGTGAACAGATAGAACAACACGAACGCGACGACGAGCACCAGCAGGATCTTCTTGATCCAATTACCCACGACTTTCCTCCTCGCGTAGTTCGACCCCAAGTCTGCACGACCCCGGGCCCCCTCCCCCGCGCGACGCGCCGGAAACCGCACGGCCGATCCTGCACGGACCTGATCCGACCCCGCCCTCTGCGGCAAGAACCCGTGTGGGAAGCTGGAGCCATGGAAAATTCTGATCTGTTCATTTGCATCGATCACGTCGGTCTCGCCGTCCCTGACCTGGACGAGGCCGTCAAGTTCCACAGCGAGGTCTTCGGGTGGCGCGAGCTCCACCGCGAGGTCAACGAAGAGCAGGGCGTCGCAGAGGCCATGATCGGCACCGGCGAGCAGGGAGTGGAGAACGCGAAGATCCAGCTGCTGGCCCCGCTGAACGAGAACTCGACGATCGCGAAGTTCATCGACAAGAACGGCCCCGGCATCCAGCAGCTGGCCTACCGGGTGGCCGACCTTGACCACGTCTCCGAGGTGCTGCGCGAGCGCGGCATGCGTCTGCTGTACCCCGAGGCCAAGCGCGGCACGGCTGGTTCGCGGATCAACTTCGTGCACCCCAAGGACGCCCGCGGCGTGCTCCTCGAGCTCGTGGAGCTGCCGAAGGACGCGGCCGAGCACTGATCGGCCCGCGCGACCACGCATGAGGGTGGGATGGCTTGCGCCGTCCCACCCTCTGCCGTGTTTCCACCCTCGAACTGGCGCCGGAAGCGACTAGGCTCGGGGCCAAGGACACCCGAAAGGACCGCATGGTGACTGACTCGACACGCGACCTGGAAACGGAAGAGACCGGACTCAATCTCTTCGACGACAGCGCCTCCGCAGCCGGGAGCTTTCCCCACGCCATGCTCGGCTACGACAAGCACTCGGTGGACAGCTACGTCCGCGAGGTCGAGGCAAAGGTCAGCCAGCTGAAGCTGCAGCTGCGCGACTCCAGCCGCGAGATCCAGTACGTCCGCTCGGAAGTGGGGACGACCGACTTCACCCGTCTCGGCGCCCATGCAACGGGCCTGCTCAAGGCGGCTGAGGCGCAGGCCGGCGACATCGTCGACCGCGCGGAGCACGAGGCCGAGCGGATCAAGACGGAGGCCAGGCGCTCCGCGGCAACGCTTCGTGAGTCGGCGCAGCAGGAGGCTGACGACGTCAGGCTGACCGGGCTCGCAGGCCTGCGCCAGCTGCGTCAGGAGCAGGCCGATGCGGGAACCTCGGCGCTGGAGAAGGCCCGCCGTGACGCCGACATGACGGTGGCAGACGCGAAGCAGCGTGCCAACTCGATCGTGGAGGCGGCAAACACCAAGGCCGACGGTCTGCTCGAGACGGCCCGCGTCGAGGCACAGCGGAGGGTCCAGGAGGCGGAGCGCAAGGCGTCGGAGGTGCTCGCCACCGCCCAGAAGGCGGCCGAGGACTCCCTCGCCAAGAGCGTCGCGACCGCCAAGGCCGCCGAGGACTCGATCACCGCACGCCTCGCCCAGGCCGACAAGGCCGCCGAGGAGGCGGCACAGCGGGCACTCGAGGCACGCAAGGAGGCCGACGCGATCAGGGCAGAGGCGGTCAGGCAGGCCGAGGAGACCCGGCTCGCCGCCACCCGCGAGAGCGAGGACACCCTTTCGACCATGCGCAGGCGGGCGAGCCAGCAGGAGGCCGACCTCGAGGAGCGCATCGCCTGGCGCAAGGAGCAACTCGAACGCGAGATCGCCTCGCTCGAGGTCCGGCGGGTCAACGCCATCGGCCAGCTCAACAATCTGCGCGCGCTCGCAGAGGAGTCCGACCAGCAGTTCGCAGACGAACCCACCACCGTGATCACCCGCAACGAGGGGCAGTGACCGACTCAGAAGAACCCTCCCTCCCCGAGGAGGAAACTCCCACCAGGAAGCCGAAGAAGCGGCCCCGCATCCGTGGGGCCGCCAGCGCACTCGGGTCCGCAGCGAAGCGGGCTGGCGCCTTCCTGAAGCCGACACCCCGCGAGGTGCTCGTACCCGTTCCCCCCGCCGATCCGCTTCCTGCCGAGCAGAAGCAGCGCTCCCCCTTCGTCGTCGGTTTCCTCGGCGCGGCAGGCGTGCTGGTGGCTCTCGCGCTGGCGCAGGCCATCCTGACCGTGCAGAGCGTCCTGATCCTCGTCGTCCTGGCCATGTTCCTGGCGCTGGGCCTGAACCCCGCCGTCGAGTTCTTCACTCGACGTCGGGTTCCGCGCGGCTTCGCCGTCACGATCGTGACCCTGCTCGCGCTCGCGGTGATCGCCCTCGGGCTGACCGCGCTGGTGCCCGTGATGACGGAGCAGGCCACGCGCCTGTCGAGAAACCTGCCTGGTCTACTGCAGAACCTGGCCGAACACCCCCAGCTCCGCGAGTTCGAGGAGCGCTACAAGATCGTCGAGAAGATCGAGGGCTTCCTCGGCTCGGGTGACCTGATCAACAACCTGTTCGGCGGGCTCCTCGGTGCGGGGAAGATCGTCGCGAACATGGTCTTCTCCCTGATCGTGACGCTCGTGCTCACGATCTACTTCCTCGCCTCGCTTCCGGCGATCAAGGACACCATCTACGCCCTGGCACCCGCGAGCAGGCGACCCCGGGCCAGGTATCTGGCCGACGAGATCTTCCGCGGGGTCTCCGGCTACATCACCGGCATGTTCGTCATCGTCTCGGTCGCCTCGGTGTGCGCCTTCATCTTCATGAACTTCGCGGGCCTCGGCTCCTACTCGTTGGCCCTCGCCTTCGTCGTTGCCCTCTTCTGCTTCATCCCACTCGTCGGCTCGTCGTTGGCGATGGTGTCGGTCGCCCTTGTCGGCTTCGCCATCGACCCGACGATCGGCATCGCCACCATCATCTACTTCCTGATCTACCAGCAGTTCGACGCCTACGTGCTGTACCCCAACGTCATGAAGCGCACCGTGAAGGTGCCGGGGGCCCTCGTGGTGCTCTCGGCGATCATCGGCGGCATGCTGTTCGGCGTCATCGGCGCCGTGATCGCCATCCCCACCACCGCGGCGGTGCTCCTGTTGTACCGGGAGATGGTGCGTCCCGCTTTGGACGCTTCGTAGCGGCAAAGGTAGGTTGTTGGGGTGCGTTTGGTGATTGCTCGGTGCCAGGTCGACTACGTCGGCAGGCTGACCGCCCATCTTCCGATGGCGACCCGTCTGATTCTGGTCAAGGCCGACGGATCGGTTTCCGTCCATGCCGACGACAGGGCGTACAAGCCGCTCAACTGGATGAGCCCTCCCTGCACCATGAGCGTCAGCGAACCCGACATCGAGGCCGCCGAAGCACTCGGAGTGAACGAGGTGTGGCAGGTGCGCTCGAAGGACGGAGACACGCTGCAGATCTCGCTCGCCGAGGTGCTGCACGACACGGCCCACGAGCTCGGCATCGATCCCGGCCTGCAGAAGGACGGCGTCGAGGCACACCTGCAGGCGCTGCTGGCGGAGCATCCCGCGACCCTTGGTGACGGGCTTGCCCTTGTGCAACGCGAGTACCTGACTCCGATCGGACCGGTCGACCTCCTCCTGCGCGACGCGGCAGGCGCCTACGTCGCCGTCGAGGTGAAGCGTCGCGGTGAGATCGACGGCGTCGAGCAGCTGACCCGCTATCTCGACCTGATGAACCGCGATCCGGCCCTTTCGCCGGTGCGCGGCATCTTCGCGGGGCAGCAGATCAAGCCGCAGGCCCGCACACTCGCCTCGGACCGCGGCATCGAGTGGCGCCTCATCGACTACGACGCGCTGCGCGGCATGGACAACGCCGACGAGCGGCTCTTCTAGGCGAGCGCTGATGGTGAACCGGCGTCGACAGTCCAAGCATCTCCGCGCTCCCCGGCCGCTGCTCGCGGGCGGGTCGCAGAGCAGGGTGCAGAGGCGCGGCGTCGACTACATCGTGCGCAACGTGCCTGCCCAGCGCTCCGAGAAGGAGTACCGCTGCCCCGGGTGCTCCCAGCGGGTGGCCCCAGGGACGGCGCACGTCGTGGTGTGGCCGGCGACACCGCCGCTCGGCAACGAATCCGGTCTCGAGGTGCGTCGACACTGGCACACCCACTGCTGGAGCGTGGCGTCATGAAACTTGCCGATCTGACCATCGGCTCGGGCCCAAGCCAGGTCGTGTTCCTGCACGGCCTGTTCGGTCAGGGCAAGAACTTCAGCTCGATCGCCTCGGCACTGTCGGATCTCGCCACGAGCCATCTCGTCGACCTGCCCAACCACGGCCGCTCCCCCTGGACCGAGGACTTCGACCTCGATGGGCAGGCCGACCACGTCGCCGACTGGATCGCCGAGACCTTCCAGTGGCCCATCGCCCTGATCGGGCACTCGCTCGGCGGCAAGATCGCGATGCGGATCGCCCTTCGTCGGCCGGAGCTGATCGAGCGGCTCATGGTGGTCGACATCTCCCCCGCACGCAACGAGGCGGCATCGTCGTTCGACGCCCTCGTTGCGGCGCTTCGTCGCCTCGACATCGACCACATCACGAGCCGCACGCAGGCCGACCAGGAGCTCACCGCCGAGATCCCCGACGTGGTCGTGCGTCGCTTCCTGCTGCAGAACCTGCGCCACCACGGGCAGCACTGGTCATGGATGGCCAACCTCGACCTCCTGGCCGACTCCCTCCACTTCGTGGGTGGATGGAGCGAGATCGACGCCGTCTACGACGGTCCCGTCTTCTGGGTGACGGGCGGCCGCTCCCCCTACGTGCAGCCGGAACACGTCGACATCATGCGTCGGCTCTTCCCGAAGATGCTGCAGGTGAGCCTGAAGCGGGCCGGACACTGGGTGCACGCGGACGACCCGGAGTCGTTCCTCGTCGTGTGCCGACGCTTCCTCCAACTGGAGGCCTGAGCTCAGCCCAGCAGCCTCGCGAGGATCCGGTTGTAGGGCGCGGGATCTCCTCCCGCCGTCACGACGGCATACGCCTGGGTCCTCACGGCGATGATCGCCCGCGCTGTGTCCCAGTCCTCCTCCGTCGCTTCCGGTCTGCCCGCCCGCTCCGCCACGCGGCGGGCCGAGTCGCTGCGTCGCCACCTCCGAGAACTCGGCCAGATCCCGCAGATGCTCCTCGCGCGAGGTGCAGGGCCACCTCGGCGTCCAGCAGCCCGGCGAGACGGGAGTCGTCTTTCTGGTCATGTTGTTCACCCCGGTGAGCTTCCCGGCCACGAACATGCCGCAGTGGGCCCAGCGGGTGCACGACTGGCTTACCCTTGAGCCCTTGGCGCAGGCGATGCGCGCGGGCCTCGCCCCTGAGCACTTCACGGTCTCCATGAGGCAGTGGGTCGTGCTCGTCGTCTGGGCGCTCGCTTCGGTCCTCGGGGCGCGTTGGGCGCTGCGGAGGCAGGGCTGACTCAGCCCA
>RRZU010647112.1_pt1 | contig 15092 bp, 9 predicted proteins | sample 2165561 | NCBI WGS metagenome assembly RRZU01 (sample SAMN10456909, study PRJNA506462) | wastewater metagenome | isolation source: wastewater sludge | place: USA: Moscow, Idaho
CATCTCCATCACCTTCGGCGGCATCAACCTGGAAGACATCAAGGCGCCCGAGTGCTTCGAGATCGAGCGTGCGCTGATCGAGCAGTGCGACATCCCGGTGTTCCACGACGACCAGCACGGCACGGCCATCGTCACCGCCGCCGGCATGCTCAATGCCTTGGAAATCGCCGGCAAGACCCTGGAGGAGGCGAAGATCGTCTGCCTCGGCGCCGGTGCCGCGGCCATCGCCTGCATGAAGCTGCTGGTCAGCCTCGGCGCGAAGATCGAGAACATCTACATGATCGACCGCAAGGGCGTGATCCACGCCGGCCGCGACGATCTCAACCAGTACAAGTCGGTGTTCGCCCACGAGACCGACAAGCGCACCCTGTCCGAGGCGATGGAAGGTGCCGACGTGTTCGTCGGCCTGTCCGGCGCCAACCTGCTGTCGGCCGAGGACCTGGCGCGCATGGCCGCCAACCCGATCGTGTTCGCCTGCTCCAACCCGGATCCGGAAATCTCCCCCGCGCTGGCCCATGCGACCCGTTCCGACGTGATCATGGCCACCGGCCGCTCCGACTATCCGAACCAGGTCAACAACGTGCTGGGCTTCCCGTTCATCTTCCGCGGTGCCCTGGACGTGCGCGCCACCCGCATCAACGAGGAGATGAAGATCGCCGCGGTCAACGCGATCCGCGAGCTGGCCAAGCTGCCGGTGCCCAAGGAAGTCTGCGACGCCTACCGCGTCGAGCACCTGGAGTTCGGTCGCGAGTACATCATTCCCAAGCCGATGGACCAGCGTCTGATCCAGCTGGTGCCGGACGCGGTGGCCAAGGCCGCCATCGAGACCGGCGTGGCACGTCTCGGCTACCCGGCGCACTATCCGCTGAAGTCGGTGGACGGCGTGTTCGGCAACTGAGCCGCGTCGTGAGCCGATGAAAAAACCCGCCTTCAGGCGGGTTTTTTCGTTTCCGTGCCCGGCTTGCCGGGCTCAGAACAGGTCGATGGGCACCGGGGCCGCCTCGTTGCTGAAGTGGTCCTGGGTGAAGCCGCGCGGCTCGAACGTGGCCGGTTGCGGCGGCATGTCGCTGCGGAACAGCTCGAAGAAGGCATCCCCGGCGCCGGCAGCGGCGGCCCGTCCGCTGGCCGGATCGACGCGCAGGCGCAGCAGGCCGTCCGGCTCGGGCGGCAGGTGCGGCGGCAGATCCTTGAGCGCCACGCTCATATAGCGCATCCAGATCGGCAGGGCCAGGGTGCCGCCGTACTCGCCGCGGCCGAGGCTCTGCGGCTGGTCGAAACCGGCCCAGGCGGTGGTGACGAAGTCGCCGTTGTAGCCGGCGAACCAGGAGTCCTTCTGTTCGTTGGTGGTGCCGGTCTTGCCGGCGATGTCGCTGCGCTGCAGGGCCAGCGCGCGGCGGGCGGTGCCGCGCTTGATCACGTCCTGCAGCATGCTGGTCATGATGTAGGCGGTGCGCGCATCCATCACCCGCTCGGCCTGCGCCGGCGACTCGCCCGGGACTTCGGCTGTCGTCTGGACGGCGGCCGGGCGTGCCTCCGGCACGCGGGGCGGGTTGGCGCGGAACAGGGTGTTGCCGTCGCGGTCGTCGATGCGGGTGATCAGGTAGGGCTGCACGCGGTAGCCGCCGTTGGCGAACACCGTGTAGCCGCTGGCCACCTCTAGCGGGGTCAGGTTGGCGGTGCCTAGCGCCAGCGAGAAGTTGCGCGGCAGGTCGTCGCGCGGCAGGCCGAAGGTGCGCGTGCCGTAGTCGACGGCGTAGTCGATGCCGATCTCCTGCAGCAGGCGGATCGATACCAGGTTGCGCGAGCGATACAGGGCTTCGCGCATGCGGATCGGACCGAGGAAGGTGTTGTTGTCGTTCTTCGGTCGCCAGACCTTGCCGGTGTAGGGATCGACGAACTCGATGGGCGCATCGTCGATCAGGCTGGCGGCGGTGAAGCCCTTGTCCAGCGCCGCGCTGTAGACGAACGGCTTGAAGCTGGAGCCGGGCTGGCGCTTGGCCTGGGCGGCGCGGTTGTAGTTGCTCTGCTCGAAGGAGAAGCCGCCGATCAGCGCGCGGATCGCGCCGTCGCGCGGGTCGAGGGAAACCAGCGCGCCCTGCACCTGGGGCAACTGGACGAAGCGCAGGCTGCCGTCGGCCTGGCGCTGCACGCGGATCAGGTCGCCGCTCTGCACCACATCGGCAGGCTTCTGCGGCGCGCGGCCGAGGCTGTTGGTGGCCAGGTGCGGGCGTGCCCACTTCATGCTCTGCCAGGCCACCGGCTCCTCGGCGCCGCCGCGGGTCAGCACCCGGATGCCGTCGCGTTCGACGCGACTGACGATCGCCGGCTCCAGGCCGCCGAGCGTGCGCTGCTCGGCCAGCTTGGCCAGCCAGGCGGCATTGTCGAGGCCGGGGAAGCGCGCTTCCGGGCCGCGCCAGCCATGGCGCTGGTCGTAGTCGATCAGGCCGCTGCGCAGGGCCTGGTTGGCGGCCTCCTGTAGGTCGCCGCGCACGCTGGTATAGACCCGGTAGCCCTCGGTGTAGGCGTCGCCGCCGTACTGGCCGACCAGTTCGGCGCGGGCCATCTCGGCGACGTAGGGCGCCTCGATCTGCGGCGGGGCGATGGCCTGGGCGCGCACCTCGACGGTTTCGGCCAGGGCCTGTTCGTAGCGCAGGCGGTCGATGCGGCCCAGCTCGAACATGCGCAGGAGAATCCAGTCGCGGCGGATCTTGGCGCGCTCGGGATTGACCACCGGGTTGTAACGCGACGGTGCCTTGGGCAGGCCGGCGATCATCGCCAGCTGGGCCAGCGACAGCTGGTCGATCGACTTGCCGTAGTAGACCTGGGCGGCGGCCTCGATGCCGTAGGCGCGGTTGCCCAGGTAGATCTTGTTGACGTACAGCTCGAGGATCTCGTTCTTGCTCAGCGCCCGCTCGATCTGCAGGGCCAGCAGGATCTCGTTGGCCTTGCGCGAGAAGCTGCGCTCGCTGGACAGGAAGAAGTTCTTCGCCACCTGCATGGTGATGGTGCTGCCGCCGGTCTGGATCTGTCCGCTCTTCACTAATTGCGCAGCAGCACGCATCAGGCTTTTGACGTCGACGCCATAATGGTTCGCGAAGTTGTCGTCCTCGGCGGCCAGCAGCGCGCTGATGAAGTCGGGCGGAATGTCCTCGAAGCGGATCGGCGTGCGGCGCATCTCGCCGAACTCGGCGATCAGCAGGTCGTCGGCGCTGTAGATCCGCAGCGGTACCTGCATGCGCACGTTGCGCAGGGTTTCCGCCGCCGGCAGGTTCGGACTCAGGTAGAGGTAGGTGCCGCTGAGGCCGAGCAGCACGGCGCTGAACAGGGCGACACAGGTCCACAACAGGAATTTCAGTACGCGCATCGGCAATCTGGCTGATTCGGAAAGGGAGGAGGGCGCAAATGTTCGCAGGTGAGGCAGGAACTGGTCACATTATACCCACTTTCGCCCGCCCCCGGCGGACCTGTCGCGCATCCCGAGCCGCGGTGCGCGGCGCCCACGAGTGATCCGCCGATGCCGATAGGGAAGTTGGCGATGCCGACATTGTTCAGGAAGAAGAGCGATACCCTGCTGGGCATCGACATCAGTTCGTCGGCGGTCAAGCTGGTCGAGTTGTCGCGCTCGGCCGGGCGCTACCAGATCGAGGCCTACGCCATCGAGCCGCTGCCGGCCAACGCGATGGTCGACCACAACCTCGCCGAGGTCGAAGGCGTCGCCCAGGCGCTGACCCGCGCGCTGGCACGCTCGCGCAGCAAGGTGCGCCAGGCGGCGGTAGCCCTGCCGGGTTCGGCGGTGATCGGCAAGTTGCTGGAGATGGAGGCCGGCCTCTCCGAGGAGGAGCTGGAGAACCTGCTGCGCCTGGAGGCGGACCAGTACATCCCCTACCCGCTGGACGAGGTCGCCCTGGATTTCGAGGTGCTTGGCCCGGCGCCGCGCAATCCCGAGCGCGCCGAGGTGCTGCTGGCGGCCTGTCGCAAGGAGAACGTCGAGGCGCGCGAGGCGGCGCTGGCGCTGGCCGGCGTCGAGGCGCGGGTGGTCGAGGTCGAGGCGCACGCGCTGGAGCGGGCCTGCGCGCTGTTGCAGCCGTGCGAGGACAAGCCGGCCGCGCTGGTGGCGGTACTGGACGTCGGTGCGACGCTGACCACCTTCAGCGTCCTGCAGGGCGAGCGCACCCTCTATAGCCGCGAACAGCTGTTCGGCGGCCGGCAACTGGTCGAGGAGCTGCAGAGCCGCTATGCGATGAGTGCGGCGGAGGCCGAGCAGGCGCTGCGTCAGGGTGGACTGCCGCCCGGCTGTGCCGACGAGGTGCTGCTGCCGTTCCAGGACTCGGTGCTCCAGCAGGCCGCCCGCTGCCTGCAGTTCTTCTTCGCCGCCGGCCAGTTCGCCGCGGTCGACCATGTGCTGCTGGCCGGCGGCACGGCAGCCCTGCCGGGGCTGGCCGAGCGCCTGGCCGAGCACCTGGGAACGCCCTGCTCGGTGGCCAACCCGTTCCTGGCGATGGGCGTCGGCAGGCGGGTCGGCGCGCGGGCGCTGGCGGCCGATGCGCCGGCATTACTGACGGCCTGTGGCCTGGCCCTGCGGAGTTTCGACTGATGGCGCGGATCAACCTGCTGCCCTGGCGCGAGCAGCGCCGCGAGGAGCGCAAGAAGCGCTTCCAGCTGGCGCTGCTGGGCGTGTTGCTGAGCGCGGTGGCGCTGGTCGTCGGGGCCGACCGTTACCTGAACGCGGCCCTGTCCGCGCAACAGGCGCGCAACGCCTTCGTGCGCGAGCAGATCGTCCTGCTGGACACGCGGATCGCCGAGATCCGTGACCTGCGCGAGCGGCGCACGCAACTGCTGGAGCGGATGAAGATCATCCAGGACCTGCAGGGCAACCGGCCGATCATCGCGCGGATCTTCGACCAGTTGGTGCGGACCCTGCCCGAGGGCGTGTATTTCACCGAGCTGAAGATGAGCGCCCAGCAGATCGCCATCGGCGGCGTCGCCGAATCCAACCACCAGGTGTCGAGCCTGATGCGCAGCCTGGCGGCCTCCGACTGGCTGATGGCGCCGAACCTCACCGAAGTGCGCGCGCTCAGCGCCACGGCGCCCGAGCAGGGCAACGTATTCCAGTTGACGGTGCAGCAGACCCAGCCGTCTGCCGAGCAGCCGAGCGAGAAGGGGGCGACGCCATGAGCCTGCGCGACAGTCTGGACAGCCTGCGCAAGGTCGATCTCGGCGAACTCGACCTCAACAACCTCGGCGCCTGGCCGGCGCCGGTCAAGGCGATCAGCGCCGTGCTGCTGTTCGTCGTGCTGCTCGGCCTGGGCTGGCAGCTGCACCTCAGCGACCTGCAGGCCGGCCTGGAGCAGCAGCGTCAGGAGGAGCAGACGCTCAAGGAACAGTTCGCCAGCAAGGCTTTCCAGGCCGCCAATCTGGAGGTGTTCCGCGCCCAGCTGGCGGAGATGGAGCAGTCGTTCGGCTCGCTGCTGCGCCAGTTGCCCAGCGATACCGAAGTGCCCGGCCTGCTCGAGGACATCACCCGCACCGGCCTGGACAGCGGCCTGGAGTTCGAGGAAATCAAGCTGCTGCCCGAGGTGGTGCAGCCCTTCTATATCGAACTGCCGATCCGCATCCGCGTGCTCGGCGGCTACCACGACCTGGCTGCCTTCGTCAGCGGCGCGGCCAGCCTGCCGCGGATCGTCACCCTGCACGATTTCGAGATCAAGCCGGTGGCCGGCAGCAATGGCGTGCGCCTGGGCATGGACATCCTGGCCAGGACCTATCGCTACAACGACAAGGGATTGCAGCCATGAGGAGTCTGCGCATGCTGCTCGGCGCCTGCCTGGTGCCGCTGCTGAGCGCCTGCGGCGATGGCGATGTCGCCGACCTGCAGGCCTACATGGACGAGGTGCGCGCCCGGCCGTCCGGACGCGTCGAGGCGGTGCCGCAGTTCGCCCCCTACGAGGCCTTCACCTATAACGCCGGCGCGCTGCGCAGCCCGTTCCTGCCGCTGCAGCGCTTCGCGACCCAGCAGAAGGCGCAGGACGGCACCCAGGTGCGTCCCGACGAGACGCGCCAGAAGCAGCCGCTCGAGGCCTTCGACATCGACACCCTGCAGATGGTCGGCCTGCTGGCCAACCGGCAGCGGACCTTCGCCCTGGTCGCCAGCGCCGCCGGCGTCCAGCGGGTCGCCGTCGGCGACTACCTGGGGCGCAGCCATGGCCGGGTGGTGGCGATCCATGCCGACCGCATCGAGCTGCGCGAGATCGTGCCCGACGGCAACGACGGCTGGCTCGAGCGTCCGCGCATCCTGCCGCTCAGGGAAGTCGCCCCGGCGGCGGGTGACGCATGAACCCCTTTCTCAGGTCTGCACAACGGATTCAGACAATGCACAGTCCTCTTTCGCGTTCAAGCCTGTCCCTGCTGGCGCTGCTGCTGGCCCCGGCGCTCCAGGCCGCCGACCTGCAGGCCCTCGACGTCGCGGCCCTGCCCGGCGGTCGCATCGAGCTGAAGCTGACCTTCGACGAGCCGGTGGAGGCGCCGCGCGGTTACACCATCGAGCAGCCGGCACGCATCGCCCTCGACCTGCCCGGCGTGCGCAATCGGCTCGGCAGCCGGGTGCGCGAGCTGGGGGTCGGCAACGCGCGCAGCGTGACCCTGGTGGAGACTCCCGAGCGCACGCGGATGATCGTCAACCTGCTGAACCTGACGCCCTACAGCACCCGCAGCGAGGGGCGCCAGCTGTTCGTCACCCTCGGCGCCGGTGCGACCGGGGACGCGGTGGAGCCGGTGGCCGTTGCGCCGCTCGCCGCCGCGCCGGCTCTGGCGCCGAGTGTGCCGGCTCCGGCCCTGTCGGCCGGCAAGGCGATCCGCAACATCGATTTCCGTCGTGGCGAGCAGGGCGAGGGCAATGTGGTCATCGAGCTGTCCGACCGCGGCATCAGCCCGGAAATTCGCGACGATGGCGGCAAGATCCGTCTGGTGTTCGCCCGTACCGAACTGCCCGACGCGCTGCGCACGCGACTGGACGTCAAGGACTTCGCCACCCCGGTGAGCGTCGTCGAGGCGCGCAGCGAAGGCGAGCAGACCAGCATCGTCATCGAGCCGAGCGGCCTCTACGACTATCTGGCCTACCAGACCGACGAGCGGCTGATCGTCAGCGTCAAGCCGCTGAGCAAGGCCGATGTCGAGCAGAACAAGCGCGAGCGCTTCGCCTACAGCGGCGACAAGTTGTCGCTGAACTTTCAGGACATCGACGTGCGCGCGGTGCTGCAGCTGATCGCCGAATTCACCGAGCTCAATCTGGTGGCCAGCGACAGCGTGCAGGGCAACATCACCCTGCGCCTGCAGAACGTGCCCTGGGACCAGGCGCTGGATCTGGTGCTCAAGAGCAAGGGGCTGGACAAGCGCATGCTCGGCAACGTGCTGCTGGTGGCGCCGGCGGCGGAGATCGCCGAACGCGAGCGCCTGGAGCTGGAGAGCAAGCGGCAGATCGCCGAGCTGGCGCCGCTGCGCCGCGAGGTGGTGCAGCTCAACTACGCCAAGGCCTCGGACATCGCCAAGCTGTTCGAGGAGTTCTCCGAGGGCGGCGAGCAGAAGGACATGCGCGGTTCGGTGATCTACGACGACCGTACCAACAGCCTGATCGCCTACCTGACCGGCGAGCGTCTGGACGAGCTGCGGCGCATCGTCACCCAGCTCGACGTGCCGGTGCGCCAGGTGATGATCGAGGCGCGCATCGTCGAGGCCAACGTCGGCTACGACAAGAGCCTCGGGGTGCGATGGGGCGGCAACCTGTGGAAGGCCAACGACAACAAGTGGCGCGCCTGGGGCAAGGACGGCCAGCTGGACGTAGTCGACGACCCCAACGCCCAGGGCAAGCCGGGCGACGACGACTACATCCCCTCGCGCAGCACCGGGCGCTTCGCCGGGATTCCCGAGATTCCGCTGAACACCCCGTTCATCGACCTAGGCGCAGCCAACAGCACGGCCGGCATCGGTCTGGGCTTCATCACCGACAACACCATCCTCGACCTGCAGCTGTCGGCGATGGAGAAGACCGGCAACGGCGAGGTGGTCTCGCAGCCCAAGGTGGTCACCTCGGACAAGGAAACCGCCAAGATCCTCAAGGGCTCGGAAGTGCCTTACCAGGAGGCCAGCTCCAGCGGTGCCACCAGCACCTCGTTCAAGGAGGCGGCGCTGGCCCTGGAGGTGACGCCGCAGATCACCCCGGACAACCGCATCGTCATGGAGGTGCGGGTCACCAAGGACGAGCCGGACTTCGCCAAGGCGCTCAACGGCGTGCCGCCGATCAACAAGAACGAGGTCAACGCCAAGGTGCTGGTCACCGACGGCGAGACCATCGTCATCGGCGGGGTGTTCTCCAACACCCAGACCAAGTCGGTGGAGAAGGTACCGTTCCTCGGCGATCTCCCGTTCATCGGCCGGCTGTTCCGCCGCGACATCGTCAGCGACCAGAAATCCGAGCTGCTGGTCTTCCTCACACCGCGTATCATGGACACCCAGGCGTTTTCTGTGAGTCGTTGATCCGTGCGCAATCTGATACTCGTGGGCCCGATGGGGGCTGGCAAGAGCACCATCGGGCGTCTTCTGGCCAAGGAGCTGCACCTGCCGTTCAAGGATTCCGACAAGGAGATCGAGGTGCGCACTGGCGCCGACATCCCGTGGATCTTCGATGTCGAGGGCGAGGCCGGCTTTCGCGAGCGCGAGCAGGCGGTGCTGGCCGACCTGTGCCGCGAGGACGGCCTGGTGCTGGCCACCGGCGGCGGCGCGGTGCTGCGTGCCGAGAACCGCGCGGCGCTGCATGCCGGCGGCCGGGTCATCTACCTGCACACCTCGGTGGAGCAGCAGCTGGAGCGTACCGCGCGCGACCGCAACCGGCCGCTGCTGCGCACCGCCAACCCCGGCCAGGTGCTGCGCGAGCTGCTGGCAACCCGCGATCCGCTGTATCGGGAGATCGCCGATGTGGTGATCGAGACCGACCAGCGTCCGCCGCGGATGGTGGTACAGGAAATCCTCAGCCGTCTGGAGCAGTTGCCGCCGCGTTGAGGCGCCCGGCAACTGCGCTATCCTAGCAGCCAATTTTTTTCACGGGCGGGGCCTTATGCGGACTCTTCACGTCGATCTCGGCGAGCGCAGCTATCCCATCTTCATCGGCGGCGGCCTGCTCGACCGTGCCGAGTGTTTCACCCCCTATATCGCCGGCCGTCAGGTGGCGGTGGTCACCAACGAGACGGTGGCGCCGCTGTACCTGCAGCGCCTGCTCGACACCCTGGCCGGCTATCGGGTCACGCCGATCGTGCTGCCCGACGGCGAGGCGTTCAAGAACTGGGAAACCCTGCAGCGGATTTTCGACGGCCTGCTCGAGGCGCGCCACGACCGGCGCACCACCCTGATCGCCCTCGGCGGCGGGGTGATCGGCGACATGACCGGTTTCGCCGCCGCCTGCTACCAGCGCGGCGTGGACTTCATCCAGGTGCCGACCACCCTGCTGTCGCAGGTGGATTCCTCGGTGGGCGGCAAGACCGGCATCAACCACCCGCTGGGCAAGAACATGATCGGCGCCTTCTACCAGCCCAAGGCGGTGGTGATCGACACCGCGACCCTGGCGACGTTGCCGGCGCGCGAGTTGTCGGCAGGTCTGGCCGAGGTGATTAAGTACGGGCTGATCTGCGACGAGCCGTTCCTCGCCTGGCTGGAGCAGCACATCGACGCGCTGCGCGGCCTCGACGCCGAGGCGATCAGCGAGGCGGTGGAGCGCTCCTGCGCTGCCAAGGCGCGGGTGGTGAATGCCGACGAGCGCGAGTCCGGGGTGCGCGCCACCCTCAACCTCGGCCACACCTTCGGCCACGCCATCGAGACCGAAATGGGCTATGGCGCCTGGCTGCACGGCGAGGCGGTGGGCGCCGGCACCGCGATGGCCCTGGAAATGTCGCAGCGCCTGGGCTGGATCGACGCCCCGGCGCGCGATCGCGGCATCCGTCTGCTGGCCCGCGCCGGCCTGCCGCTGGTGCCGCCGGCGCAAATGGGGCCGGAGGAATTCCTGCGCCACATGGCGGTCGACAAGAAGGTGCTCGACGGCCAGTTGCGACTGGTCCTGCTGCGCCGCCTGGGCGAGGCGGTGGTGACCGCCGAGTATCCGCGCGAGGTGCTCGATGCGACCCTGCGCGCAGACTACGCGGCCCTGGCCCGTCAGGCCTGAAGTGAATCCGTCGCCCCGGTGCTCGCCGGGGCCTCCCGCGCAAATTGGATGAGGCACCCATGACCAGCCTGCATGCCGACGAGGCATTCGTTGAACACTACCAGCTCAGCCACAACCCCTTCGCGCCGCGGGTGCCGGGCTTCAAGTTCTTCCCGGCGCAGCGCAAGCCGGTGCTGGCCCAGCTGCACCAGCTGGCGCGCTACAGCTCGCTGATGCTGGTGGTCAGCGGCCCTCTGGGCAGCGGCAAGACCCTGCTGCGCCAGGCGCTGGTGGCCAGCAGCAACAAGCAGAGCGTGATCTGCGTGGCCGCCAGCGGCCGCCAGGCCGCCGGCAGCCTGTCTCTGCTGCAGCATTTCAGCCAGGGGCTGGGCGGCAGCAGCCAGGATGTCGACGGCCTGCTCGGCCAGGTGGCGCGCCTCAATCAGGGCGGCCAGGAAGTCTACCTGCTGGTCGACGATGCCGAGCGCCTGCAGGACGAGGCGCTGGACACCCTGGCGGCGCTGGCGACCGGCGACCGCGACGGACGCGCCCATGTGTTCCTGTTCAGCGAGCCGGAGCTGCTGACGCGCCTGGAGTCGCTCGGCAAGGCCGACAGCTGCCATGTGCTGGAGCTGCAGCCCTACAGCCTGGCCGAGACCCGCGCCTACCTGGCCCAGCGCCTGCAGGGCGCCGGCCAGGACATCGATCTGCTCGACGATGCGCAGATCGAGGAGATCCATCTCGACTCGGGCGGCTGGCCCGGTGGCATCAACCGCGCCGCCCGCGATGCGCTGGTCGAGGCGATGCTGGCCGACCGCGAGCCGGAAACCGCCGGCGAGCGCGGCAGCAGCCTGCCGAAGAAGCACCTGCTGGCGGTGGCGGTGGTGCTGGGCGGTCTGGCGCTGGCCTTCGTGCTCAAGAACGGCGACGAGCCGGCCCCGACGGCGCAGTCACCCGTCGCCTCCGGCGAGCCGCTGGCGGCATCCGGCGACGCGCCGCCGAGTACCGGCCCGACCATCGAGTTCGCCGGCGGTCAGCCGGTGCCGCTGCCGCTGGTCGGTCAGGGGCAGCCGGTGCTGCGCGAGCCGCTGGCCCGCGAGGCCGGGCAGGCGGCGGTAGAGGAACTGGATGCCGCCAATGCCGCCATGCCGATCGCGGCGCCGCGTCCGGCCCCGGCCCAGCCGAGCCCTGCGCCTGCCCCGGCGGCACCTGCGTCCGCACCTGCCCAGGCTGCCGCGCCCGTCGCTGCCCCGGTGGTCGCTCCGGCCCCGGCCCCCGCTCCGAGCGTGGCCAGTCAGCCGCGTCCTGCTCCGGCGCCTGCTCCGGCCCCGACACCTGCCCCGGCGCCCGCCGCCAGTGCGCCGGCCGCCGGGGGCGTGCATAACGGCTGGTATCTGGGCCAGCCGGTCGGGCAGTACACCCTGCAGCTGTTCGGCACCAGCTCGGAGGCCGCCGCGCAGAGTCAGGTGCGCGAGGGCGGCGGCGAGTACCGCTACTTCCGCAAGCTGCACCAGGGCCAGCCGCTGTATGTGGTGACCTATGGGCGCTTCTCCTCCCCGGAGGCCGCCAAGTCGGCGGTGAGCGCGTTGCCGGCCCGCCTGCAGGCGGGCAAGCCGTGGCCGCGCACCTTCGCCAGCATCCAGCAGGAAATCCGCCAGGCCGGCCGCTAGACTGCCAGTAGCCGCGGGGCTGTGAAGAACCGGTGATGCGCCCTGCGCCTCACCGGTTTTCTTTTATAAACGCGACATTAAATTTTCGTTTTTGCGTCATTCTGTCTTTTTTCGGACACCCCGGCCGCGCTACAATGGTGCATCGCTTGCCGTGTCCCTGTGCGAAGAATCGCTGAATTTGCGGGGTTATTGCGGCATTTAGCCTGAATTAAGTAGAAGTTAGCCGGTGAGAGCGCCTATGAAAGCAGGTCTGTACCAACCCGAGCAATTCAAGGACAACTGCGGCTTCGGTCTGATCGCCCACATGCAGGGCCAGCCCAGCCACCATTTGCTGCAGACGGCCATCGAGGCCCTGACCTGCATGACCCACCGTGGCGGCATCAACGCCGACGGCAAGACCGGCGACGGCTGCGGCCTGCTGCTGCAGAAGCCCGACCGCTTCCTGCGCGTGCTGGCCGCCGAGCAGTTCGGCGTGCACCTGCCCGAGCAGTACGCGGTCGGCATGGTGTTCCTCAGCCGGGACGAGGTGCGTGCCGCCCGCGCGCGCGAGACGCTGAACGCCGAGATCGCCGCCGCAGGCCTGACCCTGGTCGGCTGGCGCAGCGTGCCGGTGGACACTTCCGTGCTCGGCCGCCTGGCGCTGGAGTGCCTGCCGCGCATCGAGCAGGTGTTCGTCAGCGGCGAAGGCCTCGACGACGCGCAGATGGGCATCAAGCTGTTCTTCGCCCGCCGCCGCGCCGAGGTGGCGCTCAAGGACGACGCCGACTTCTACGTCTGCAGCCTGTCGGCCAAGGACATCATCTACAAGGGCCTGATGATGCCGGCGGATCTCGCCCGCTTCTATCCGGACCTCGGCGATCCGCGCCTGGAAACCGCCATCTGCGTGTTCCACCAGCGCTTCTCCACCAACACCCTGCCGCGCTGGCCGCTGGCCCAGCCGTTCCGCTTCCTGGCGCACAACGGCGAGATCAATACCATCACCGGCAACCGCAACTGGGCGGTGGCGCGGCGCAACAAGTTCGCCAACGAACTGCTGCCCGACCTGGAAAGCATCGCCCCGCTGGTCAACCGCACCGGTTCCGACTCCTCGAGCATGGATAACATGCTCGAACTGCTGGTTACCGGCGGCATGGACCTGTTCCGCGGCCTGCGCATGATCATTCCGCCGGCCTGGCAGAACGTCGAGACCATGGACGTCGAGCTGCGCAGCTTCTACGAATACAACTCCATGCACATGGAACCGTGGGACGGCCCGGCCGGCGTGGTGCTCACCGACGGTCGCCACGCGGTGTGCCTGCTCGACCGCAACGGTCTGCGCCCGGCGCGCTGGGTCACCACCAAGAACGGCTACATCACCCTGGCCTCGGAAGTCGGCGTGTGGAACTACGCGCCGGAAGACGTGCTGGCCAAGGGCCGCGTCGGTCCGGGGCAGATCCTCGCCGTGGACACCGAGACCGGCCAGGTGCTGCACACCGCCGACATCGACAACCGCCTCAAGTCGCGTCACCCGTACCGCCAGTGGCTGCGCCAGAACGCCCTGCGCATCCAGGCCAACATGGACGAGGAGCACGGCGCCGCGGCCTACGACGCCGAGCAGCTCAAGCAGTACATGAAGATGTTCCAGGTCACCTTCGAGGAGCGTGATCAGGTGCTGCGTCCGCTCGCCGAGCAGGGCCAGGAAGCAGTCGGCTCGATGGGCGACGACACCCCCATGGCGGTGCTCAGCCAGCGCGTGCGCTCGCCCTTCGACTACTTCCGCCAGCAGTTCGCCCAGGTCACCAACCCGCCGATCGACCCGCTGCGCGAAGCGGTGGTGATGTCCCTGGAAACCTGCTTGGGCGCCGAGCGCAACGTCTTCGAGGAGTCCGCCGACCACGCCAACCGCGCGATCCTCAACACCCCGGTGATCTCGCCGGCCAAGTGGCACACTCTGATGACCCTCGACCGCCCGGGCTTCGAGCGCGAGATCATCGACCTCAACTACGAGGAAGCCGTCGGCCTCGAGGCCGCGGTGCGCGCCATCGCCGACCAGGCCGAGACCGCGGTGCGCGCCGGCAAGGTGCTGCTGGTGTTGTCCGACCGCCACATCGCCCCCGGCAAGCTGCCGGCCCACGCCGCGCTGGCGGTCGGCGCCGTGCACCACCGCCTGACCGAGAAGGGTCTGCGCTGCGACTGCAACATCTTGGTCGAGACCGCCACCGCGCGCGATCCGCACCACTTCGCGGTGCTGATCGGCTTCGGCGCCACCGCGGTCTATCCGTTCCTCGCCTACGAGGTGCTGGCCGACCTGATCCGCAGCGGCGAGGTGCTCGGCGACCTGCACGAGTCGTTCAAGCACTACCGCAAGGGCATCTCCAAGGGCCTGTTGAAGATCCTGTCGAAGATGGGCATCTCCACCGTCGCCTCCTACCGCGGCGCCCAGCTGTTCGAGGCCATCGGCCTGGCCGACGAGGTGGTCGGGCTGTGCTTCCGTGGCGTCGCCAGCCGCATCCAGGGCGCGCGCTTCACCGATCTGCAGGCCGAGCAGCAGCTGCTGGCCCGCGAAGCCTGGAACGCCCGCAAGCCGATCCAGCAGGGCGGTCTGCTCAAGTTCGTCCACGGCGGCGAATACCACGCCTACAACCCGGACGTGGTGCGCCTGCTGCAGGAGTCCGTGCAGCAGGGCGACTACGCGCGCTTCCGCGACTACAGCGCGCTGGTCGACCAGCGTCCGGTGTCGATGATCCGCGACCTGCTCAAGGTCAAGGTCGCCGAGCAGCCGCTGGCGCTGGAGGAGGTCGAGCCGCTGAGCGCCATCTTCAAGCGCTTCGACGCCGCCGGCATCTCCCTCGGTGCGCTGTCGCCGGAGGCCCACGAGGCGCTGGCCGAGGCGATGAACCGCCTGGGCGCGCGCTCCAACTCCGGCGAGGGCGGCGAGGACCCGGCGCGCTACGGCACCCTGAAAAGCTCGAAGATCAAGCAGGTGGCCACCGGCCGCTTCGGCGTCACCCCCGAGTACCTGGTCAACGCCGAAGTGCTGCAGATCAAGGTCGCCCAGGGCGCCAAGCCCGGCGAGGGCGGCCAGCTGCCCGGCGGCAAGGTCAACGGCCTGATCGCCCGCCTGCGCTACGCGGTGCCCGGCGTGACCCTGATCTCGCCGCCGCCGCACCACGACATCTACTCGATCGAGGACCTGGCGCAACTGATCTTCGACCTCAAGCAGGTCAACCCGCAGGCGCTGGTCTCGGTCAAGCTGGTCG
>RRZU010928318.1_pt1 | contig 15091 bp, 14 predicted proteins | sample 2165561 | NCBI WGS metagenome assembly RRZU01 (sample SAMN10456909, study PRJNA506462) | wastewater metagenome | isolation source: wastewater sludge | place: USA: Moscow, Idaho
GAAACGCGTTCTCTAATCTCCTGGGATCAAATGAAAAATCCACGCTTTGAAAGATATATACACCGGTTCTGTTTGTAAAAATATAGCGCAAGCTGAATAATTCTTCTTAAACCGCGAAAATCATAAGCTTATCTCCTAGCTTTGTAACCACAGGCATGAAGCTCTTAGTGACTCTATCCCATTGCAAGTGATCACAATTTTTTCCCAAATCGATATCCATTTTAACAAAATAAGGCTGTCTTTTTCAACGCTTTCCTAAAATCAGGAGCTCCCCACGTTAAGCCGTACTGAGAAAGAGGTGTTTATAGCTGCTTTTTTATCGCTTATCGATTTCCTCCATCAAAATCAGGAAAGCCTAAGGGAAATTTGTCATGCCTCGGTTTTCGAAATCCAAGTTCTAGGGCAAATAACGGAGCCTGTAACTAGGCAGCTTCTATTAGATAATATCATAATTTCTCCCGTTTTTATATCTTTATTCTAATAGTATTTTGACTTAGTAAAAATCTGATGTTAAAATTAGAACAATAATATATTAATTTCTTATATAGGAGAGTAAGATTATGTATAGTTTAAGCCGAAATGAAATCATTGTCCGTATAGTCGCCTCTATCATAGTTGGAGCTCTTATCGGATATGAACGAGAGATGAAAGGCCATCCCGCTGGTCTTCGAACTCATATTTTAGTCTGTGTAGGTGCCTGTCTCTTGTCCTTAATACAAGTAAATGCCGCTTATCAAACTATATTATTAGCGAATGACCCCGAAGCAGCAAAGGTACTGTCCGTTGATATGACGAGGCTAACCGCTCAGATCGTAAACGGCATCGGTTTTTTAGGTGCAGGTACTATTATTTTAACAAAAAGCAAAATCAAAGGCTTGACCAGCGCTGCCTCTATCTGGACTACTGCTGCCATAGGAATCGCCATGGGTATGGGCTATTATTTTATGGGTTTCATTTCTTGTATTATTATATTCTTTTCTCTCCTATTAATGAAAAGAATCGTCCAATATCCTTTAATCTATTCTTTCACAGTTGTATATAAGGATCAAGATCATTTAATCGATAAAATGGAATCCTATATGATATTAAACAAGGCCAAGATTATCAATAAACGTTATTCCTACGACTTAAAAGAAGGCGTTCTGCTCCATAAAAACCATTATAAAGTTGATCTGCGGAAAGTTCCTTCCATCACCGTTTTCTTTTCACAGCTTTTCAAACTAGGGATTATCGATTCTATTGATTCCAATGATTTCGAAACAGATGCGAACGATTAAGCAATTCCTAATAGAAACCAAACCCTTGAAAATACCATTAACAAAGCCCCTCGTTCTAGAGAACGAGGGGCTTTGTATTTTTGCCGCAATTTTTTTGAGTCAAAAGCGAAAACGTTAGAGTCTTTCCACTCTTTTTCAGACTTCGCATATTTCACCTTTGTCAAAATCAAATCCTTATAAGTCAGATTTCTTCCATAAATCCACACTTTTTAAGAGGCTTACTCAGCATTTTGTGTTTCTGGAGCAGGGGCTTCCGGTTGCGATTGAGAGACTTCATATTTCCCGCCGGAATATAACCCATCAAAGACTCTCCCAAATTTGTTATGGGTATAGTGAAGACCATAGTCTTGCACATTGTTTACTGTAAGAGCCAACACTATATTCGGATTTGCCTGATCGTATCCCACAAACCATCCTCTCGTATCAGCTTTTTGATCTTGGCTTGTCTTATTGAACTCTGCTGTCCCAGACTTTCCTGCCATTTCTCCGAAGGATCTTCCAATAGGACCTGCATAGGTGTCTGTCACCACTTTTCTTAACGCCGCTTTTACATCGTCTAGATGCTGAAGACTTGCAATATTTTCTTTCCATACTTCATCTTCAGCGTTTAAAAGGATTTGAGGCTTCATGATATTGCCTTTATTTACAATCCCACCGTAGATCATAGCCATTTGCGCAGGAGAAACTAGTATTTCTCCTTGTCCGTATCCGCTGTCTGCGAGAAGGATTTCATTATCAAAGTTCCCGCTATTTGTAATCTGAGATGTATAGAATGGATAATCTCCAGGTACAGGCTCTGCCATGCCTAAAGCTTTCAATCCCGCCATGAATTTCTCTGCTCCTGTATCTAATGCAACTCTCGCAAAATAGATAATATCCGAATCCGCCATGGCCTTAGACACATTAATAGGGTTGTTGTTTTCGATAACTCTTCGAATATTATATCCGCCCCATGTGCTATTTTTCTGCCACTGCATCCCACGAATCGTATAGGTTGTCTGAGGTGTAATGACACCTTCATTGAGCCCTATAATCGCAGTTAAGGCTTTAAATGTGGAACCAGGGGAATAGGTGTATTGATATTTGCTTAGAAGAGGCATTTTAGGATCTTCGCTGATCTTTTTATATTCTTCCTGTCCGATTCCTTCCATAAAATCGTATGGATTAAAAGAAGGAGCGCTTGCAAGGGCTAAAATATCCCCTGTCTGAGGATTTATCGCTGCACCGGCTGCATCATCACTGCCCAGCTGACCATAGACAGCTCGCTGAGCTTTGATATCTAATGTTGTTGTAATATCTTCCCCGTCTTTTCCTTCTGTTTCGATTAAAGTCTTAATTTCTTCGCCGCCCCGCTTTGCAATATAGATCTTGATACCGTTTGTATTGTGAAGCTTGTTATCGTATAAATTTTCTAAGCCGCGTTTTCCGATAAGGTCTGTGTCGCTATAGCCTTTGAATTTTTCATCTTCTAATTCTTCAGCTGTAATTCTGCCAAGGTATCCGATCACATGGGCTGCTGCTTCTTCCAAGGGATAAATTCTCATAAAATCTTTTCTCGAAGCAAGGTTATTTGCTTCCAGCTGGTCTAAAGTCTCTTTTCGATAGCTTTGTCTTTGGGCTAAGGGAATCAGCTGTCCTTCTCCGTAATTTGTTTTGTCGATCTTTTCTTTTATGGCTTCTTCTGCCATACCTAAAAGTTCCGCTGCCTTCGGAATATTTTCTTCTGTAAAAGAACCGGCCACAGCGCCTACGACTACGCCTTCTGCATCTTGTGCAAGAACATCGCCATTACGATCGAAGATCGCTCCCCGTTTTCTTTCCTTTGTTTCTATGCGGATCACACTATCCTCATCTAGTCCGGGAATCATAACACCTGGATCCCAATCAAGCTTCCATTCCCCTGCTTCTTTTTCGTAAGTAAATTTATATTTGGCATCATTTGATATGGGTCCGTATTTTGTGTCTAGTTTCACTTTTGCATCGACTACTCGTGTATCTCCAGAGCTTTCTTCTTTATTCGTTTCCGGCTCTTCTACAGAAACACCAGCTACCCCCAAGTCGGAGTAGATCTTTTTCTGCCTGTCTATTACACTTTCCTTCGAATACTTTTTCTGCGCTTCTGTAGAAAGATGAGTATAAACCGCTTCTCCATCCATCGATTTGATAGCCTCTATAGATTCACTAACTCCTTTATCTCCTCTGCATGATGTTAATGCAAACATCATGAAAAGAAGGAGGAGGCTCCATTTCCATTTCTTCATAAGTTCAACCTCTTCCTTTCACTTCATTCCTTATATATAATCAAAAGGGGATATGCCGGATAAATTCATTCCGAAGAGAAGTACAATGATTGCAGGAAGGAGTATAAATAATATTATAAAACGTCCTCGGTACTTTCTCGCAAATTTCTTTAGGATCCCCCGATCATATATCACTTTTTTCAACACTGCCACAACGATTGGCTTTACAAAAAACAGCGCTCCCAAAATAAGAGCCGCAAATATGATAATAGCTGTTTGTCTATTATAGATTCCGACAAAATAAATCGCCGCCAGAGTACCGGAAAAAGGCAGCAGCATAAAATTCGTTAAGACAGCTCGTAAAAGATGTCTTCTGTCTTTTCCTAAGAATACGCCGGTTTTTCTCGATGCCTTTCGATAACATAGCTGATGAATAATCAAAACAAATGCAAACAAAAATATCGCAATCAGAAAAGACAGCTGATAATCTCCCCCAGTATAAGACATAAACGGCAATACACCGAATATAAAATATACTTGCCCTAAAAACAGAAGGTATAAAGGCAAGCTTAAGAGTCCTTTTGTCTTTGAAGGCTTCGGCACCTCGTGTTCCGGATAGTATTTTATATCCGGTTCTTCAAAATCACTATCTTGAACAAAAGGCTCCTCTATCTTTTCTTCTTTGATGAATTTCTCTGAATTCAGATCCTTTTCTTTCTTTTTCTTCCACGGAAACACAAAAGGCGTCTTCTCGTTTGTTTCTTTCTTTTTGAAACTTTGAGATTCCTCTGGTGGTCTTCTTTTGATTCGAAGAACTTCAGCCGTATCCTTTCTCACTTCGTAAGGATCCACTTCGTAAACAGGATCCTCCGTAACAATAGGATCCATCTCCGAGGTATCTTCCAGATTCACTTTTTCTTCTCTTCGAAGAATCCTTGTATGGTTTAGATCTTCTTTATCATTATCCTGTATTATATTTTGATTTGCGCCGCAATTCGTACAAAACTTTGTGCCCTCAGGCAAAAACTCGCCGCATTTTACACATTTCATATAGTATTCCTCCTCAATGGACTCTTTATTTTCATTCTACACTCTTCAAGAGGAAGATAAAAGAGCAGAAGAGTTACAATTTCCCTACAAAAACTGCTTGAGAGCTTATCTCTTCTAAGGCCAAACACTTCATCTTTATTCCTTCCAAAGTCAAAAGGAACTCCACCGAAGAAGCTCCTGTTTAAGATAGAATGTCCTCTCTACCCTCTCTGCTATTCATCGTCGTCATCATCATTATCGTCGTCATCACGATTATCGTTATCATCGCGATCATTATCCTCATTATCGCCTCGGTCTTCTCTTTCCTCAGTATCCACTGGGTTCAGATTCTCTTGTAAATTTCTACATCCTCCGAAAACAAAAACCATCAACAATAATAGTAGACTTAATTTTTTTAAAACTCTTTTCTTCATATTTCTCCCCCCCTATCTTATAATTACCCTTTATGGCAGAATCTACACCTTCTTAGAGGTCATTTGGAAAGCATAAATTAAGCATTAGTAAGTTTATTATCGTTTTTGTTTGTAATAGTTTGTTTTAGTTTTTTTATTTGATATACTATAACTATCAAAAATACAAGGAGATTATTATGAAATTAAGTGCAAGAAATCAAATCAAAGGAACCATTTTGAAGATCAAAGAAGGTGCCGTTAATGGTATCGTAACCTTAGATATTGGTGGTGGAAATGAAATTACTGCAACTATTTCAATGGGCTCTATTCAAGACTTAGGCTTAGAAGTAGGAAAAGAAGCTTATGCAGTTATTAAAGCCACTTCCGTCATGGTAGCGGTAGAAGACTAAGAAACAATAGGGTGTAGAGTTAGGGATTGTTAGAGTGAAGTTCTATCTGTTTTTTTGCTATGGCACAAAACTTTTCAACAAAACAAAAACCTTGTTTTATAAAAACATAAAACAAGGTTTTTGTTTTCCTTCGCCTTTTCTCTCTTTCATCTTAGAAATATTCCACCAGCTGGACTCCTAAGCCGTTGGGATCTTTTACCATAACATACTTCATTCCCTCTTCCGGTGATTGCTCTTTGCCGACTTCGAATCCTTCTTTCTCCAGTTTTTCTCGAATTTCATCGATAGAGTCTACTTCGAAACCGATGGTCACTCCATTTCCTATAGTGCAGTCCATTTTATTATTACATAGAAGCTCTATATCCGATTCCCCTAAATCTAAAAAAGCTAAATCAAATCCTTCGGTTATATGTTTTTCCTTCTTGATTTTAAGACCTAATAGATCTTCATAGAAATGCAGAGATTCTTTCATATTCTTTACCTTTATAGTCGTCCAAAGATATTTCATGATTTCCTCCTATTTTTTCACTCCTACTAATACAAATCGAGCGTCATTATATTCATAGCTGCAGGTGCTTAAGGTAATCAATTTATCCTTCTCTCCCACATCAATATTGTTTTTCACAACAGATCGGTTTTTTGCTTCTTCAGCATAATCTTTTGAATTAATCTGGTCATCTCCATCAATAAACTCGTTAAAATGGAAGATCTGATCTTTTTTCTCCATATCCATTACGAAGCCTGCTACTGCTGTATACTCTTCTAATTTTCCATTACCATAAAGATAGATCTTACTGTGATCGTCGAAAAATTTTTGATCCTTAAATTTTAAAAGATCTGAAAACATATTGTCTGTTGCTAAACTATGACCATAAAGAATTAAATTACTATTGTCTTTTTTCAGATCATTTTCATAATCTAAGTAAATGCTACCCACAGGGTCTTTCTTTTTATAGATATTATGATCTAAATAATACTCGTTGTTTTCAGCTTGGGTCACAGGATAATCGATGAAGGTCCCCGGCAATGTCAGCCAGGCTACCGCTTCCTCATTAATCTTTTGAGTTTCAGAAAGCTTCTTTTTGTAAAGTTCTGCCTCTTTGTTGTTTTCTTTCTCTTTTTCTTCTTCCCCATTTCCAGAAGACTTCTTCGGAATTTCTTTTTCTTCCTTTTCGATTTTTTCAGTAATTTCTTGGGACAGTCTTTTGTTTGCATCGATAGCTGTCATATTTCTATATAAGAATAGACCGATGACACATGAAGCCAGCAGCAACAGGGAAATAATCTTTCTTCTATTCATTTTCATCCTCTTTCAATGCTGAATTATTAAGCTTTTTTCTCTTCTTCGTATTTTTTACTCTGAGCTAAAATCAAGTCTTCGTCATCAAAATAGTTGATTTTCATCGCTTCTTTTACTTGATGGAGTGTTTCCTCTCCTACTTTTTTCGCTTTCGCTGTTCCCTTTTTAAGAATTTCATAGACACCTGGAATGTCCTTTTCATAGAAAGCACGCTTCTCTCGAATCGGTGCTAGTTCTCGTTCTAAGACTTTGACTAAGAACTTCTTGACTTTCATATCTCCTAAGCCCCCTCGTTCGTAGTGGGCTTTTAAGGCATCGAGGTTTTCATACTCCGGCCAGAATTCTTTAAAATCCTCCTCTGTACTAAAAGCATCAAGATAAATAAAGACAGGATTGTCCTTTGTGTTTCCAGGATCCGATACTTGAATATGATTCGGATCTGTATACATGCTCATAACCTTTTTCTTTACTTCCTCTTTCGAATCGGATAGATAGATTGCGTTTCCTAAAGACTTGCTCATCTTCGATTTTCCATCTATCCCAGGAAGCCTTAAACAGGCCTTATTTGAAGGTAAAAGGATCTCAGGTTCTACTAATACTTCTCCATAGAGATGATTGAATTTACGTACGATTTCATTTGTCTGCTCAAGCATCGGGATTTGATCCTCCCCTACCGGCACAACATTTCCTTTAAAAAGCGTAATATCCGAAGCCTGGCTTACAGGATACGTAAAAAATCCAGCCGGAATCGTTGCTTCGTAATTTCTCATCTGAATTTCAGATTTTACCGTCGGGTTTCTTTGCAGTCTCGAAACGGTAACGAGATTCATATAATAAAACGTCAATTCGAAAAGCTCAGGCACCTGGGATTGGATAAATATCGTCGATTTCTCCGGATCGATACCGCAGGATAAATAATCTAGAGCTACTTCTATAATATTTTGTCGTATTTTTTCCGGATTTTCTGCATTATCCGTTAAAGCTTGGGCATCGGCGATCATAATAAATACATCATCGTATTTTCCTGAATTTTGCAGTTCCACCCTTCCTTTAAGGGAACCTACATAGTGTCCTACATGAAGCTTTCCAGTAGGACGATCTCCTGTTAATATGGTCTTTCTCATTCTTTCCTCCATAATATAATCTAAAATAATATGAGATGCTTTCTTATTCCTAAATTGCTGGTTCCAAAATAATCTCCTTGGATTAAAGGAAGCAGGTAGTCCCATAAGGGCTCTCTTATTTTATGATTTTTTTCATCAATCCAGTCTTCTGGGATCATTTTCTCCTTGTTCGCTACAATCGATACAGGAACAGGGAGATACTCTATACTATATCCTTCTCCCTTTCTGCGTTTTAAAGAACTCATTACACCCGTCTCTTTCTTTAAAGCATATTCTACAGCATAATAGCCTAATTTTCGTGCTTCTTCTACATCCGTCAAGCTCATAATATGAGAGCTGCTTCTCTGCATTGTACTCAATTCAATCGTACGGATTTTGCAGTTGAATACTCTTCGGATATATTCCGAAAGTGTATGAGCAACACCAGCGATTTGTTTATGACCAAAATCGTCCATCTTGTATTCGGTAGCCCATTCACTGATGTATTCTCCATATTTATCCTTCAATCCCTCGCTGACTACCACAAGAAGACTGTCTTTTTCCTGAAAGAGTCGTTCTAATTGTGAACTGAATTCATGAAAATGAAAGGGGTGTTCGCTAAAATAAATGAGATCCGGTCCCTCTCCGCCGCTTAAAGACGAAAGAGCTGCAGATGCTGTTAGCCATCCTGTATTTCTTCCCATAACTTCTACAACAGTAACCGAACGCATATTATAAACTAACGCATCTCGTTCCAGCTCCGAAACTGTTGTAGCGATATACTTTGCTGCTGAGCCGAAACCCGGGGTATGGTCAATCCCTTCCAGATCGTTGTCGATCGTCTTCGGTGCTCCGACAATTGTTATTTCTTCGCCTTTTTCTTTACAGTATTCCGATAATTTATGAACTGTATCCATGGAATCATTGCCGCCGATATAGATAAAATAAGAAATATCATATTTTTTCATCGTATCGACGATCTTCTCATATTCCGCACTATTTTCTTCAAAATCTACCAGACGATAGCGGCAGGATCCTAAGATGGAAGAAGGAGTCTGCATTAAAAGCTCCATGTCTTCTGGATTCGAAGCAATGTCATCTAATAAAAGCATATCATTATTTAAGACGCCTTCTATACCGTGCTTCGCTCCGTAGATATGCTCAATTTTACCTGAAGCCTGGGCGCAGGTTAAAACACCTGCTAGTGTAGCATTTATAGCTGCCGTCGGACCTCCCGACTGGGCTATAAGAAGATTATTCACTAAAACCACCTCTGTTTTTTCAATATGTATAATTGTATCATAAATAGGGTTAAGTACGTAGGATCTCGAAATCTGGTTATTAGTATCGAATATCAAAAAAACAAGAGAGTGTAAGAGATCTAAAAGAGCGAATGTGTTTACTACTTTTCGCTTCTTCCTGGTTTTTAACTCTTTTACAAGGACTATTTATCAGGAAGCTATGAGTCATATTGTTGCCTTAATTTGTAAATTTATGAAAACAAAAGAATGGGGTGAGACTGCTGTCTTCCCCCATTCTTTCTTTTTTTAAAATTCATCAAAGTAGATTTTTTCATCCGGTACGTTCTTTTCGCGTAAGGATCCTACAATAGACTCGATCATAACGGGACTACCACAAAGATATGCTTCATAATCTCCATCTTCCTCTAGATATTTTTCGATGGAATTATTTACCCGTCCTTTATCCCCTGTCCAGCCAGAATCCTCGTCGGCTCTAGATAGGGTCGGCATAAATTTAAAGTCATGAAGTGTTTCTTCAAACATTTTCATTTCGTCTAATAAGAACAAGTCCTCTTCTGTCCTTGCACCGAAATAGAATCTTGCTTTTCGTTTAATATCATTATCTTTCATATGATACAGGATCGAACGAATCGGCGCAAAACCTGTACCTGCTGCCACAAGGACCATTTCACTGTCTCCATCATGATAATAGAAATCCCCATAAGGTCCATTGATATTTACTTCGTCTCCTACATTTACGAAATTGTGCATATATGTCGTACAGATTCCTCCAGTAAAACCGATCAAAGTCTCCACATGCTTTTCATCGGTAATCGAAGAGGCTACAGAATAAGCTCTATAGATTTCCTCATCGTTTCCGTCATAAACAGGTGCTTTTACCTGAATATACTGACCCGGCTTGAAGTTGATCTTTTCTCCTTCCGGAAGCTCAAATCTGAATTTTTTGATTTTGTCTGTCATAACTTCGATATCTACGACTTTTGCATCGTATTCTTTTACATTGAAGAGTTCTTCTGGAATACTGATTTTTATATCTTCCTTTACCTTGCATTGGCAAGATAGTCTGACATCTGATTCCAGTTCTTCTGGAGTAAGCCAGGGCTTTTCTGTTGCTAAAACTGGGCCGCCTCCTTCTAAAACCTTCACCTTGCAGTAACCGCAGGATCCTTTCCCTCCGCAAGCAGATGGAATAAAAACTTTTTCATTTCTTAATGTATCCAGCAATGTGTTTCCGCCTTCTACTATATATTCTTTCTCGTCGTTGATAAGCAGATTTACTTCTCCATAATCGGCAATATATTTATCCGCAATTGTTAAGACGATTGCGAATAGAGCACATAATCCGGTTATCACCGCTGTTGTTATTAATACTGTACTCATCTTTGCCTCCTATGATATTTGAACAATTCCAGAAAAACCGATAAAAGCCATCGCCATAATTCCTGTGATAATAAGAGTTATCGGCGCGCCTTGCAATCCCTCTGGCAAAGCACTCTCGTTGATTCTGTTTCGAATTCCTGCCATTGTTGTAATGGCCAGTGCCCATCCTAAGCCAGAACCAATGGAAAATCCGACTGTCTGAAGGAAATTATACTGTCTAATAACCATGAAGAGAGATACCCCTAAGATAGCGCAGTTTACAGTAATAAGAGGTAAAAAGATACCCAAGGCATAGTACAGATTCGGAATATAGCGCTCTAAAATCATCTCTAACAGCTGAACGAAAGCTGCTATCGAAATAATAAACACAATAAAACGCAGATACTCAATATTAAAATATACCATCAGATCGTATAGGAAAAAGTTTATAATCGTCGTAACCGTAATAACGAAGGTTACGGCTATTCCCAGACCTGTAGCCGTCTCAACTTCCTTACTGACAGCTATAAACGAGCACATACCAAGGAAATTACTAAATATCATATTGCTCGTGAAAATCGATGCAAAAAAGATTACTAATGGATGTATTGTCATTATTTAGCTCCTTCCTTTTTCTTTCGATAATTAAATGCAATCCACATAATGATCGGCAGAATAAAGAATGCCCCCGGTGGCATAACCATCATCGTCCATGGTGTAAAAGTTTCCGGCATAATTCTTATTCCGAATAGAGAACCAAAACCTAATAATTCTCTAAGAAATGCAATCAGCAATAATACAATTGTGTATCCGATTCCTGAAATAAAACCGTCGACAAAAGCTGGAATAGGCTTGTTTGCAATCGCATAGGCTTCTGCTCTACCCATGATAATACAGTTTGTAATAATCAGCCCGACGTAGGGTCCTAATGTCTTGCTCATCTCAGGCATATATGCCTTCAGGAAGATGTCTACGATAATTACATAGAAAGATATTACGAACACTTGAACCATCATTCGAATATGTTTCGGAGTAATATTTCTAAGAAGGGATATCGTAAAGGATGAAAACGCCGTTACAATCGCAAGGGCAACACCCATTACAAGGGAGTTCATCATAAGGTTGGTAACAGCTAAAGTGGAACAAATCCCGATTACCTGGAAAAGTACCGGGTTGTCATGTAAAAGGCCGTCTCCAACAATTTTTTTATAATTTCTCTTGTTTGCCATTCTTACATACCTCCCTTACTTTCAATAAATTTCGAGATATCTTCGTTTAACATATTGATTACAAAAGTTGATGTTTGTGTCGCACCTGCTATGGCATCTACATTTCCGCCTTCAGCAGGACGGCTGATAAAGATTTTTCCTGGCGTAGAACTTGAGATATCAAGATCTCTATACTGACTTTTATATTCAGTTTCTGATATTCTACCTCCTAGACCAGGAGTTTCATCTTGTTTTATAAATTCTATCCCGGTAACCTTCTTCATATCCTCTGTTACACCTAAATACCCTTCGATGCTTCCCCAAAGACCCGGTCCTTCGAAAGGTGCTGCATATGCTGCAGGGGATCCATTTTCTTCTAGAACATAAATTGTATTGTCTTCAAATTTTTCTTCCTGAATCTTCTCTTTGAAAATTTTGTCGATCTCTTCCGGTGCTGCTTCTTCCGGTAGAATATCAAAGACAGCTAGGATCTTCTGCTTTAACTCGATTTCCTGATTGAATTCAATCTTCGGCTGAGAAACACCATTGATCAACGCCAAGATAATTGTTAAAACACCTGTAAGAATAATCATAAAGACGACAGGAAACGCAAGTCCTTTTTTCTTAGTCATTATACTGTCGCCTCCTTTGCTTTTTTATTTGCTGCACGCTGTTTCACTGCATAGTCGATAATAGGAGCAAAAAGGTTTCCCATAAGAATTGCAAACATCATTCCCCCAGAGAACAACGCGAATCCTCGGATAACCACCGTAACCACACCTATTATAATCCCATACATCCATTTTCCTGGAACAGTTTTTGCTGCAGATATCGGGTCGGTTGCCATAAACACAGTACCAAAAAGAAATCCTCCGATCATCATACCGTAAAGAGGATTCGGTACAGATTCTACCCCCATAAAATAAAACACAGAAGATAAAGCCGCAAAACCTAACACAGTACCTGCCATAATTTCCCAAGAAGCCACCTTTTTGTATATTAGATAGACTGCCGCTACTAAGATGAGAATCTTAGATGTTTCTCCAATAACTCCTGGCACACTGCCAACAAGCAGATTGAAATAATCTGTGAATTCTCCTCCATTTCGGAAAAGAAGCATCGGAGTTGCTGTTGTTACTGCATCGATATGAGGCAGAATATAAGCCCCAAATCCACCAGGCATCCCTTTTGCCGCTTCATTCCAAAAAATCGTCAAAGGATTTGCAAAGTTGATATAAATAAATGCACGTCCTACCAATGCAGGATTAAACACATTCTTTCCAAAACCTCCGAATACCATTTTCCCGAAAAAGACCCCAAAAGCGATTCCTACTGCAGATATCCAAAAAGGAAGAGATACTGGCAAAGTCATCGTATACAGTATACTTGTAATAATAACTGCTTCCGAGATTTTTTTCTTTTTAAAGATTTTAGTCTCGCTTACATACTCTATGACCACTGCTACTATTAAATTCAGCAGCAACAATGCGAGTACACGCCAGCCAAATGTATAAATTGCAAACAAAGCAATCACACAAAGAGGAAGCAATACTGTACGCATCATTTTTTGTTTCATAAAGTATTTTCCATAAAGTTCTTTCAAACACTACACCTCCATAAAAATTTTTAGATAAATCTTTAATTATATAAACTGTAATACTGTCTCCTTGTCAAGGCAGAATACTACAGTATATTATAACTCCAATTCGATTATACCCGAACAAAGAAAAAATTACTTGTAAAACCCTTTCTTTTTCGATCAAAATAAAAAATCCGTAAAAAAAAACAAAACCTTAGCTTATTTTTGTGAAGAATCCAAATCTATTTTCATAATAAATATATTATATAATTTTATAGATGATATCCCATCTTTCTTCCCTATTCTAAATTAACAATCCTTTATTTTCTTAGAAAACAAAAATGGACTGCATAAAATATGCAATCCAAAGAGTAAGGTTCTTTATATTCTAAAAATAATTATCCTAAGATTTCAGCTAAGTCCTTTGTATATTCTCCTGTAGGACTAATGTTGAATTTTTCAACTAATAAATTCAATACATTTTCTGAAACGAAAGCTGGCAATGTAGGTCCAAGATAGATGTCTTCAATTCCTAAGTATAGCAATGTCAATAATACACAAACTGCTTTTTGCTCATACCATGAAAGAACAATGGATAATGGAAGATCGTTTACTCCGCATTCGAAAGCATCTGCTAATGCTACTGCAACACTAATCGCACTATAAGCATCATTACATTGTCCCATATCTAAGATTCTTGGAAGGCCTGCAACTGTTCCTAAGTCTAAATCGTTGAAACGGAATTTACCACACGCAAGTGTTAAGATTACAGAATCGTCTGGTGTGTTTTCTACTAATTTTGTATAGTAGTTTCTTCCTGGTTTTGCACCATCACATCCCCCTACTAGGAAGAAGTGGCTGATATCTCCGCCCTTAACCGCTTCTACAATTGCTTCTGCATTTGCAAGAACTGCATCGTGTCCAAATCCTGTAGTTACTTCTGTTCCGCCATTGATACCTGTGAAGTCTTGATCTTCATCGTATCCGCCAAGTTCTAAGGCTTTTTCTATAACAGGTGTAAAGTCCTTATCGTCTCCAATATGAACCATTCCTGGATAATCTACAACAGATGTAGTAAAGATTCTGTCACTGTAGCTGTCTTTAACAGGCATAATACAGTTTGTAGTGAATAAAACAGGTCCTGGAATATTATCAAATTCTTTTTGTTGATTTTGCCAAGCAGTACCAAAGTTTCCTTTTAAGTGAGAATACTTCTTAAGCTCTGGATAAGCACATCCTGGAAGCATTTCCCCATGAGTATAAATATTGATTCCTTTTCCTTCAGTTTGTTCAAGAAGAAGTTTCATATCTCTTAAATCGTGACCTGTAATAACGATAAACGGTCCTTTTTCGATTTTTAAAGACACCTTTGTAGGCTCAGGCTTTCCGTAAGAAGTTGTATTTGCTTTGTCAAGAAGCTCCATGGTCTTAAGATTGATTTCTCCCTCTTTCATAACAAGACCTAACAGATTTTCCTGATCTGTTTCTTCTGCTAATGCAATCATTCCTTCATAGAAGAAATCATTTACTTCTTCTGATTCATATCCCTGAACTCTAGCATGGTGAGCATAAGCTCCTGTTCCTCTTAAGCCGAATAATAAAAGAGATTTTAGAGATTTAATATCTTCATCTTTCTCATCCCAAATATTGTTTAAGTCATAAGCTGGAAATAATTCACCATTGCTATGATCATTTTTAATGGATTTTGCTCTTTGAATATATCTTTTAATTGAATCATCATCAAAGTTAACATTTGTAATCGCTACAAATAAACCATCGATCATCATTGAATCTGTTTCTGAATCTCTGTTCCCATTTTTTCTTACAGCTTGAGCTAAAGCGATAAGCTCTCCCGTTAAAACATCTTGCAGGTTAGCTGTTTCTGCTGTTTTTCCGCACACACCTCCTTTA
>RRZU013441108.1_pt1 | contig 15088 bp, 16 predicted proteins | sample 2165561 | NCBI WGS metagenome assembly RRZU01 (sample SAMN10456909, study PRJNA506462) | wastewater metagenome | isolation source: wastewater sludge | place: USA: Moscow, Idaho
CCGAGGCGACGAAGGAGCTCTGACCACACCGGTTCGGACATCGAGGCCGACCTTTCGACAGGGAGTGACGGACCCCGGTCGCCGTGCGCGGAATACACGGGTGATCGACCAGGAGATTCGCTCTCTGTTGTACACCGAGGGGGTGTCGGCCCCTTCCGCCGCGCCCAGGGTGCGGACGCCGGAGGGGTCTGTCGAGCGCGGGTGCGTCATGCAGAACGCGCGCTATATCGCGCCTTCTGCATGACGCCCGACGCCTCCGCGGTGACGGGTCACCGGGAGGCGTCGGGAGCGGACCGTGTCGGTCGGCGGACGGTTGAGCCGGCGATCAGCCGGACTTGCGGCGGAACATCTGCTGGGCGCCGGTCGCCTCGGGCCCGTGGGTGCCGTGCACCTTGGAGTGCTCGCTCTTGTCGGAGACGTCGCGCCCTCCGTGGGAGTTCTTGCGATCGAGCGCCTCGCGGAACTTGCGCTTCGTCTCCTCGTCCGGTCCGACGCTCTGCGCCCCTGCATCTCCACCCTCGTCGGCAGCCATGCCGGCCTCCTCATCTTCGACGGATCGCGCGTGACCACGCCCGGTCAGCCTGACACGAAGAGGCGCCCGCGACCAGCACATTTCGCGCCGCCGGGCCGCCGGTCACCCCGGCGCGGCCCAGCGGCGGACGTCCTCGCGCAGCAGGGCGACGGTGTCGGGGACGAAGGGCCACGCCGGGTCCTGCAGTCGGGCGAGGACGTCCTGCGGCGTGAGCCAATCGCCCCAGGCGACCTCCTGCGGCTGAAGCCGGATCGGCCCGTCGTAGACGCAGGTGTAGAGGAAGGCGACGTAGCGCGTGTGCTCGTCCTCATAGCCAGAGACCCGCAGCGACTCCAGCGGCACGCCGTGGACGCCGAGCTCCTCGAAGACCTCACGCCCCGCGGACTCGGCCGGGTCCTCCCCGGCCGAGACGACCCCTCCGGCGGCGAGGTCGTACAGCCCGGGGTAGACGTCCTTGGTGTCGGTCCGACGGTGCACGAAGATCTCGCCGACGCGGTTGCGGACGACGATCCCGGTCGCGGCATGGCGCAGGTTCTGCGCCCGCACCCGCGAGCGTGGCGCCTGCCCGATCACGCTGCCGACCTCGTCGTAGAGGTCGACGATCTCGTGCGCCGGATCGACCGGCCCCTCGGGAGGGGACGTCACGCGCCCGAGTCCGCCACGCGCTCCGCGGCGAGGCGCCCCGAGATGAGGACCATCGGCACGCCGACACCGGGCACGGTGCCGGAGCCGGCGAAGACGAGGCCGGGTCGGCGGCGGTCGACGTTCGCGGGGCGGAAGGGCCCCGTCTGCCCGAAGGTGTGCGCGAGCGCGAAGGGCGTGCCGGCCGCCATGCCCTGCCGCTGCCAGTCGACCGGCGTCACCATGAGGTCGGTGACGATGTCGCTCGGATACCCGTTCGCGGCGAGGAAGCCGTGCAGCTCCTCGCGCATCCGCGGCGTCTCCCGCGCCCAGTCGACGCGCCCGACCTGCAGGTTCGGCACCGGCTCGAGGAGGTAGATCGTGCTGTGCCCCTCCGGCGCCGCGGTCCGGTCGTGCAGGGAGGGCACGGTGACGAGCCGGGAGGGGTCGCGCATCCGCGTGCCCGCGACGAGCAGGTCGTCGAAGGCCTGCGCCCACTCGTGGCCGAAGTGGATGTTGTGGTGCTCGATCGGCGCCTGCGGCACCCCGCGCACGCCGAGGTGCCACACGAGCGCCGACGGCGAGTAGGAGCCGTGGCGGATGACCGCGGGTGCGCTCAGCTCGGGCAGGAGCTGCGCGTAGGCCGTCGGGGTGTCGAGCGTGCAGACCACGGCGTCGGCCGGCAGCGTCTCGCCGCCGCTCGTCACGACCCCGCGGACCGCGCCGTCGGCGTCGGTGACGATCCGCGTCGCCTCCTGCCCGTAGCGGAACTCGACGCCGGCAGCAGCCGCCGTGCGCGCCATCGCCGCAGGCACCGCGTGCATCCCGCCGTCGGGGAAGTACACCCCCGCGATGCTGTCCATGTAGGTGATGACCGCGTAGATCGCGAGCGCCTGATCCGGCGCGAGCCCGGCGTACATCGCCTGGAACGAGAAGAGCCGGTGCAGCCGCGGATCCTCGAAGCGCGTGCGGACCGCCTTGCCGAGCCGCCCGAACCCGCCGAGCCGCACGAGCTTCGCCGCCGCCCCGGGCCGGGCGAGCAGGTCGATGACCGAGTCGTAGTTCCGCTCGATGAAGTGCGGCAGCTCGACCTCGTAGAGCTCCTCGAGCCAGCGCACGAAGCCGGGGAAGGCCGCCGCGTCGACCGGCCCGCAGCCCCGCTCGATCTCGGCCCGCATCGCCTCCTGCCCGGCGCGGACGTAGAGGGTCGAGCCGTCGGCGTAGACGGCCCGGTAGGCGGGGTCGAGACGCTCCAGGCTCAGCTCGCGCTCGACGCTCGATCCGGCCGCACGCAGCGCGTCGTCGATGAGATTCGGCATCGTGAGCACGGTCGGGCCGGTGTCGAAGCTGAAGCCGTCGCTCTCCCAGCGGCCGTTGCGCCCGCCGGGGATCGGGTCGCGCTCGAGGACGGTGATCGACTCGTGCCCGCCGGGCACGAGGTGGCAGGCGGCGGAGAGCCCGGCCAGGCCCGCGCCGATGACGACGACCCGGCTCATCGGGTGATGCGAGGCAGGGTGAAGGGCGGGTGCACGGGTTCTCCTACGGTCGGGTGTGCGAGGGCTGCGCGCTCAGGGTCGCCGCGGGCGGCAGGAGCGCAGGGTCGGCGGTGGGCCAGTCGCTCGGGTCGTCACCGAGCGCCGCGAGGGCCTCGACCTGCTCCCGGCACCACGGCGACAGGGTCGCGATCGCGCCGGCGGTGGCGTCGGCGCGGAAGCGCTCCCATGGGAGCCACGAGACCTCGCCGACCTCCGCCGGGTCGGCGGTGACGCGGTCGTCGGGCGTCCCGGTGTCGGCGCCCGAGCCGGTCGAGGAATCGAACCGGGCGACGAAGACGGGGCACAGCTCGTGCTCGACGATCCCCGACATGACGGCCCGGTAGCGGAACCCAGGGAGCACGAGGCGCACGTCGCGCACGGCGATCCCGAGCTCGTCGCGGGCCCGGCGGTGCACCGCGGCGTCGAGATCCTCGCCCGGGCGGGGATGCCCGCACACGCTGTTCGTCACGACGCCGGGGAAGCTGCGCTTGCCGTCGGCCCGCCGGGTCACCAGGAGCGCGCCGTCGTCGTCGAAGACGTAGCAGGAGAAGGCGAGGTGCAAGGGGGTGTCGTCATGGTGGATGCGCGACTTGGCGGCGGTCCCGACCGCGCGACCGTCGTCGGACAGGAGCACGACCTCGCTGTCGTCGGCCCAGGCGACCCGGTCGTGCCCGGGGTCACCGGCCCGGTCGCGGGCCGCGACGCGCTCCGGGGCGGGCCCGGCGATCATCCGCCCCGCGGTGAGCACCTTGCGACCCGTCGAGACCCTCAGCCGTCCGGAGAAGACGTCGTAGTCCGCATCCTCGATGAGGTCGAGGATTCGCGCGTAGAGCACCCGTGCCGTCGCGACGCAGCACCGCGACCGGCCCGGCAACAGCGCGAGCCCGAGGTCGGCCTCCCGGTAGAGCCGCCGGTTCCGCTCGATCTGGAATCGCAGGAACTCCCGCCACTCGCGCGTGACGCGGCGCTCGCGCAGCTCGACGCCGAACGCGGCGAGCTCCTGCGCCGGCAGGTAGACGCGCCCCCGGTCGAGGTCCTCGGCGACGTCGCGCAGGAAGTTCGTCAGCTGGAAGGCGAGCCCGAGCGCCCGCGCCGCCTGGCGGGCGGTCTCGACGGTGCCGTCGGCATCCGGGCGGGGCCGCAGGACGGGCAGCATCATCTCGCCGATGACCGCGGCGCTGCCGTCCATGTAGCCGAGCAGGTCGGCCCACGTGTCGTAGTGGTCGCGCACGAGGTCGGTGCGCATCGCCGTGAAGAAGCGCTGGGCGTATTCGTCGGGCAGCTCGCACTCGGCGACGGTCCGCGCGATCGCGGCGCGCACGGGATCGGTCTGCTCCTGCGGCGGCGTCGTGAGCGAGGCCCAGAAGTCGGCCTCGAAGCGCGTGAGCCGGTCCGCGACCTGCGCGGTGTCGAGGGCGCCCGGGTGGTCGACGATGTCGTCGGCGAGGCGCGCGAGGGAGTAGAGGGCGTAGACGTGGCGCCGATCGGCCACCGGGAGCAGCCGCGCGCCCCAGTAGTAGGTCGTGCCGTGGCGCCGGGTGATCCGCTCGCACTCCGCGTAGCCGGCGGACTCGCGATCACGTGGCGTCATAGGGCTCGTCTCTCGGTCGGGTCGGACGGGAGGTGGGCGCGGCAGGACGCAAAGGTCCTGGCAGGCCGGTCAATCCGGCCGGGGCATCCGATGGTCGTGAGCCTAATCGGGCCCGCGCATCCGCCTCGATGGTCGGGGACCAATTTGGGCGTCCGTTCCCGCTTCGTGACCCGAATCGCGAGGGCGCCGACGCGCTAACTCAGCTCGGCGACGAGGGTGTCGATGCTTGCCGGCAGGTCGTCGAGCAGGCAGTAGGCGGGGGAGCCGGGGGCCTGGGCCCGCCACGCGCCGCGCCCGCCGACGAAGACACGGGTCACCTCGGCGAGGCGACCCATGTCGGCGAGCCGGTCGCGGATCACCAGGGAGCGGGTCACCGAGAGCACGACGGCGTCGGGGCGATGCGCGAGGGCCGCCTCCCGCAGGGTGACGAGAGGGACGTTCGCGCCGAGATAGCGCGCGTCGACGCCGCGCGCCGCGAGCAGCGCGACGGCGCTCAGGGCGCCGACCTCGTGGGCCTCGCCCTCTGGGCAGGCGACCCACACGGTGCGGCCCGATCCCGGACGTGGCGATGACCCCGACGCTCGCGCGGCCATGCTCGACAGGGTGGCGGTGACGATCCGGGAGAAGAAGAAGGCCTGGATCCGCTCCGGGCGACGCAGATTCGTCGGGTCGTCGGTCGTGCGGATGAGCGGGATGATGAGCTGGCAGATGACCTCCGGCGCGTCGAAGCGCGCCTGGGCCTCCGTGAGGATCCGCCACAGCCGCGCCTCGTCGAGCTCGGCGAGCGCCTCGAGGCCGTCGGCCCGCAGCTGCCCGATGCGGTCGGAGCGCTCGGCGCTCGTCTGGGTGCGCGGGGCGCCGGGGTCGTCGCCGGCGCTGACGACGCGGATCGCCTCCTGAAGCCCCATCCCGGAGTCGCGCAGTGCGACGACCCGCAGCACGCGCGCGACGTCCTCGTCGGCGTAGCGACGGTGCCGACCCGGGCTGCGCGCGCCGTCGGGGAACCGGTAGCGCTTCTCCCACCGCTGGATCGTCTGCACCGGCAGATTCGTGGCCGCGGCGAGCTGGGCCGGCGTGAGGTGTGCGGTCGCGACCGAACTCTGCGCACCCTTCGCGACTGTCACGTGCTCTCCTGCGTCCTTGCCGATGGGCTGCCCGTCACTGCCCCGTGTCTCTCGACGGTACCCGCCGCGTGGGGTGCCGGCGCCATTGTGTGAGCCAGGCCTCGCGACTCAGGAGGACTGGATGACGCGGGCTTCCTTCTCCAAGGCACCCGCGATCTGCCCGAGGACGGCGCGCTCGATCATCGGCCCGAGGAAGGGCACCGAGACGTCGAGGTCGAGCTCGTAGGTCAGCGTGCTCGCGCTCGGCCCGTCGGGCGCGAGTCGCGCGGCGGCCCCGACGCGGGTCGCGGGGATGCCGGTGAGGTCGATCGTCACGTGGGCGGAGGCGGCGTCGTCGTGCAGGTGCCAGGTCTCGCGGCGGGTGATGCCGGGGCGCCCCGAGCCGCCCGAGTGCTTGGCGAGCTTCGCGGCGGCGGGCCCGGGGATCCAGGCCTCCGGGATGAGCCCGGCGACCTCGAAGACGAGCGCCGCGCCGTCAGGGGAGTCGGTGCTCAGGTGGGTGACCTGCGCCCCGAGGGTCGTGTCGCACTCGGCGCGCCGGCGCGCGACGTCGGGGTCGGCGCAGCGCTGCAGGATCTCCCCAGGGGTGCCCGGGATCGCCCAGGACAGTGTGCGATGTGAGCTCACGAGACCTCCTGCGGGTCGTGTCGATAGGTCCACGAGGTGAGGGCGGTGACGAGCATCGCGATGAGCACGCCGAAGAAGATGTGCAGCCCGATCACGTGGGACTCCCCGAGCGCGTACTGCACCCCGAGCGCCGCGGCGAGCGCGACGGCGAGGGTGACGTTGACCGGCCCGGCGTGGCGGCGCATCACGACGTAGACGAGCGCCCCGAGCCCGCAGATCGCGATCGTCACGAGCGCTCCGGCGGAGTGGAAGGCCTCGTAGCGCTCCTCCCCACCGAGGAAGGCCGCGGCCCACCCGACCTGGGCGATGACCGCCGAGATCTCGAGCGTCGCGACGCTGCGCAGGAGCATCATCGGCGGCGAGGGCAGCTTCACAGCTCGACCTCTCCGGAGCGCACGAGGTAGCGGCGCTGGGCGTATTCGGCGTCGTCGACCCAGAGCTGGGCCTGGGTGCGCACCATGAGCGGTCGCACGAGCGCCCCGAGCCGACGGGCCACCGCGAAGCCGGGCCGCGGCGAGTAGGCGACCGTCGCCTCGGCGATGACGGTCCGCGGGCGGCCGTCGCGGTCGCGGCCGATCGGCGTCGCGTGGGTCTCCACGACGCTGCCGGTGCCCTCCCCTTCGGTGACGGTCATGACGATGGTCCGCGCGTCGGGGCACGTGAACTCCGCGCGCACCGGCACGCCCCACGTGCGGTCCAGCCGGAAGGTCACGTCGGTGACGAGGCAGTCGTCGGTGCTCGCGTCGTCGTCGACGACGAGGTGGCTGAAGGCGTACGGGTGGAACCACGCGCCGTGCCACGGGTCGAGCCGGTTGGCGATGACGTCCTGCGGTTCGCACGTCGCGGCCTGGGCGTAGACGGTCGTGATCGAGCGGCTCAGGTCCGGCCGTGTCGCGATCGTCGGGGCGTCGGTCGGGGTCTCGTCGGAGCCGACGAGCGCGGCGGGCGGCCGGACCCACAGGAGGACCCCGTCGTCGTGGGCCGCGTAGGTCGGCCACGATCCCGCCCACTCCGAGGGGAGCCGGAGCCCGTGCCAGCGGCACATGAGATCGCTGCCCTCGACGGTGCAGCGGTCGAGGCGGGCGCCCATGTGGGGGCAGGCGCCCTTGCCGGCGCGCAGCGTGCCGTCCTGCGCGCGCCACAGCGCGATCTCGGCGCCGGCGACGGTCCGGACGATGGACTCGGCGCGCAGCTCGGTCGAGGCGCCGACGACGTACCAGCCGCCGGGGCTGCGCTCCTGGGCGCGCTGGAGGGCGCGGTTGATGCGGGGGAGGGCGGCCTGGCGCCACGTCGAGCGCATCACGTGCTCGCTCGGCTGGGGCACCCGTCGGATCGGGACGCGTCGGCTCAGCTCGCTGCGCACCGAGTCGGCCGCACGCTGGGCGGTGGGCCGGGTGCTCAGCTCGCTCAGGGCGGTCGAGAGCTTGGCGGGCATGGCGGTCAGCATGGCACGGGCTCCTGGCCGGTTCCGGTGTGCGGGGCCCGATTCGGCGGGCTCGTGCGGGCGTCTTCGGGGAGTCGCACGGGGAGTCGCACGGGGCGACCCACGGCTCGGGCGACGCGCCCGGTCACGGGTGCGAACGCGGTGAGCGCGCGCCGCAGGACCCCCTCGAGCGGAGGGCTCCACACGCCCTCGCCTCGCTGTCCCGCGCGGCTCAGGAGGAGGTCGGCGGCCATGATGCCGGTCGTCGCTGCGCGCTCCATGAGGGCGACGGGCAGGTCGCAGCGCACCCAGTCGCCGGCGAGGACGACTCGCGGGTCGGGCGTCGCGACGCCGGGGCGGCGTTCCCACGGCTCGGGGGTGACGAGCGGGCAGTCGCCCTGCACGAGCCATTCCTCGTGGATCGTGCGCGCGTCGCGCAGCTCGGGGTGGATGCGCAGGAGTTGCTCGCGCAGGGAGCGCCGCAGCGCCTCCTCATCCAGCGGGTGCGCGTCGTCCTCGCGCAGCGCGTAGGCATGCAGCTCGACGACGCTGCCGCCGTGCTCGCGGACCCATGACGCGGCCTCCTCCTCGAAGAGGTGGACGCAGGTCACGTTGTCGAGCTCGGCGTATCCGGCTGTCCCCGCGAAGGGCGCCGCATCGGGTCGCACCGGAGTGTCGAGCCAGAGCCGCCACACCGCGAACCGCGGGCTGTGCGGCAGCCTCGCGATCGACTGCCGCCACTCCGCGCCGGGGCCGTCGGCGCCTCCGACCTGCGGATTCGCCTGCAGCAGACGCTGGATGCCGCCCAGATCGGCCGCGAGCACGACCGCGTCGGCGACGAGCTCCTCCGCCGACGGGTCGTCGTGCGTGCCGTCCGCGAGTCCAGGATTAACAGTCACTTCTGTGTCGGTTGACCGCACCAGCACTGACACTCTCTTCGAGGCGTCGTCCTCGATCCGGTCGACCCGGACGCCGGTGTGGATCGTGACGCCACGGTCGCGCAGGTAGGCGGCCAGGGGCGCCCAGAGCACGCGGTCGTAGTCGCCGGTCGGCACGTCGAAGAGGAGGCCCTCGGCCGAGCCGAGGAAGTACGTGTGGAACATCGCGACGAGCTCGGCGCCGCTGAAGTCGCGCGGGTCGGCGAAGAAGCTGCGCGCGAAGACCTCGAGCGCGAGGTGCCGCGCGGCCTTCGGGAAGCGCAGATCGTCGAGCACCTGCGCCGCGCTGCGCCCGTCGTAGGCCGAGAACGACGCGGGATACCGCACGAGCAGCAGGTCGAGGGCCCGGCGCAGGTCGACGCGGACAAGCTCGGCCAACGGGAAGCTCGGGCTGCGGGCGGCGAACGCGGCGATGCTCCACGGCGGGGTCCGCGGGATGCCGGCGAAGGAGTCGCGCAGACCGTCGGCGTGCAGGAGCGGGTAGTCCGGCAGGGGCCGCAAGCGGTGCAGGTGGGGGTCGGTGCGGCGCAGGATCGAGCGCAGGTTGTAGTACTGCCGGAAGAACGCGTGGAACCCCCGACTCATCGTCGCCTGCCCGCGCCCGAGGTCGTCGCCGGCGCGCTCGCTCGGCGGGTCGTTCGGTGGGTCGCTGGGTGGGTCGTTCGGCAGGTCGATGGGCCACGAACGCACCCGGCCGCCGAGGGTGTCCTGCGCCTCGAGGAGCGTCACGGCGACCCCGCGCTCGGCGAGGACGACGGCCGCGGAGAGCCCGGCGATCCCGCCCCCGATGACGACGACGTGCCGCAGCGGCGCGGCCGCGCCGACCGGGGCCGGCGGCGGGTGATGGACGACGTGCCGATCCCGGCCCGGAGTGTCGGCAGGCGACGTGGAGGGAGTCGACATCTCAGTCGGGGCGCCGGGCGGTGACCGTGTGGACGACGAACTGCTCCCACCCGCGCACGGGCCGAGTGCTCACGTCCTCGAAGCCCGCGGCGCGCAGCGCGTCGGCGATCGCCTCGACCGTCTCGAAGTCGCGGACGCTGCGCCACAGGTAGACGAAGAGCCCGGGCCGCCGGGTGACGACCGCGGACAGCGGGATGATGATGATCCACGACAGCGCCGACCAGGCGAGTCGCCCGAGCCGGCTCGCGGGGCGGAAGTAGTCGTGGATGACGAGCGTCCCGCCGGGGCGCAGGGTGTCGTGCAGGTCGTGCAGGAGCCGCCCTCGCTCCGGCACGTTGCGCAGGAGGTAGGCGGCGAAGATGCCGTCGGCGTCGCGGGTCTCCTCGAGGTGGGCGAGATCCTGCGCGCGGGCGTGCCGGAAGCTCACGTGCCCCGGCCACACCTTCTTCAGGGCCTCGTGGATCATCCCCTCCGAGGCGTCGATGCCGACGAGCCGCACCCCGGCCCCCAGACCCTCCAGCGCCCGGCACAGCGCGCGCGTCGAGGCCCCCGACCCGCAGCCGAGGTCGAGCACGAGGAGCGAATCCTGCTGTGCCGCTGCACTGTCCGTCGCGCCCGCGAGTGCGGGCTGAGTGCGCGGAGCGCGCAGCCGGTCGACGAAGGCGCGGGCCGACCCCGCGAGCTGCCGGTGGTAGTTCGGGCTGAGCCCGACGAGCAGGTCGTAGCGGTAGGCGATGGCGTCGAACGCGCGGGCGACGGGATAGGTCATCGATGTCCTGAGCTCTCGGTGCGGGGCGTGGTGGTCGTGTCGGTCATGTTCGGCTCGGTCGTGCTCGGCTCGGTCGTGGTCGGCTCGCTCGTGCTGGTCTCGGTCGTGCGCGCGCCGGAGCTGCCGCGGCGCCCGGCCCGGATCCAGAGCAGCATCGTGCCGGTCACCATCGAGAAGCCGAAGAGGAAGTCCTCGACGGGGATGTCCCAGGGGAAGCGCAGGCCGAGCATGTGGTCGGGGGAGTAGAGCACGATCGGCGCGGACAGCTTCGTGAGCCACCCGTCGACGAGGATCTGGAAGAAGCCGACGATCGCCATCGAGATCCAGTACTGCGCCGTGCGGAAGATCCCGCTACGCACGACATACCGCTCGAAGGCGACGGTGGCGAGCACCGAGATGACGGCCAGGCCGGTGTACTCAGGCGCGGCCACCTCAGACACGCGCAGCCCTCCGCGCCCGGGACTCGCGCAGGACGCCGAGCACGTAGCCGACCGCCTCGTACGTGAGCAGCCCGCACAGCGGGATGACGATGAAGAAGACGAGCTCCTCGATCGGCATCTGTAGCGGCAGGAGGATCCCGGTCGTGTATTGCGCGCTGTACCACCAGTGCTCGCGGATGATCCCGACGATGTCCCAGACCGCGTAGATGGCGATGATCGGCAGGAGCGCGGCGAGCATCCGCAGCGGGCGGCGGTAGATGCGGGCGCGGAGCACGAACTCCAGCGGGAGCGTGATGAGCACGCACCCCGCCATGAGCAGGAGGTATTGGTACTGGTCGTTCATCAGGCCGCCTCCGCGGGGGTTCGGTGCTCGATGCAGGCCCGCAGGAGCGTCACCCCGAGCGATCCGGCGTCGAGCCGGTCGAACTCGGCGCGCAGCGACGCGGCGCCGGCGCGGATCCGCGGGTCGTGTCGGACGAGGTGCAGGGCGCGCGCGACCTGGGCGGGGCGGGGGCGGACGCTGCGGATCGACACCCCGGAGCGGCTCCACTCGACGCGGCGCCCGATGTCGGCCTTCTCCTCCGTGCGCCCGACCTGCACGACGGGCACGCCGTGGGCCAGCGCGGTCGTGACACCGACCCATCCGCCGTTGGTCACGAAGACCTCGGCCCGCTCGACGAGGGCGTCGTAGGGGATGTGTGCGGCGACGCGGAGGCGCGCCCGGCCGGTCGGCAGCTGCGCGACCCGGCGGGCACCCTCGGCGGAGCCGGCCGCGACGACGACGGTGCAGTCGGCGTCGGCCAGGGCCGCCAGGGTCGGCTCGATGAGTTCGCTCGTGTCGAGGCGCAGGCTGCCCTGGGTCACGGCGACGACGGGCCGGCCGTCGCGACCGAGCTCGTCGAGCCAGCTCGGCAGCACCGCGTGCGCCGGTCGGCGATAGAGGCTGCCGACGAAGTGGATCCCGGGCGCGAGGCGCCGGCGCCGCGGATATTCGAGCCCGGGCACCCCGCCCTGCAGGTGCAGCCGCGGCGAGACTCCGGCCGCGAGCACGCCGCACCGCTGCGGGGGCAGCCCGAGTCGGTGGCGCGAGCGGGCCAGGCCGCGGCGGGATCCAGCGAAGGCGAGGTCGCTCGCGCGGTGGACGACGGTGTTGCGCAGCCGGTAGGGGGCGCCGGTGCGATACGGCAAGCCGGCGCCGAAGGGCGGCGTGTCGGGGTCGCGGTCGTGGACGGGCCCGTCGCCGTACGTGGCCCACGGGATGCCCGCGCGCTCGGCGGCGAGCCCGGCGCCGTAGGCGAGGGTGTCGCTCAGCACGACGTCGGGGCGGCGCCGCGCGATGAGTCGCAGGACGTCGCGGGCCCGGCCCTCGGCGCGCCCGACGACGTCGCGGGCGTAGCCGCGGCGCACCTCGCGCAGCGTGCCCATGGCGGGGATGCCGTCGCCGCTCGCGGGATCCCAGGCGTCCACGACATCGACCGGTGTCGCCCCCAGCGCCGAGATCGCCGCGTGGTAGCCGGCGGGAGCGTGCCAGGTGACGTCGGCCCCGGCGCGGACGAGAGCGGAGACGAAGGCCGACGCGTTGAGGGTGTGCGCGGGGATCGGGGTGGTGCTGAGCAGCACATGCACGTCGGCGATCTCCTCCTCGAGCGGGGCGTCTCGTGCTCAGGGCCGGGAATCCCCGAGCCTATGCCCCGGGCTCGCGCAGGCGGCGCCGACGCGGACCAATTCGCCGTGCCCGAGAGCCTAGTCGGCGTCGAGGTGCAGGTGGCAGGCCTCGTCGACGGCCTGGAAGCCCAGGCGCCGGTAGACGGCATTGCTCGCCGGATTCGAGGCATCGGCGATGAGCAGGCAGGCCACACCCTCTTCCTGCGCCCGGGCGGTGATCGCGGCGACGACCGCGCCGCCGAAGCCGCGACCGCGCGCCTGAGGCAGGGTCCACACCCACGAGACGCGCGCGTGGCCGTGCTGCGGCACGTTCGCGAACGCCATGGCGACCGGCCGGGTCCGGCCGTCGACCTCGCTCTCCCACACGAGGAATCCGCCCTCGCCGAGCGGGTGTTCGAGGGAGACCAGCGGGTCGGGCGGGTCGCCGATGTCGCGGATGAAGGCGCGACCCCACTCGTCGAGCCACGTGTGGTCCTCGATCGTCGCGACCCGCGCGGAGCCGGGCACGTCGTGCGGCACGCGGACGGGCCCGAGCAGGCGGTAGAGGACGTCCTGGCGGCCGGCGCGCACGTGGCCGCCGCGCAGGCGCACCCACTCGTCGGCGAATCCCCGTGCGGCCATGACGTATCCGTTGACGCCGGTGATCGGGTGGCGCAGGTCGGTCGTGGCGAGCTCGGCGGCGACGGCCGCACCGACCTCCCGGCCGTGGGCGGTGTCGGAGTAGACGTAGGGCCGGCCGGGGCGGGTGTGCATCGCGAGCCCGACGATCGGCGCGTCGGCCCCGTCGCCGTCGCGGACGACCCACCAGCGGTCGCCCTCGTGCGCGCCGTCGCGTCGCGCGCGGTGCAGCGCGGTCGCGATGACGGTGGATCGCACGGGATCGGCAGCGAGGATCGGCTCCGCCACGGCGGCGAATTCGTCGGGGTCGGTCAGCGCCTGCACGGTCGTCACGCGCGCAGCTTGCCACGTCCGCGCGCCGCGGGGCGGGGGTGTCGGCTTAGCGCTATCGAAGTGTGATCCGACCGGTGGATCGACCGGTGATCCGGCACCCTCGGGCGTCGGATCCGGCCTCCGGCCGCAGGGGCGTCAGCCGGCCGGGACCCTCGCGAAGACCTCGCTCGGGGTGCCGAGCCAGCCCACGTGGCCCAGCGGCCAGATCACCGCCACGGCCCTCCCGGTGATCGCCGTCATCGGCACCGATCCCAGTGCGCCGGTGCCGCCGTGTTGCCCCCGGGTCGGATCGGCCGGTTCGTCGTGGGCGCGCGAGTCGCTGGAGTGGCCGCGGTTGTCGCCCATGACCCAGACCCGATCGGCCGGCACGGTGATGTCGAACGGCACCTCGCTCGGCGCCTCTCCGGCGGCGACATACGTCTCGTCCAGCGGGGAGCCGTTGACGCTGACGCGCCCGTCCGCGGTGCAGCAGGTGACGTGGTCGCCGGGCAGGCCGATGACGCGCTTGATGAGATAGGTGCCCTCGTCGGTCGGCAGCAGCCCGACGAGGGCGAGGACGTCGGTGAGCGGCTTGAGCGGCGTGGTCGGAGGGGCGGGCGCGGTGCCGCGGTACCAACCGCCGGGATCCTCGAAAACGACGACGTCGCCGCGCGACAGGGGCACGACACCGGGGGTGAACTTGCTGACGGCGACGCGATCGTCCTCGATGAGCGTGGTGCGCATCGAGCCGCTGGGGATCCAGAACGACTGGACGACCCACGTCTTGAGCACGAACGACAGCACGGTCGCGACGACGACGATGACGACGAGCTCCGTGACGAAGGAGACCGCCTTCTGGCCGGGCGACCGGGTGCGGGGCGCCGCCGGGGCGCCCTCAGCCATGCCGGTCCTGCCGCGGCGCCGTTGTCGTCATTCATCCACTGTGACACCCGCGCGGGGCGAACCTTGGCAGCGCTCGGCTCCGAGGCGTCGGCGCGCAGGTCAGAGCGCCCAGGTCAGAGCTCGTGGGGCGCGCTGCGAGCCGCCTGCGTCGCCTGCTCGATCCGGCGATCCTCGCGCCACCGGTTGCGCACGACAACGGCGACGGCGAGCACCGCGAGAACGACGTAGGAGAGCCGCATCCACTCGGCCTTCGGCGACTCCACCCGCAGCGTCTGCACCAGGGCCCCGCCGAGGGAGGCCGCGAACGACACCGTGACGAAGGAGACCCAGCGGCCGAAGTCGTCGACCGAGTACAGCAGGGTCGCTCCGATCCACCCCATGCCCGCGAGGACGAGGGCGGTCCCCACGACGACGAACGCCGTGGTCCCGTCCTCCAGGCCCTGCAGGATCGTGAAGAACGCCCCGACCATGCCCGCCACGAGGATCGGCAGGTCCCCCTTCGAGCGCTCCTCGCGGATCTCCTCGCGATCCAGAGTCGGCGTCGTCGCCTCCATCGCCGCACTCCTCACGTATCTCGTGCGTCGGCCCTCGGGTGGGCTGACCTGCCGGTCTGTCGCGCTTCCCGGCTTCTGTGAGATCAAGAGTGCGCTCCCGACGTGCGAAAAGGGAAGGGTCACAGCGGCCAGACCCCGCCGGGGAGGCGCAGGTCCGTGCCGTCGACGAGGAGATCGACGCGGCCGAGGTTGGGTAGCGCGAGGCCCCGGAAGGTCTCGTGGCCGCCGCCGAGGAGGGACCACGCGAGGGTGCGGATCGCGATGCCGTGCCCGACGGCCAGGGCATGCCCGTCGGGTCCGACGCGCTCGGCGATCCGGATCAGGGCGAGGCGCATGCGGTGCTGTACTTCGCGATGGCTCTCGCCGTCCGGGGCGAGGCGGTGGCCGGCGGGGTCGGCGGTCATCGCCGCGAGTGCAGCCGGGGTCCACCACTCCTCGCGGGGTCGCCCCTCGGCCGCGCCCTGGGACAGCTCGAGCAGCCCGTCGTCGACGTGGACCGGCAGCCGCCACCCGGCTCCGTCGAGGATGGCGCG
>RRZU012750354.1_pt1 | contig 15083 bp, 16 predicted proteins | sample 2165561 | NCBI WGS metagenome assembly RRZU01 (sample SAMN10456909, study PRJNA506462) | wastewater metagenome | isolation source: wastewater sludge | place: USA: Moscow, Idaho
GCGTCCCCCCCTTTACAACCCAAACACCCGCCATAAAAACCCCCCTCTAAATTGACAGCCGTTTATTAGTCCTCAGTTGCTAGATAATGCCACAAAACTTAAAGGGGGGTGTTGTGTTGGTTAAAGAGAAAGCGGTGAACCCTTGGGGTGAGTTATACGAATTTCTGACCGGGAAGGACAAGCTCAACTTTGCTCTTGAGCCAGAGATGAGAGTCCTTTATACAGCGATCAGAGATTTTTCCGCCCACTGTGCAATTTTTGACTCAGCAACACCCAGCTCAATGGCCCCCAAAAATGAACTTCCGTTGCTGCTTGTGGCAAGCCATTGCCTACAAACCGAGAAAACTCCGGAAGCTGCCGCCCATATGGCGATAGCAAGCTGTTCATTAGGGAGGCTGCACTTCTACTGCCAGGGGGAAAGCTGGAACCCTGAAGATGAAGCCCTTCACTCTTTCATCGGTCGAATGTACCCAACACAAGTTCAGAGAAAAGTGATGCCAGAGGCTGACCCCAGAGTGATCAGTGTTTGGAAGAAAATACTACAAGAAGTGAAGGAGAAGCAGGCGTGCGTAATTGGTGGTTCAAGCGGTCAACAAGGCAACAAGTCGGACAAATCGATAACAAATCACACGCTGATCCAGCACAACAAGCAAATGCATTAAGCGGTGGTGCCCTCGTCGCAGAGAGCCCTGATGCCTTGTTAAAACGCCATATACCCCTGCTGCAGAACTTGAGTGCGTTCACGCAACTCGATGAGACCCGATTCAATCAAATTTACATGGAGCTCTTTCGAAATCTTGCAGCTTGGTGCCAGCACCTGCCCGCGAGTGAACGACATCACCACGCTCACCTTGGTGGTCTGTTAGAGCACAGTATCGAAGTGGCGGTGTACTCAGCCCGAATCGCAGGTCGATTCTTATACATAGCCGATGGAGAGGAACAGATCTCTCAATGGCAGGCCTTATATATCTTCGCGATGACTTCAGCGGGGGCACTGCACGATATTGGCAAGCTCCTCACTGATGTTGATGTGGTGGTTGTGAAGGGGTCAAACATGACACCCTGGTTGCCACACCTTGGCCCCATGGCGCCGGGTACCAAGTACATCTATCGATACAATGACCGCCGCCAGCACGGCGTACACGAAGTTGCGAGTCTTCCACTGATATTCCAAATCATGCCAAGGGCTGCACTCAGTTGGATCTGGAAGAAATCAATCATCCGCGATGAATGGCTTGCCACGATTGGTGGAAAAGCAATGGAGCTAGGGGGGAATATCGGTCGGTGCGTGATTGAGTGCGACTCTCAATCAACAGGCGACGCCATGGCAGATGCCCCTGTAGCAATAGCTGCACAAGCCACTGTGAATAGCTCTCTTGCAAAAAGGCCGCAAATTCATGCACTGGCCATCAAGGGAATTACGCTGTCACTGCGTGACTTTGAGCCTAACAAGAAAAATTCACCCTATTGGGTATCCCAACACTTCATTGCTTGTGTCGCCCCGCGTTTCGTCGAATGCATCCGATCTGCCCTCGGCTCCGAAAACCAGTTCCTGCCGGATAACACCAGCTTGATTTACGACACAATGGGTGACAACGGCATGTTGATACTGAACATGAATGGGAAGGCGATGCACTCGCTCATGTTCACTCCAAATCAAAAGCCACTTGCAGTGGTGCTGATCAAACGCCAGGTCCTAGACCCAGATGCAAAGCTTCCAGTCTACACCGGCAGGCTTCTATGCCCATCTGTAGATGAACAATATCATCATCAGATCCCTGGTGAAGCTCAGCCGGCCAAGGCAGGCTCATCAACAAGCGATGTGAAGCAGGTTGCTAAGCCCGCTCAATCACAAGTTCATTCAGATCAGAAGGCTATCTCTACTCAGACGATACCGAAAAACACCGCCGCTCCTGAAGCCAAAATGGTCCCACCCGATCAGAGCATGGAGTCACAACCTCAACAGCGTAATGAGCAAGTCCCACCAACCTGCACCGATAATCAGAGCTTCACTGAACTTACTGCCGAAGTGGTAGCGAGCAACGTTGAATACCCTTTGACGGTGAAGACTACAAGCGACGACTTCAAAAACTTCATTCAAGGAAATGAGGCGCCGAGTACACGTCAGGAGACTCGACAGTCCGCGCCACACTCCATCAAAAAAACAAATTCTGGCCGTTCTGATACAGCACACCAATTTATTGAGTGGCTACGTGCACAGATCATGACCGGGACCATCCAGGTCAATGCAAGAGCTGGCGCAGTACATATCGTTTCAGAACGCAGGCTCTGTTTTGTCAGCCCGGGGCTTTTCTACACCTTTCTAGATCAAAATGGCGCGAACAAGAACATGGATCCCAAAGCGAGACGCGATGCAGTGTCCAAAATTCAGCACGCCATTGCATCGGTATTGACGTTTGAGCGTTCTATCCTGGGTGGCACAATGATCACAGCTGAAATTGTTGGCATGCGAAAACGAGCTGACTTGCACGTGATGGTGCTGACAGCACAGGGTACCGAGGAGCTGATGCTTGACCTCGATTTCAACAATGCAAATAGATTCATAACACTCGGCGATATCAGATAGATATCGCAAAAAAAAAAGACACAAATTTTGTGGTGATTGCGGGAGGATAAATAGTGAACGGGCTAGAAGAAGATTTGGATCTTAGGAAGCTTGATGGCGGGGAGAGACTGTTAGCAATTGCAGCACTCTACGGCAACGAGCAGCTTGAAATTCCAATTGATACACCTAGTAGTTACGAAGAGGTGATGGCCTCATCGAAGCGGTTTATTCGCGACTACCGAGCAAGCTGGAACAGCATCGTAACATTTGGTGCTGAGAAGCTCCGGTCGGCGTCTGCCATGGAAATCAAAAACGTGGCCGCCCTTCTCTCGCAGATTTGCGACGGTCAGGATAAGTGGGACAACAATCCAACAAGCCCCATCGAGGGTTACACTGTTGGCCATGCCATTTCATTTCTGGTCGCCACAAAACCAGACATCGAGATCTCCACAGCACCAGAGCACATCTCTGAAGCACAACAAGACCTCTCATTTCTTGATCACGCAATCTATCTCACCGCCAAATCTATTGCCTCAACATATGGCATAAAACTATCAACGCTTATACATGGCGGTTTCTGTGTTGATCTGCGCAGCGTCTCCAGCAGAGTACAAATGGTCAGAGCAATCCCTTTACTTCTGCTCGGCGCACAATCATCACGAAGCGAGTCACTGGCGGCCGGCCTCGATAAGTTGGCTCTCAGAAATGGATATCGCGATGAAAACGAGATGGCAGAGTCAATTCATCTGCGATTCAACCTATCTCGTTCGTCCTGGGCCAACGCAACAATCATCTCCATGATCGACGAATCAAACGACAACACAATTCACCCAGCTTGTGGCAGACTAATGCGATTGATACGACGCATGTCGATCAGCGTGGCACTAAACAGCGGAGAGTGTGATGTCGAATAAACGGGACAAATTGATCGCATGCTGTGGCTCACTCCTGGCAGAGATAATCAGGCACGCCATCCTACATCGTTCATATGCGGCCCCCTTTTCTCACAATCTAACAGGGTATGGGCTTGAGCAATTTTGCCAGAATGAATTTTGGATAAAGACGCTTCAGTTCAAACGCCGAGTGATGGATGACATTCATGATGACCCTAGCGGGTGCTTTGGAACTATCGATCTTCGACCAGTATTCAATGCCATCGCCAACGGTATGCCTGCAAGAGATGAGGACGCAGATGCTCAATTCCCTCGGGCACTTCTACTGCATTTGATCAGTAGTAGCTTCACAAATTGTGATTTCCTAGCAGATGTATGCCTACTGAAAAGGGATGAACTTATGTCAGTAGTCCAATACTGCAGGATGAATCCAAGTAGGCTCGGTTCTCTTGCTACATTGATACTACCGGAGCACATAAGGTTATCGCCAGACATCGCCATGATCATTGGGGAGACCGCTGAACAGCTTAACGAAGTGATACGAACTCAACAGCTTCTGTCCATGCTGAAAATTCACAGGAAGAAAATCGGTATCATCACGGGCTCGCCAATTTCAGCCATCCAGTGGATGGGGACGCAAAATACTCCCGGCCGACCAACGTCGAAAATCGACCCCCGTCTGGAGGGGCTTGTGATTCACACGCTGAATCTCTTCCAACCAAGTTTTGATGTAATGGACCCTCTGGATCTCTACACGCAGATCGTCAGATTCATAGTCGAATTTTACCAAGGCGATGAGCGGGAGGAAATTTCACTGAAGCATGCAGGCCAGCATCTTGGCGTACTTATGGGGAGGATTTCAAAGTGGAATCAGGCCGATGTCAGGAGATGTACGAATGCATGTAGTGGCATGGGTCTCAACATCACTATCACACCCAGCATAAAAAAAATGGCAACACAGGTATACCACGCTGTCGACATCATCATTTGATCAACAAACGGAGAAAAAGGAAAAATGAGCAGCAAACTGATTCTTGGAGCCCTCAGCAATGAAGAGACCTCGAGCACACCGAGCAATCGAGTAACCGAACTGGGCAGACTCAGGTCACACATCAAAATTGAGATCCATACCTATGAAGGAGCCGCACTGTTTTCCGGCGTCAAGCGTGAATCGGATCAGGACGGTACTGATGACTATGGTCAGAAGAAAAAATTCACCCCACACAATCTGACCATGTTGGCGCAATCCATGATGATCCTGGAAGGGGATATCCGACTCGACAACCCCTATGCAGACTTCTGGTTTGATTCAATCTGGACAGCAATTACAGAGTTCAGAGAAGAGTTGAAAACCAAAAAGCAGGCACTGATTAGCTACATGGAAGACCGGGTTCCAGAGAATTTCACATCCTCTGAATCTTTCTCCGTGAAACCCATCGTCTATCAGGTTCGTAGTGGTAGCCAGCTCTACTATCAGTTCCTGTATACAGTCCTGGAAATTGACTCCTTCATTCGCCTTGTCATGCTTGCAAGCCATGTAGCTCTGCTTAGCCCGAGTGCAAGAACCACTTACATTCGCGATGTTATGCGGGGCTGCCGAGCACTCATTTCACGCGCAGCGTCTTATCGACATACTCCTGTCACTCGAGATGACGTGTTAGCCAATAACGAGAAAGCTCGCATCGCTGCAGAGCGTTATGAGTCGATTGGGATCTTGCCATCGATTGGCCACATGCGCGGTGAAACTCGGCATGAATTCGCACCTGAAATTCATAACGTAGCGGAAAGAAAGAGCAACCCAGCGGACGCTTACATCGAACCTGAAATCGTTAAGGAAACGACAGCCGAAGAGGCATGATGAAAGAGATGGATGGCCTCTGTCTAAACTCTCTGAAACAGATGAGCGATGACTATATAGAGGCCGAGATTTCAAATATTGTCCATGAGCTTAATTTGAAGATTCGCGATGCTCTTCCATTAATAATAATCCCACATCGGAGTTACAATAGGATTTACCTCAGATGGAAGATTGTCGATGGTAGTAACAGAAGGATATCGAATTACAGTGGTTTTGGTCTCCAGCTAGATGAAACAGAGAGCTCTCTGGCCATAAAAACCCAAACTCAGCTCGACTATATAAACTCTCAACTCGGCCTGTTCGCCAAGCGAACGAGAAGATAGGAAAGACCCGCGATTATTGCGGGTCGTTTTTTATAGGCGGCACAGTAACGGCACGCCGCCCACGCCACTTGTGGTGGCATGCACCTAAAACAAAATGTGACTCAAATCACATTCATTGCACTCACCATCCCAGCCGCTGGGGAGAATTCCCACAATACAAGCGACCAATTGCACCGAAGTGCCCATGAAGAACGGGGCGGCACTCCTCCTCAGGCACGTGTTGGATCAACCAATCGGAGCCCATTGGGTCCACACGGATTGAGCTAAGCAACACGCACACACCCATACGGAGCCAATTTTTGACATATTCCTGCCCGCTGGGCTGCTGGAAAGGTAGATTTCCCCTAAGGGCAATAAACAGTCAAAACGTTAAAAAACAATATGATATGACAACGCGGCATGCTTTGCTTGGTCCGCATTCAAGTGCCGACGGCTATCAAAACCCAATCCGCCTTGGGGTTATGCAGGCCTACGCCAGCGCAATGGTGAAGGGCCCTCTATTTTCCCCCACACCCCCTTTAATGGTTAAGGGCAGCGCAGCCTGCCCCCTTCCCTTCGCCATTCCCCTTGCTCTTTGGCTGTCGATTAGTTCCCTTGATCAGCCCGGAGTGATCCGATAGCATTGGAACCGTCATGGTGAACATGACTTCAACAACGCCGCGCAGATCGTCGGCAAAAACGATCGGCCAGTTAGTCAGAGTAAATCTGGCCCGACGAAAGGCCCAGGGGCTGCCAGAGGCCGGAATGAAAATTCCTCCCCAACATCAAATCAAATAGCCAGGAAAAGAAACCGGCCTTTTAATTTCAAGAAAAACACGAATCATATTAGGGCGCCTGATGGCGCCTTAACTTTATCTGCTATACGGTCGTATCACACGCCTTCCTGCATTAACTATTTCCTCTCCGTAGAACCCATCCTTCGCCATTGCCCACTCTGCTAGATATCGAAGTTAATGCTGTTAGGCTTCAGCATATCGCTCAATGCATATCGCTGAAAAAATCACTGCCAAAACTGCACCCATTTTCCGGTATCACGTCATGGTAAAATTAACGACTAAAATCAACCATGGACGCATTGAGATGCAGACAGTAAAAAGTGCGCTGACAGTAGCGACAATCTGGATGATGATTGCGCAGGGTGTCACCGCAGCTACACCAGAAGACCGGTATGCAATTTCGCGTTACACCACCATCGACACCACTCCGGAAGTACGCCAATCTAATCCGCTTCTTACCGTTGTGAGCTTTTCATTTCCACCCACCGTAGAGACAGTAGGGCAAGCGATCAACTACACAATTCAGCAGACCGGGTACACGCTTGCCGAGATGTCTAATCTGCCAGAAAGCACGAAAGTGATGCTCACCCTCCCCTTGCCAAGCGTGCAAAGAAAATTTTCATACGTCACTGTCCAATCCGCTCTCAAGACACTTGCTGGTGATGCATTCTTGCTGCTTGTAGACCCTGTGCATCGCGTCGTCACATTTGTCCCATTACTCCATGATGAAGACCCTATATCTATTGAACTTAACGGTGTAAAGCAATGAAAACGGATAGCGATTTCCTCAAGCGAAAGAGCAGTGAAACAGACAGCCTTCTTTCTTCATTTGGTGTTTCAACTGCCCAGGGTGTCATTCAGGATGATGACTCATTAGTTGGCAAAAACCAGGTGAGTGGGGATGCCACATCCCCAAATTACGCAGGCACAGAAACGGCAAAAGCTATCGATGCAGTCCCAGAAATCGACCCGATGGATGTTGCAAGAGAACTCATGGGAGAAGACTTAAGTGCGGGTTGGATTGTAGGGGGAGTGGTAGAAAAAACGGAGCAAACATTCACTGAAGAACAAAGCTCAGTTACCGAACAGCCTCAAGATATGCAACTTCAGCGGAGTGATAGTGTCACCGACGGTGACGAATTTCTTCCAGAGATAACCCCGGATGCATCACACGCGAATAATGACGTAGAGCTAAATGATGGGGATGTACCTGTCGAACCTCCGTTGGAATCAATTCATGCAGAGTCTGGCGATAGACAAAAATCAACGAGCGGCATATTCCGTCGATTGAAAAAAGCAAGGCAGCCGGCACTTCATCCAAGCACCGAACATGAACCTGTGAGCGAGTCGACTCTGGATCATGACCAAGGAGACAGATATGAGCGGTATGATACTGACCCTGTAGGGGGAAGAACCATTGCGGCGGCGTATGTCAGTTTGGCTCTTGGTGTTTTCAGCTTTGGTTTAGCCAGCTACACATTTCTATCGCTCCCGAAGAATCAAAACATTCAACAGATTTTCGATGACCTACGTACTGAGATGGTAGCTAGGATGGATAAAATCGAATCTAACTCCGTGAATAGGACCTCTGAAATTGATGCTGCTGTAGGTGAAGTTTCGCGGCATGTTCAGCAACAGGCAGCAGATTTGTCAGCTCTAAACTCAGAGCTGAGCTCGCTAAAGTCATCTACCGAAAAACTGTCGACGGACACAGACCTTGGTTTAACTTGGGCTAGGCAAACTCGCCAACTAGTCGACAACATTCAGGAGTCTGTTGATGCATTGAGGGTTAGTCAAGAGGCATCTCAGGCAGCTATCAATAAGCTAAAGAGTACCGGCCACCAAGCCATCTCTCAAACAACACGCACTGCAGAGTCACACTATTCCACAACGAAGACTCTACCAGTCAGGAAACCTCAGTTGGCCAAAGTCGTCGATGGCCATACACTCTTCGATGTTGATGATTGGGGGGGTATCCTGCTTGTCACCATGATCAATGGCGACGACGTTAAGAGACTTCAAGTTGGCGATGAAATTGGAATGTGGCGATTGGAGAGTGCCGACCGTCAATCAAGACAGGCTGTATTCATCCAGGGGGACAAGGTTCTCACTGTCGTGGCCAGCGGAGGCTACTGATGCCTAGATGGATTTTACTTTCTGCGGCAGCCTTGTTACTGAGTGGGTGTAGCACCATCCAGAACCTTTCCAATTCGCTAGCCAAAAGCTTCGGAGAGACAGAGAGTGAGCCGAAGAAAGTGGCTACCGTCCCCGCGTGCTCACAACAAGACATTACCGGCCTCCGTTCACTTTACATTGACTCATCAAGGCCCTACTACTCTGGCGGTTCAATCTTCATTTACGGCCGGGACGGCTCGCGCTGCCTTCTACCACTGAGGTACTTACGATGAAATTTCAACGTGCAATTATATCCGCCATTGTCGCTGGCACGCTCGGCATATCAGCACAAGCTGTAGAACTGCGGTCAGGAGTAAATACCAATCTCACCACCATAGGCCAATCAGCAACACAACGTGAAACTTTACCGACCGTTAACGAAGTACCGTCGTATCTGCAGTGGACGAAAGAGGATCTTCGACAGTCCAAGGCATGGGGGATGAAACAATCAGAATGGATGGAGTACAAGGAGTTGATGTCCACCGGACCGAATGCCGCCTACTACTCGAATAAACCAGAGCTCACACCACTCATGGTCATGGGTATAAACGCCAAGACAGATTTTGATCGATCCCGATATGCCAAACTTTCGGTCGAAATGGAACGTGCCCGATTGGCAAGGGAAGTTCAGTTTGACGAGGCCGTTAATCAATACATCAAGACGCTGATCCCGAACCACCCGGTTTGGATGTCAGATTCGGAGAGAAGAACTTGGGCCAAGCGCAGCGCTGAATCTGGCGTTGACAGCTCTAAGGCCGCAGGCTTCAGCAGCAACAGTGTAGCGGTACCGATCAAGGACACGCGAACCGTTGCCTATGCTGACGCTGCAAACTGCGATGTCAGGTGCACCAGGTTCATCAAGAATCTCGCCACCAGCTCAAGCAAACTCAATCGCCTTGATCTGTTCGTCATCAATGCCAACGCCGATGAAAACCTGTTGTCTTTCTCTCGAAGTGTCGGGATCTCAACTCAGATGCTTGCTGATGGCAAAGCGACCGTGAACTATGACAGTGGATACTATGCTCGCCTTAAACCTACCCCTGGGTTGCCGGTTGCATACCGGGTCCAACTAAACAACACGGTTGAGTTGAAGCCATGAGGATAGGGACGATCAGTGCTGCAGTCATTCTGGCCATACTCACCTTTGCCAGCCCCTCACAAGGAAGCGCCTCAACCGATGCTCGAGGCCGCCATGCAACTAAGCAGGTTAAGGGTGCAAAGCCCCAAGTAGCACCTATTCCACCAGCCTACTATGAAGTAGCCATGATTAAGCGTGTGCCGGCAGATCTTCTGTATTCAATCTCGTTGGCCGAAAGTAAATTGCCGACAAACAAGGGGCGAATCGTGCCGTGGCCATGGACGGCCAACTTCAAAGGGAAAGGGTATAGGTTCAAAACTCGCGTTGCACTGTATCAGTTTTGCAAGCGGCTAATTGACCAGGGACACCGATCCGTAGACATCGGCATTGCCCAGGTGAATTGGCGTTGGCACTCCGGGAGGTTTGGTGGAGACCTCTGGGCGGCTACTGACCCATGGACGAACCTCAATGCGGCAGCTGACTACCTATCCGAGCATTACCAGAAATCCCGAAACTGGTGGCTAGCAGCCGGCCAGTATCACAACCCAACGGATGTAGCGAAAGCCACAGCCTATCGCAAGTCGGTGTATAAACAATGGCAATATGTAAAACAAACCATGCAATGACCGTTTTGGGGATCATGCTGTCGGCGATCGCTGGCTGTGCGCATGCAGATGTGCCATCGCCAGGGATTGTCATCTACCAGAATGAGAAGGCCTTCCCTATCAAGAACTGGGTTGATGACCAGTTTTACTCCGACCTGAAGAAACCGGATTCACTGGATCAGATCAAGACCAACCTCAAAACTGCTATGGAGAATTTCAAGCCCTCATCTGCAGCACTGCCAAGGATCTTTCCTATTGAACCAAAGCTCATCAAGCCGGTAGTTCTTCCTGGTACCCAGATGCTCAAGGAGCTGCCGGACCTCCCCCAGCCTCTGTTCGTCATCGGCACCGACGAGTACAGCATTCGATGGTTCCAGGCAAATCGAAAGGTGTTGGAGCAGTATGGTTCGTCCGGGGTGTTGACGAAGGTAAGGAACCAAACCGAGTGGGAGTACATGCAAAAGCTGGTGGCTCCCATGCAACTCTGGCCAATGAATGCTGATGCCCTCGCCGATCAGCTAGGCGCCCCGGGCTACCCGATCATGATCACCAAATCTGGTTTTTTTCAGTAGCTAGTCCGAGATGGCCATCCTCCCATCTGCCGCAGCCACGCCGGTGCCCCTTGCTCCCCGGCGAGATTCTCCCCCCCCCTTATATCCCATATATGGAATGTATCCATGACTGCAAAATTTGAAATTGAGTCCTTGCTACGCCCGCCTGTTGAGCTCTACAGCTCTGCGATCATGTCAGGGGGAGCAGCGCTGTGCATGTGGGCGCCTCACACTCTCATGATGACTCCATCAGTCAGCTATGCCTGTGGCAGTATATTGGCGGCCGGGGCCCTCAGCAGGTTTCACGACGGATGGACCGTCAGCAAGTACCATCGCAACCTTACGCGCCTCAGTTACTACGAGATGAAGCCCCAGGACGTTCCATGTTCGCAACGTCTCAACTGGATCGGCCGAGGTTTTGAGTGGAAGCCCATTCACACACAGCGGATGATTGAGGCGCAATCCATCAAGGCGATGAAGTACCTGGAGCCCAGCAATCTAAGTAAGCTGGCCCGCCGGGCGGAAATTACCTTGGAGGGGAAAGGGATGCTGGCTGAGTCCATCGCCAAAGCGCTTCGCAAGGACAGCCCATGGAACCCTGTCCGCCCCCTCCCCCCCGTTGGGGGATCGCCGATCATGCATGCTGTTGAACCTCATGAAAGGGATGTCTACGAAGACCTGGGAGAACGAGTGGCTCACAAAATCGTGATTGGCACAACGCGCGTGGGGAAGACCCGAGCCGCCGAGATTTACGTTGCGTCCGATATTGCCCGCGGCGACGGCTGCACGGTCTTCATGGACCCCAAATCTGACGCCGGCATCCTCAAGCGCCTCTATACGGAAGCCAAGAGGCACAATCGCCCGTTCTACATCTTCCACTTAGGATTCCCCGACATCAGCTGCCGCTATAACGCCGTGGGCTCATTCGCCAGGATTTCGGAAGTGGCCACCCGGGCCACCAGCCAACTCGCCAGTGAGGGAAACAGTGCTGCTTTTGCGGAGTTCTCTTGGCGATTCGTGAACATCGTTGCACAAGCTAGGGTTGCAATGGGTAGTCGGCCTAGTTACGTGCAGATCCAAGGTGACATTGCTGACATGGAACCGCTATTCAACGACTACAGCGAGTATTACTTCGAGAAGCACCGGATTGCTCGCTGGCGAGAGGACGTGAGCACTATCGAATTGAACATGAAGGCTCCTCCCCGGCACATGCAAAGCCGGACCAAGCGAACCGCGGCCCTGGAAGCCTACATCAAGGGGAAGCGCATCTTTGATCCTGTGCTGCTGGCCTTGCTATCCGCAATTCAGTACGACAAGACCTACTTTGACAAACTGACTGCATCCTTGCTGCCGTTCGTGGAGAAAGTCACATCCGGCCGGCTGGTGGAGCTGGTGGCCCCAACATACGACGCCAAAGACTCCCGACCCATTATCGACTGGATGACCATCATGCGGCAAAAGGCAGTGGTCTATATCGGTCTGGACGCCATGACAGATAAGACAGTAGCAGAAGCCATTGGCGGTTCTATGCTGTCTGACCTGCTCTCTACCTGTGGCTATCTGTATAAATACGGGATGGAAAAAGGGTTGGTGGACGCAAGAAATGGCGTTTTACCGAAGGTTTACCTCCACTGCGATGAGTTCAATGAGCTGGCGACAGATTTCGCCATCCCGATCCTCAACAAGTCCGGTGGCTCTGGGGTGAGGTTCACAGCCTACACCCAGTCAGTTTTCGACCTAGAGGCCAAGCTTGGAGACGCAGCCAAAGCCCAGCAAATGTTGTCAAACTTCAATGCGATCATCATGCTGCGCGTCAAAACCATAGAAACAGCTGAGCTTCTTACCAACCAGTTGCCAGAGGTCACTATTAGCGAGTTGGGCGCACTGAGTTCTGCACGTGATAACTCCGACGTGACTAGTACCATTCACTTCGAGTCGAACAACTCGGATACCATCGGCACACGCCAGGTCCCACTACTACAACCCTCCGATATTATTCGCCTGCCCAAGGGTCAGGCCTTCGCACTGCTCGATGGCGCCAAGCTCTACAAGCTGCGTTTCCCGCTAATGGATGACAGGAAAGACAACATACCAATCCCGAAAGACGTGGAAGAGATCTGCGCACTGATGGAATCGAACTACCAGACCTCGGATAGCTGGTATAACAACTTGAGATCCTGGAAGAGCATAGACAGGCCAACCGCGGCCAATAACCCCTTTGGTCAGACTGCAGCTGGCCTCCCCGATGAACTGGCTGCGAGGGTTGCCTGATGGCCACACCGAATGAACGGATCGACATCATCTCGTTTGTCATCGTCTCCATCGGTATGGTGGTTGGGGCCACCGTCACCGGCGTCATGATTGAATGGTGCGGCATGATATGGTTCTGGCCTGAGCAAGGAGCCCAGCACGCCCTCAAAATGGTGATCGAAGAGGCTGGTTATCTGAATGAAGACTTCGTTAATGCAGCGCTGTTTGGTTGGACACCGACTGAGGCTATCCATTACATCACACAGGCCGTAACGGGTTCCCCTATGGGGCCCGACGTTTTAGACCCCGCGAGGTATCGATGGATCACCTCTTGGTCTGCTTCGATGGCGGTTTTCGAACAGTACCTGCTCGCGGCCATCTACATCACTATCGTCTGCCTAATCCGAGCGGTGATCTTGCTGTTTACGTTGCCACTGTATGGGCTATTCATGTTTGTGGCCTTCTTTGATGGGTTGATGCTCCGGGATCTACGCAAGTACGGAGGGGCTCGGGAGTCTGGGTTAAGACACCACTACGCCAAGCGCATGATTTTACCGTGCATGTGGTGTGGGTGGGGGCTGTACTTGGCCATTCCATTCACAATTCACCCCAACTGGATTTTAGTGCCCAGTGCAGTGCTGTCCTCTGTATCCCTCTGGTTGGCAGTAAGGTTCTTCAAAAAGCATCTGTAATGGAGGAGCCCATGACCAGACCCCACGTCGTTGCGATCCTATCCAGGGTAAGCAGTCTGGAGACATCGCAAGCATTGGAGTTGCTTGCTGACAGCCACGAATCATCTCTCAGCATGAAAGAGCTGTTGTTTGTCTGGGATCGCATTTCCACATGCCTTGATCATCAACATGCAGGGGACAACTCGGATGCCCTTCTGCAATTAGAGCAAGAGTTGGCCGCCATCGGTACCTACCAAGTCCTAGACGCCGGCGAATAGCGCGATCCGAAACTAACAGCGGGGCCAAAGGCCCCGCCTTCTTCTCACATTCGGTGCTTGTCAGGGGGGGCCTCTCCAGCCATTCACCACCCACCCACCAAGGGCGTTTCCATGATTGTTCTTCCTTCTCTAACCTCATTCACTGAGCCGCTTTCATCTCTTCTTCTTCACCTGCAGACCTGGCCGATTCTGGTTCTATTTGTGTTGCTCGCAATGCTCGCCTTTTTTAACCCGGTCCGCAGGTCAAGGGGGAGAAAAGGAAGGCATGAGGCTCGGATAGAACAATCGGGTTCGGTGCTGGCAAAAATTCGGGGAATACCGACATGGCAGGCCCAGATAGCCTACCTCCGCAAGATCGACCCATACACATTTGAGGAGCTCATTCTCAGCGCATTGGAACTGCAGGGATTGACGATCATTCGAAACAAAAGCTACTCCCGGGATGGTGGAATTGATGGAAAGGCTGTCATAGGCGGTAAATTGGTACTCATCCAGGCAAAACGCTACAAGAAATTCATCAGCACAGACCATGTGAGAGCATTTACCGAGCAATGCCGGCAGCAGGAATGTAAAGGCCTATTCATTCATACTGGACGTACTCCGAAATCTGCTTGGCACGCGATCAAAGGGTCCCCTGTCACTATCATCAGCGGCCCACAACTCGTCGAGTTCCTAACATAACCGCCGGTGACCCACCAACCGAGAGACCCAGGGAGGGTCCACCAGCAAGGTTGTGCTGCCCCGCTCTATGGTAGATTCATCCCATCGAAGTCAACCAAGAAGGAGCCGGAAAGCATGAGACATGGACCAACGATAAAAGACATCGCGAAAGCGCATGCAGATGTGATTCCTGGGTGGGTCATCACCATTTTTATCTGTATGACAGCTGCCATAGTTCGCCTTGCCTGTGGCTTGGATTATGTTTGGCAACATGATGATTTAGTTGGTTTCATTTCTCTCTGGTCTATCCCGTGGCTAATAGCTGTGGTTGGGGTCTTGGTGAGCAGGGTGAGAGCGTGAACATTTTGTTAAATTTCACCCAGTTTTTTGAGACCCGCA
>RRZU011677789.1_pt1 | contig 15081 bp, 16 predicted proteins | sample 2165561 | NCBI WGS metagenome assembly RRZU01 (sample SAMN10456909, study PRJNA506462) | wastewater metagenome | isolation source: wastewater sludge | place: USA: Moscow, Idaho
AGGGATTTTATCTTATTCTTTGCATGTGGTGCCACCAGGGATCGAACTATTCGATTAAGTGGTTATCAATCTGATTGATATATTTTTCAAAAAGAGGAATAATCTCTAAAAAGTCACCAAAAACTTGCAGCGTTCTGCACATATTTGCTTTTAGGTTATTTCCAATACAAACATACGAAATTTTATTCTATTACAACCCATTTGCCTGCTTTAGTTGAACCTATATGCTTTATTATTCCTTTCTTGGTCAATTGTGCCAAATGATATTTTATGCTATCAGGTGTACGGTCTAATAAGGCTTCCAATTCCTTACGAGTAATAGAAGAGTTGTTCTTAATTGCTTCTATTATTTCATCTTGAATATTCTTGGGGGTTTCTTGGGTGTTTCTTGGGTGCTTCTTGGGCGTTTCTTGCCCATTTTCTTGGGTGTCAGCCCCAAAACCTTCCTCAAAATACCGTTGTGAAACATTCTCGGTTGCTCGGAATGCGGTTATCAGGTCAAAATCAAATATCGCTTCGCCGTTTCCGTTATCAACCAGTTCTTTTTGCACCCGATAAATACCACGACTGAAACGATTGACATATCCCAGTATCTTCATGGCTTTTGCAATGAATGGGTTACGATAATCGCTTACATTCGGGAAATTTTCCTCGCTTACTTTGCCATATAGTCCACCCGGATTCTGAACCTCAATGCGGTCGTCGTATTCGTAGAACAACACCGGAGCATTCGTTTGATAGTCGCGATGCATGATGGCATTCATCAAAAGCTCGCGTGTTGCCCAATAGGGATATTTAGAAACCGTTTCCTCTCGTAACACACTGACCGGAATCGGTCTTTTCTGCGCAATACTTGTTTCAATGAAAGTGTCTATTCTTGCTAACTCCTTACAAAGATTTCCACTAAAAATTTGCTCGTTGATAATATCTCCCGCTCGGTCTTTGCCTTTAAAACGCACATATTGCACATACGAACCGTGCAGATAACGTTCCGGATTCTTACCGAAAAGAACAATAGCTCCGTTAGTAGGACAATTATACCGCAAATCATAATATCCCAATGAGGCAAGTTGTTCCTCAACAGGACGTTTGTCTTCTGCCAATATATCTTCCGCTACGGCCTGAGGCAAGAACTCCCTTTTTATCACATCAATATCAAGGTCATTCATCGTTGTTCCCATACAAGGCATCTCATCAAATGTATGGATATTGGATAGGCGCCTCTCCATTAAAATTTTCTCCTCTGCTTCTGTCGCAAAACTCTTTCGCGGACCAACCCGCACCCAAATACGCCCACGGTATCGAACCGGAGGAAATTCAGACGGCTGCACTTCTGCAACAAGCAAATCGCCCTTCTCGAAACTGAATTTCTCAACAGTCATTACCGGCTGAGGAAGAACGTTCCCATCTGTGCGGATATTAGAAACGGTCAACAGAAGTTCATCGTCTACTTTTAAACCACTCAACTCACCGTTGTCATGTGCGCCTATCATCAGGTAACCATTCTTTCCACTGCCTGAAATGTCATTGGCAAACGCACATATTGCTTGACAGAATTTATCCGTATTTGTCTTGGATGTCGTTCGCTCTACTCGATAGCTTTCGGTATCGTGGAGTAGTTGGAGTATTTCTTGTTGGGTGATCATATGTCAACTTTTTATTACTTATTTTTCTTAAAATTCTCCGCTTGTTCAAAAATCTCGGTATATACTTCATCGCGCTCTACCGGAGGATAACCGTGTTCATCAAGCAATAATATCAAACCTACTTTCAATGCCGACTTAATATCATCTCGTTTGTCCCAGTCGGGATATTTAGCTTGCGAATCAACCAATGTTTTTACGTTTTTAGCCAATTCTATCATCTTGTCGTCAGGGTAAGTGAAGTCATATTTTATGCAGAGCGATTTGAGTATGTCGTAAAAAGCCTTTTCTTCAAAGTCAATGCCCATCTCTTCGCCAGCTGAGAACTCTTTATGTACTTCCCAAATTAGGTTGGTTAACTGTTCCGCCATTTCTTCATAGACTTCGCTTCTGAGAATATCGTTGGCATCTCGTTGATTGTATCGTTCCACCAAGTTCTCCATTTTTTTGCTGAAGTCGATTCCTTTCATACGGTTTACCTTTTTCAGTTCGCCGATTACTTTCGCTAACAGCTTTTGGAGCAACTTTATTTTCGTGTTGGGCAGCTTTATTTTATCAATCTTCGCCAAATAATCTTCATCAAAAATATCTTGCTCTGTTTCATCTTCCGAACCCATTTTGAAGAGTTCTTCTACGCCATCGCTAATTAAAGCGTCTTTGATCATTTCCTGCACTTTGGCATTCATCTGTGCCGTATCGGGAGCATCGCCTTTGGTTAATTTGAAAACGATAGAACGAACAGCCAAATAAAAGTGTGTATAATCTCGTTCTTCTTGGGTCAATTGTTCGCTGCCGGTGCAAATATCATACGCTGCTTTCAGGCGTTTTACCAAGTCCATAAAACGAGTTTCAAACTCTTTGGTGCACTGTACATATTCAGCGGCTTTGTTCAAACAGTTCAATTGTTCCAATGTACCACCTGAGAAATAAGCTGAACTATCGAATTTGTGAAACAGTTTTGCCAACAGGTCCAAATGGTCTTTTACTGCTACAAGCGACTGGGCGATATCCTCAAAATTATCTTTGTCGCCTTTGTTATAGTGAGCCAAAGCAAGGTTCATTTGTTTCTTGATTCCGATATAATCAACAACCAAACCTTTGTTTTTACCTTCAAACTTACGATTTACGCGCGAAATGGTTTGTATCAGGTTGTGTTGCTGTATGGGTTTGTCAATATAAATAGTATCGAGAAACGGCACATCAAAACCTGTGAGCCACATATCGACCACAATGGCAATTTTGAAATTTGATTTTTCATTCTTGAATTGTCGGTCGAGTTCTTTGCGATATTCCTTTGTTCCCAATAAATCATATAACTTTTTGTCGTCATCTTTATTGCGGGTCATCACAAGTTTAATCCGCTCCATAGGTTTCAACTCACGTTTGTCTTTATCGGTAAGTTCAACACCCTCTTCCGCAAATCGGATTTCTCCCCATTCAGGACGAAGCGCCAGTACCTTTTTATAAAAATCGTAGGCGATGGTACGATTGCTGCACACAAACATGGCTTTACCTTTTATGGAAGAACCTTCAGAAATACGATTTTCGTAGTGTGTTACAAAGTCTTCAGCTAATGCTTGCAAGCGGTCGGGATCGCCGAGAATAACATGTAATCGGGCAGACTCTTGTTTGCTTTTCTCAATCTGATATTCGTTTGCTCCATCTTCGGCAACATCGTTATAATACTGTTCTATTTTTTGCAGTTCGCTGTTGTTCAAAACCACTTTGGCTGCCCGTCCTTCATACACAATGCGAACGGTAATTTCATCGCGAACTGATTCGGTCATAGTATAGGCATCCACCACTTTACCAAACACATCGAGAGTCGCATCTATGGGTGTACCTGTAAAACCGACATATACTGCGTTTGGCAACGAATCGTGCAGGTATTTGGCAAATCCGAAGGTTTTGGATACGCCTTTCTCGCTTACTTTTATTTTTTGGTCGAGATTGGTTTGACTGCGATGCGCTTCGTCTGAAATGCAAATTACATTTTGACGGTCGGTCAATAATTTGGTATCTTCTGTAAATTTATGAATAGTAGTTAGAAAAACACCGCCGCTTTCTCGTCCTTGCAATAACTCTCGCAGATGTTCACGACTATCCACGCTAATCACATTATTGTCGCCTATATATTGCTTGGCGTTAGTAAATTGCCCTGCCAGTTGGTCATCTAAATCGGTACGGTCGGTAATCAACACAATGGTAGGGCTGCCAAAGTATTCGCTTTTCATCAATAGGCGGGTAAGAAAAAGCATAGTATAACTTTTCCCGCAGCCTGTTGCTCCAAAGTAAGTACCCCCTTTCCCATTTCCAAACGGCTTTTGAGCCTGTTTTATGTTGTCATACAGTGCTCGAGCCGCGTAATACTGCGGATAACGACAAACTATTTTCTCGTTCTTTTTCGACGAATCGGGAATGTAAACAAAGTTTCGCAGTATATCTCGCAATCTGTTTTTCTGAAACATACCTTGAATCAGGGTATACATAGAATTAATACCATCCACATCTTTATTCATTCCGACTATACGTCGCCATGCATAGAAGAAATCATATGGAGCAAAGAACGAACCCGCTTTATTATTTATACCGTCGCTGATTACACAAAAAGCGTTGTATTTGAACAGTTCGGGAATATCGCGCTCGTAACGGACAGCTAGTTGTGTATAAGCATCGTGAATGGTGGCATCTTCTCGAATGGCGCTTTTGAACTCGAAAACCACCAAAGGCAAACCATTGACATATAGAATGCCATCAGGAATACGTTTTTCCGAACCTTGAATTTCCAACTGAGTTACAAAGCGGTAGATATTTGCATCCGTTTGGTATTCAGCTTGAGGTTCAGCGACAACGGAGATTAGTTCTTCGGCAGCATAAGATTGTTCTTCCAACCCCGAATAGTCAACCAACTGGATATAAATATCTTTTTGAGTATGATCTTCACGTTTGAGGATAAATCCATCGGACAACATTTTCATAAAACGCTTATTGCTTTCGTACAGATCGGAAGCGGGAAGCGATTTCAACTCCAACAGAATAGATTTGATTTCCGTATTGGTTATGCCGTGATTGGCGTAACGTTTTTTCAGGAAACTGTGCAAATCGTCTTCTATCAGCACCTCATCGGTCTGGCGGCTGAGCGTATTGCCCAAACAATGTGGATAGCCCTCTTGTGCCAAGAGTTCGGCAAATGCGTGTTCGAGTTTGGATTCTGCGAATTTCATGATTAATTTTCAATAATATCTTCTTCAATTGGGTGAATCAATTTATTTTCTATTCTGATGAGATTAAAATCTAATCCTTTAGTTGCTTCATTAAATGACATATCCGAATTTTCAAAAGAAGCTAAAAGCAAAATTTGCTGGTCTTTGAATTTAGACAAAACCTCCAAAAAAAGTGTGAAATTCACCATTGCAATGTCTTGCTGTTTTGGTTCATCTAAAATTAACAATAATGGGTGATTACTATCTGTATTTATAGATGATTGCATTAGTGCTGTATGATAGGCCCATAAGCATCGGATAAAGTCACTTGCAGAAGAATCAAATTTAATATTATAAAATCCACCATCTTCTGTCTTTGTTATTGGCAAATAATTTTCTTCTGAAATTTTTATTGAACTTAGAGGCTTGCTCTGATAATTGAGACTCTTTAATATCTTTTTAAAATACGTCTCTAAGTGTGCTAATTTTTGAGAATCATTACTTGACAAATATGTCTTGGGCAATTTGCTTTTTCTTTGTAACAATAAAATATAGTCATTAGACATTCTTTTTGCCTCATCTTTTAGCTCTAAGAATTCAGTGATTGAATTTTCAAAAAAATCAATTTTCTTCTTCATATTGATTTTCCTTTCGAGCTCAACCAAAGACGGTAGTCTATTGTCTTGAATTAATTCATTTTTTAAATCTCTAATTGATTGTCTAATTTCTTTTATTTCGTTCTGATAGCTAAGTAATATTTGTTTCTTATTATTTATTGTATTTCTTAATCCTTCAGTATAAGTATCTATCATCCTTTTTTGAGATTCTAAATAAGAAATATTATCTTCTAACCTCATGGGAATTTGTTCTACATCTGTAGGCAATAAGGAATTTTCAAGGGCTTGATTACAAGTCGGACATTGTAAAGTTGCAACATTGGAGTTGATAGTTCCTCCTAAATTCTGAATTTTTAAGGCTCCTTTATTTTTACGTAAATCTTCTTCGACATTTGTTAACTGTTCTGCATATTGTTGTAACTTCTCATTATCAAAAGTCACTTCCGGATTTAACATGTCATACTGAATTGTCAGTATGTTCAATCGATTTTGTTGCTCGCTTAATCTATCTTCATTTTCTTCTGCGTTTTCTCCAACTGTAAGATATTCTGCGTTTTCAATTTTTGAATATTCTCGTTTGAGATTAATTAATTCATCAGTCAAATCAACATCACCTTCTTCTCTTTGTATTATCAAATTTATTTTACTTATATCATTTATAATTTCAGGAGTAGAAGAAATCCCAGTTAAGACAGTGCGAGTATTTTTAGCTATATGTTCAAATTTAGAATATAAATTATTCCATTTATTCTCAAATAATCGCTTATCATATTGATATCTTTGCTTTTTTCTCTGAGTTTCAAATACTTCCAAATTTAATATAAACTCAACTACTCTACTTTCTGCATTTTTTGTTGAGTAATAAGGAATTGTGGCTAAAAAATCTGTCCAACCAGATTTTTGTTCCACAATAAATGAAGGAGCTATTTGTTGCAAATAGAGCTTAATCGTCTCTCCTTGTGTGGTTAACACCTCTGGCAATTCCCAATTTAAAAATTCAGCAAGAAATGCATGAAATCCGTAAAGGTTATCAGATGCACTTCCTTTAGAATGAACATACATTTGTTGCATACGGCAGGAATAGTTTTCGTCAATTAAAACGCTACCATAATAAACTTCTATTAATTGTTCCTTTTTCGTAGGACTAACAATAAAGCGCTTTACTGTAATAATATCCTCATTCTCTATTTCCAAAGACACGGAGGATTCTATTACTTTATGCAACTCATTAGCATATTCAACCTGATCTTTTAAGACAGATTGCATTGTTTTTGCATTTTTCCCTCCTAATAATTCTTCAAACCCCAAAGCATATAGAATTGATTGAAATAAAGTTGATTTTCCAGAACTGTTATCACCTCTTATTATATTAAGTCCGGAACTAAAATCATACTTTGTCCCAAATAAGCCATCAATGGTGTTTACTTCTATTTTTATTGCTCTAATCTTCAACATAATTGATATCTGTTTGTGATAACCTAATTACTAAATCTTCTGTTAATTTTTGTTTTCCTATTTTCTTAAGAAAATCTTTTTCTGTCGTTAATAATTCGTTATCAGAATTTAATGTATTTACAAAACTTATCCCCTTGGGAGTTAATTTGTATTTTTTAGTGGAAGTTATTTCACAAAATCCATCCGCTATAGCTAAAATTAATGCTCTATTAAGAGCAGGATCTATATTCCAAGTGGGTTTTTTCCCTGCGCAGTTACTTCTAAGAAAGAATGATAAATAATCCATGTTTTTATTTGAGAACACACTCCAAGATAATAAATGAAGTTTTAAAAGACTTGACGTATTACCTCTACAACAATTGTATAAAATCAATACTATTGTTGCAATTTGATACATTGGACGATATTCTGCAGGTATCGGTATCGGCTTTTTCTTAAACGATATTTTATTAATATGTAAGTCTTCCATATATTATTCAAAATCAATAGGACAACGTAAAATCCAATCAGCCATAACCCTGTTTGTCAATTTATCAATCGTTAAAACATCAAGATAAGCAAAGTTCTGATTGAGTTTTGTTTTTAATTCAGATTTAATATTATCATATAAAGCATTATTCTCTAGGGTATTCACCATACATTTTTCTTCCACTTCTTTTTCAAACGCTCCAACTATACGTTGAAATTTCTCATAGTCAGATTGATACATCTCCGCCCATTTCTGAATAATGGAGTCACCATCTAGAAAATCTTTTATTGTATTATCCGTAAGAGTGTTAACCTTAGAATCTTTATTTTTAACAGCAGTCGAAAGCCTTAGAGAATGTTTTCTTACAGCATGTTCAACCAAACTTATACTTTGATCTTTCCATTCAACCACATCACTTTCTTCAATTGCATCCTGATTTTGAATTTCAAGCTTCTTTGAATTTGGATTTGGAAACAACAGCGGTATTTCAGCTAAAAAGAAATCAATATCATACGCTAATACATCAAAATCATTAGATAAAATCTCCAATTTTTCTTTTTTGTATTCATCTGCTTTTGATTTACAATGTTTGACCAATTCTTTATTTTTTATAATTGGAGTTAAGAAATACCATTTCTCTATTTTTATATCCCCTAAATAAGCTTTTAAATCTTTTTCTCTTGATTTCAATTTTTTTAAATCTGCTGTCGCTTTGTCTCTTTGTTTTTCATACAGTACAGAAGATTCATATTCTTCATCAGGACAATAACATTGAAATACAATTCCCGTTCGAGTATAACCTTCTATACCCATATCTCCTTGCCAAGCGGGCAATTCTTGATAGCCTTCTTTTTCATACTTTAGCTTTAAGCATGCTTGGCAAAATTCTTCCCAAGTATTTCCATCGAAACTTCCATATTTAGTCTTTAGCATACATCCTCCTTTCTAGTTTAGTATTTTCCACCACTCCACGCATCAGCACAGGACATAATGGTTTTATCATATCTTTTAGTTTCCCATTTATTCGCTTGCGGGTTTCTAAAGTGTGATAAATGGTTACTATTGCTTTTTGAACCTCAATGTCAGGTATAGGTATCTCTATTTCAGAAAAACGTTCCCATTCCAAACTTGCTCTTACACTTCCATCGCTTAAAAACCAGCCATAGCGATTAAACTCAGAACGACAAAACCATAACATAAGAAACTCGGGCAAAGCTACATCGTCATTAATAACTTCAAAAACCAAATAGGCTGGCGATATTATTGCAGGCTGTTCGTAATTATACAATGCAACTCTAATAGTTTCATCACGTCCGACTTGCATTGGGCTATAAGCAAACTGTGATTTCTTGATAATCTTGTATTTTGATAAATCTGTTTCTGAAACATTTGCAACTGAAGACATAAATGTTTTATTCACATTGATTCCCTTCAAATTGCTTATTTTGTTGTTCTCATTTCTTTTATCAATAGTTGTTACTAATTGCCCTATTCTATTCCTTTTTGCGTGCTTTATTTTATTGAGTATTTGATCGCAAATCAACTGTAAATCTACTAAACTATTTTCATATACTTGTTGATTTTTGAGAAGGTTATTGTAAATGGCAACATACTTCTTTTGTTCATCAATATGCGGTATCGGGATTTTAATATCACAGAATCGTTCCCATTCCAAACCACCTCTGACACTTGAATCACAATAAGTCCATGCTCTTCTGTCAAATTCAGGGCGTTGAAATTCTATCATTAAAAACTCTGGAAGTAATACGCTTTCATCAATAACTTCAAATGTAATATAGGCAGGCGAAACAATTGAAGGTTCATTTTCCCGATATAATGCAACGGGTAAAACCTCGTCTCTATTTACGTGCATTAAATTGGTTGCAAACTGCCCTTTTTCAATAAGTTTGTATTTTGATAAATCTAGACCTGAAGTGTTGGCAACAGAAGGCATAAAATTCTTAAGGATATTAACACCCATAAGATTAGTTGTAATCAAATCAGCATTTCGATTGCTTACAATTCTTACATAATCTCCAATTTGCTTATAGCTCATATCCCAATCCTTTAAATGCTTCAATCAATTCTTCCTGAGATTGTTTTTCGTCTTTCAATAGTTCTTTAAACTCGCCCTGAATACGCTTCATTTCTTTATCAAAATCCAATTCGAGGTCTCTATCAATAAACTCAATGTATTTGCTTGGAACTAAAGAAAAGTCATTTTTCTTAATATCTTCAAATTTGGCAGAATGGCAATATTCAGGAATATTAGAATAACTATCTTCATAATTTTCTTGCTGCCAGTTATGATAATTCAGTGCAATTTTAGAAATATCATCAGGCATAAGTTCTATGTATTTTTTCTCATACTCCGTTCCCCAACGCCTTAAATCGACAAATAGGATTTCGCCTTTTCTATTTCGGTATTTTCGTTCTTCATCGCCTATCTGAACAACTCGTTCTTTTTTGTTTTTATTTAATATACATAAGGTTACACTAATGTCTGTTGTATAAAACATATCACGAGGCAAAACGACAATCGCCTCCACCAAATCATTCTCAATCAGTTTCCGGCGAATTTTATACTCTTCGCCGCCACCGCTTAACGCACCGTTGGCAAGGATAAAACCTGCAACTCCGTTTTCGGAGAGTTTACTAACCATATTGAGAATCCAGCCGTAATTGGCATTGCTTTTAGGCGGCACATCGTAGCCTCGCCAACGCGGATCGTCAATCAATTCGTCTTCGGCACGCCAGTCTTTTTGGTTGAATGGCGGATTTGCCATAATGTAATCGGCTTTCAGGTCTTTGTGTTGGTCGTCTGAAAACGTATTGGCGGCTTTCGCTCCCAAGTTGGCAGAAATACCCCGAATGGCAAGATTCATTTTAGCCAGTTTATAGGTGGTGTTGGTGTATTCTTGTCCGTAAATGGAAACTTCGCGTTTGTTGCCGTGGTGACTTTCGATAAACTTAATAGATTGCACAAACATACCACCTGAACCACAAGCAGGGTCGTAAATGATACCCTTGTAAGGTTCAATCATTTCGGCAATCAGATTTACAATGCTTTTTGGCGTATAAAATTCTCCTTTCCCTTTACCTTCTGCTAAAGCAAATTTTGAAAGGAAGTATTCGTACACACGTCCTACAATATCCTGTTCTTTATCTTTTAGGGTGTTTATCTCACTGATTTCATCAATTAACGAAGCCAGTTTGGATGATTCCAAACCTAAGCGAGAGAAATAATTATCGGGTAATGCCCCTTTCAGGCTTTTGTTGTTTTTCTCTATGGTATGGAGAGCGGTGTCGATAATCAGTGCCAGATCATCTTGCTTGGCTTTTTCTTTGATATAATTCCAACGTGATATTTCTTCGAGAAAAAACACATTACTCATGTTATAGAATTCGGGCATCTCCACGTATTTTTCTTTTCCATCGGCAATGAGCTTGGCTCGGTGTTCCTCAAACTTATCGCTGACAAATTTCAGGAATATCAATCCCAATACCACATGTTTGTATTCCGACGGTTCAACGCTACCACGCAGTTTGTTTGCCGACTCCCACAGACTTACCTCAATAGGCTTTTCTTGTTTTTCTTTTGCTTTTTTAGCCATGTATTTATTTTTTCTTATCTACAATCAAATCCTTAACGTTTACTTGTAACAACTCCGCAATCCGAAAAAGCGTTTCAAGGCTTGGTTGCTTCCGGTTACAAGCATAAGCATTGACCATCTTAAAACTCTTGTCAAGCTCTCCAGCCAACCATACCTGCGTTAATCCTTTCTCTTGCAAAGCCTCCTTAATACGATTCATTTTCATCGGATTACTTATTTGTTACGCCTCCAAAGATAGGAAATTTCAAGGGATACTTCGATAAAATCTTCGCATTTTAAATAATCCTAAAAGAATCGTTGCTTAAACTCTTCACAAAGCGCAATGATTTTCTGCTGAGTGGTGACTAATTCAAGCGTTATTATTTCTAATTTATAAAGCAATGCGAGTGCTTTCTGCTCCGAAAAATTACTTTTAAGTTGTTTGACAACTTGATTATAATTGACTCCAACTGCTCGAAATTGTGCATGAAGTTGGCTTAGTTTTGCCACATATTTTAGTGTTCCTTCGTCAGTTTTTATCACCCGAAAACTTTCATTAAATACTCGTGCTTTAACAAAAATCGACTTTGCATAAACACCGGATTCTTCGTACATGGATAAGAACTTTGCATATTCTTGATCCGAAAAGCGAACCATTACGCAGTTCTTGGCTGGGTCATTTTTTATAGGACGACCTCCTTTGCTCCATTTTGAGCGTGAATTTGTTTCTTCTTTCATAAAATTATCAAATGTGTGGAGCCTGCATGTCTCCACCGATAAGTAATTTCCTGTTTCTATATCATTACCCATGCAATGGGTTTCATTAAAAGCGCCGACTTCGGAGGTGCGTTTCCCCCTTGCGGGCAAGGAGGTTTTGAGTTACGTGAAATGAAATGAGTAACTCAAAACACACCTTGCTGAGAGCCGAAACATAAATGTTTCTTGCTCTCAAATCTGTCTGCTGACGGACATCATTTAGCCGTTCAATGTAAAAAGGCAATTTCTATTGGTCGGAATCATTGTGTTGAGATGATTCCGATTCTGCATCATCAATATAATCATCACCCAAGAGTTTTCTCATTTTCTCTCTATTACGCCTTATATCTTCGTCGAAATCTACTTTGAACCGGATTTTTTCTTCTTTGTGAAGACTGTTTAATAGCTCTTTATGGACTTCGATATGGTCGGAGATTATTGAATCCGCCAATGAAGATGTTGTAGTGTAATGTTTCCACTTGAATAAGCTCACAATGCGCTTTAAATTATCATGTGTTTCCGGGCTGATATATACGGCAAATCGTCCCCTTATTCGTTTTTCTTGACAATACGCCTTAATGTAATCCTCTTTTGAAATCTGTTTTTTCTTTCTTCCTGCTTTCATTTCTTATTTTATTTCAGTGTTAGATATTTATGTCGAAATAGAGTTTCTTATTGAAACTTATATCGGCATCATTAATTACCTTTTTGTTGAATTAATAACAGATTCTATTTTCTATGTCAATTCTGAGTTGTATTAGGATTTCCAATCAGAACATAGTATTTACCTCTGTTTTGAATTCAGTTTTGAAGCAAAGAAACAAATAGTAATTGATAACCAGGTCGTTGCCGATTTTTATGCAGTGATATGCAGTATTTTTCATTGATAAGACTTCTTTTTGTCCACATACCGACGCCACAAGCTGCCACCTCTTGAATTTGTGATAGTTAAGCGAAAATGTTATTATATATTTGAGCCGAAAAAAAGAATATAAACTAAAATATAGATAGCATGAAGATTATTAATATCGAAGAATCAGTATTTGAGAAAATGATGGAGCGATTCGGTACATTTACTCAAAAGGTGGAAGCTATATGTAATCGGAATAGTGACAAAAGCATGAAGAAATGGCTGGACAATCAGGACGTTTGTGTGATTCTGAATATCTCCAAACGCTCGCTACAGAACTATCGGGATAATGGCACGTTGCCTTATACCCAAATCGGGCATAAGATGTATTACAAACCTGATGATATAGAACGGATTACTCCGCTTATTATACAAAAACAGAAAGACTTAACCTATAAAAGAAAAGAGCATAAATAATGAAAAATGATAATTTGATAACGCATAGCGACGAACGGATCGTATCGTTCTTTAAATCCCTTGAAAATATGCTGGATGGCTTGGATAATCTGACTAAAAATTATCGTCCAATGCTGAAGGGAGAACGTTATCTGACTGACAGAGAAGTATCAGAACGTTTAAAGTTGAGCCGTCGTGTTTTACAGAATTATCGAGACGAAGGTCTGTTGCCCTATTGTAAGTTGGGCGGAAAAATACTCTATCGGGAGTCGGATATTCAGCGTATGTTGGACGAAGGGTATCGAAAAACTTTAGGTTAATGTTTTTCTTCTTTTCAACCGATATGCATCTTCTATGCGGAGAACTAAATAAGCAAGACTTTCCGATAAAAATACACTAATCCATAGGATTCGGAAGATTTTTATCGGAAACGAAGCTTGGTCTTGTGTTTTAGGTCGGAGCATATCTTTGTATATCGGTTAAAGAGAAGGAAAATTTGGAATTAGACATTCTAACTGTTTATTCTCAGCTCAACCTCTTGCATATCTTTTAAAATACTTTGATCCAACACTTTGGCATAATGTTGCGTCATGCGGGTATTGGAATGACCGAGCATTTTTGCCACATTGGACAACAATACATTATTTGCCAAAAAAATTACCGAAGCCGCCGTGTGGCGTGCTCTATGCGTAGTCAGATGCTTCTTAATTTCGCATAAATCAGCAATTTCTTTCAAGTATGAATTCATGCGTTGATTGCACATTACCGGAAGTAAAACGCCTTTTTCCAAACAAATCGGATGATTTTCGTACTTCGCCAAAATTTTAATAGGAACGCTTAATAATGGAATGTTACACATATTGTTTGTCTTTTCACGGGTTTTACGAATCCAAGGATTACCATTGTTGTCCATTACAATATGTTCTTTCCTCAGATTATAAACATCAATGAATGCCAGTCCGGTGTATATGCAAAATAAAAAGACATCCCGCACCAACTCCAATCGGTGAATTTTAAATTCTTTTTCGGCAAGCCGATTGATTTCGTCCATTGTCAGGAACTCTTTATTGACCGGAACTTCATGAAATTTAATTCCAGCAAACGGATTGCGAACTATATATTCATTAGCAATTGCCAAGTGAATCACCTTCTTAAAGCATTTCATATAACGAATAACCGTATTCTGTGCACATCTCTTCTCCATTTTCATAAAGAACTCAAAACTGCGGACAAATTCACTATTAACCTCCCTCAATAGCAGGTCGTCTTCACCGTATTTTTCACGAATAAGCTCTTGCAGATAGCGGGCGCAACATTCATACCGCCTGATTGTAATATCCACATAATCTATTCCGATTAGCTTGCGGCATTGTTCGTTATGTTCATTGAAAAAAGCGACTAAGGTTTTGCGGTCTTCTTCATCCATCCCCAAGAATTTATTTCGCAGAATCTTGGCAGTAATCGTTTTACCGTCCTGTTCCATAGTATTGAAGAGTTGTGATAGTCTTATCTGTGCCGATTCAATGTAGTCGTTAAGGTCTCTGGACTTTCTATCGCGACCTCTGGAACATTCTTTGGCTTGATTCCAAAGCGAAGGATTAATACTTTTTTTCGTGCGAATCTCCTCACGTTGTCCATTGACAGTGATTCTCATGCTTACGGGAGCTTCTCCACTCTTAAGCAACTGGTTCTTCTTTAAGAAGAACAAAATTCCAAATGAATTTCTTCTCATTTCCTTTCAATTTTAATGGTTCAAAATTACGGAAATAAGCCTGAATAAAACTTATGCAAAATGCATCATACCAGCGAATTAAAATCAAATTGGTGACTATTTTTAATAGTCTCGAAAAAGTCACCGATTACGCCACCAAGAACGTTATTTTTTGCCCTATTTTGCACTTTCGTGAGAAAACAAAAATCCCTGAAAGTGATTGACTTTCAGGGATTTTCTCTTTTTTGCTTTTCTCATTCGTGGTGCCACCAGGAATCGAACCGGGGACACAAGGATTTTCAGTCCTTTGCTCTACCAACTGAGCTAT